>Ga0164313_10005915_pt1 | contig 10811 bp, 12 predicted proteins | sample GuaBasSedimGuay4_FD_113735 | JGI IMG/M metagenome (GOLD analysis project Ga0164313, IMG submission 113735) | Subseafloor sediment microbial communities from Guaymas Basin, Gulf of California, Mexico - Guay4, Core 4569-4, 0-3 cm | ecosystem: Environmental > Aquatic > Marine > Hydrothermal vents...
CAACATCACCTTTAGCAGATGCATCTGCTACTGTAAGTGTTTCGAAACCTTTTGCTTCAGCTTTAGCCCATGAAGAACCATTCTTTCTAAGACCAACAACAACATTTACACCAGAATCTCTAAGGTTTTCTGCGTGTGCGTGTCCTTGTGAACCGAAACCGATCATTGCTACTGTTTTAGATTTGATGATATTGATATCACAATCTTTGTCATAATATACATTTAAAGTTGACATGTATTATCCTTCATGAATTAAAAATTTTCGCGATTATACCAAAATAATACTTATTAAGTTAACTTTTTCGTCATTAATCTTTTATGTTATAATAGATTTCAATTTAAATTAAGGAGCCCTTGTGATTGCATTACTTAATGAGACAGTCTTATGGTGGCATTGGATCGTCTTTGGTATAGCCTTACTCATTTTAGATATGACTATGGGCACATTTTTCATTTTAGGACTGGGAGTCGCTGCTATTATTGTGGGGGTGATAGACACATTGGTAGACACCTCTTTTACTGTAGAACTCACTATATGGATGATACTCTCTATACTTGCTATTGCTGCCTGGTTTAAATGGTTTAGAGAACCTCCACTCACCGACAGTGGACAGTCAAACTATAGACTAGATACTCTAGGCATTGTTATGGAAGATATACAACCACACAGTAGAGGTAAAGTTACTTTCGACACACCTGTCCTTGGTAACACCTCTTGGCATGCCACTGCTAAAGTGGACATAGACAAAGACACACGTGTTCAAATCGTACAAATCAACGGTCAACTCATAGAAGTTAAACCTATATAAATATTTTAAGGAAATCTCATGGAAGCATTAAACATCGTCGTTATATTAGTCATTGGGGTCATAGTCACACTCTATAAAGGTATCAATATCGTTCCTCAAGGTGAAGAGTGGGTCGTAGAAAGACTGGGGAAATTCTCACGTACACTAAATCCGGGACTTAACATCATCGTTCCCTACATTGAAGCTATTCGTCAAAAGATCACTACAAGAGATATCATTTTAGACATACCTCAGCAAGAGGTCATCACCAGAGACAATGCTGTCATTTTAACCAATGCCGTAGCCTTCATTCGTGTCACGAACCCTAGAGATGCCCTCTATGGTATAGAAGATTTTAGACTGGCTATTCAGCAACTGGTTATGACTACACTGCGTTCAATACTTGGAGAAATGACACTGGATCAAGCCCTCTCAAACCGTGAACAGATAAAAACAAGACTCAAAGACCAGATAGTCGATGATGTTGCCGACTGGGGTGTAACAGTAAAATCTGTAGAGATTCAAGATATCTCTCCTTCTGCTTCCATGCAAGATTCTATGGAAAGACAAGCCGCGGCAGAAAGAGAAAGAAGAGCCATTGAAACTACCGCAGAGGGTAACAAAAATGCTGCCATCTTGGAAGCCGATGGTAAACTCGAAGCTGCTAAAAGAGAAGCACAGGCACAAATAGCCCTGGCAACTGCATCAGCTGAAGCCATCAGAATGATAAGCGACAACATCCAAGACAAAGAACTCCCTGCTATGTTCTTACTCGGAGACCGTTACATTAACTCCCTTGAAAAGATAAGTGAGAGTCCAAATTCTAAATTTGTCATTTATCCTGCTGATTTACAAGGTGCAATAAAAGGGATGTTAGGGAATGTGTTTAAGAAGTAAGGGTAATTGATGACAATAAAGGATTTGGCTTTATACTTCCTACTGATAGTCAAAAGGATTAAGCTCGTTTGCATACTGTAACTTTAAACATCATAGGTATCTTGAAATTAGAACTTAATACATGTTCCGCCAATGGAGTTGAGGAACAAGGATTGGTTTTATCAGCTATTACGCAGCCACGGGTTTAAGTAAATAGACATTACCATATTTTTTAGCTTCTATAAGGTTTTCATCACGTAGGAGTTCACGCACGGCATCTAGTTTAAGTGCATCTTCTAAGCTTAGATAAGGAGACCATGCATTTTCACTATCTATAATCTCAATCTCCACTTCAACAACATATTTACCTTCATGTACTAGTTTAGTATGTTTTCTATTCGACATCTTTTCTCCTTTTGAAATCGTCTGACCATCTTTCTAAATTAGGTCTATACGCAGTGATAAGTACAGCAGGTCGTTGCGTACCAATAGAAATACCCCAAACTGCATGAATGGGATTCTTTTTACTATCTCTTTGCAAAACAAGACAACAAGGACCTTTACCAAAGTCTGGATAATCTTCCAAAACAATAGCATTATTTATGCTTGAAATGATTTCTTTCACCAAAATACCATCTTCTGCTAATTCATCATAGCCATGGCTTGAGATCAATACGTCTTTCTCTTTAATAAGGTTTTTTACTTTTTTAAAAGTACTACTACCAATCACCATAAACCTTTAATGAATCAATTCTAAAGATATTATAACATAAGTCCAAAAGTGACATAAAATTATCCATCACTTCGAAAAATGCTGATAATCTTTCACCCCGGACCAGTCTCCACCCCATTTCCAGCCATTATTTTTAAATATTTGTACGGCTTTGTCGCCTTTGAGTAAAACAGCTTTATCTGAGTAAGTCTTTTTTTTATGTACTCTTTTTCTATAAATTAAAGATGCATTATGGGAAATACGTCCACTTCTAGCAATATATGGGTTTTCTATGGGATTAATATCTATGGCTTTTCCATAAGAATGTTTGGACCACTTTTTACTGCCAGTTGCCTTACGACAGTTAAATGCAGAAGTATTATCTGCTTCTATGGACTGCCAGTCACTTCCTCTAAAGTCACTCACTAATCGCATTTGTCGTATAGGATATTTAATTTTGTAGAGTTCTCTAAAAATCTCTACTACTTCATCAGCCACATCTTTATGTACAATGATCTCTCCCATTCTTTCTGAACCATAAAAATTACGATGTTTAACACGAATATAACGAAGATCTTTTATAGGTACAGGACAAGACTTACGCCATGATTTTCCTTCTATCATTCGCTGTTTTATGTTTTGGTCAATAGATTTTATATTGGCTTCAAATTTTCCAAATGCCATATATGGCAATATTAAACATATTAAAATGATTTTCATTTCCTACCTTTACTTTGTCTATATTAACTTTTTGTTTGTGTTTACATAATATAGTAAAAATAAAAAGGATTACCTTATGGAACAATTTAAAACCTATGCTCTCATGACTGGACTTACTCTACTCTTTATATGGTTTGGAGGGATGATCGCCGGACAAACTGGAATGATCATTGCTTTCATTGCTGCAGCGGGTATGAACTTTTATGCTTACTACTATAGCGATACACAGGTACTTAAACATTATCATGCTATACCCGTAGACCATAACTCTGCGACGGGGCTTTACGAGATCGTGGAAAGACTTACACATCGTGCAAACTTACCTATGCCGGCAATTTACATCATTCCTGAAGAACAGCCTAATGCATTTGCAACAGGCCGTAACTATGAAAATGCAGCGGTCGCTGTTACTGAAGGGCTGCTAAAGCTCATGACCGAAGAAGAAGTAGAAGCCGTCATTGCCCATGAACTCAGTCACATCAAACACTATGATATGCTCATCGGTACTGTCACAGCTACGATTGCAGGGGCTATTGCAATGCTTGCACAATTTGGAATGTTTTTTGGAGGTGGACGTGACAGACCCAATATTATTGTAACACTTGCACTGATGTTCATTATGCCAGTGGCTGCAAGTATCATACAAATGACTGTAAGTAGAAACCGTGAATTTATGGCAGACGCAGGCGCTGCAAAAATGACAGGACATCCAGAATGGCTACAAAGTGCCTTGGCAAAGTTAGACTCTTATGCCAGAGGAACAGTCATGCATGATGCAGACCCTCAAACCGCACATATGTTCATCATTAACCCTTTTACAGGCAAAGATATGTCACTCAAACAACTCTTTGCAACACACCCAAGTACAGAACAAAGGATAGAGAGACTTGAAGCGTTAAAGTAATATAATTATGTTACTAAAATATACCCTTTAAGAGAGTCCTTAACATGTCCCCATTTGCTATACAAATTACTAACGGTTGTCTCATTTCAGATATCGAACAAGAAGACCATAACAGTTTTCAGGCATTGCAGCAATTGGGTGCTATTGAAGAAGTGAACGGACTCTGGAAACTACATTCTCTCTATCGTGCAGGACGTATTTACGTTAGTAAAGACGGTAAAGGGTATGTTGAATCAGAGTTTAAAGAGCAAAGAGACCTACTTGTTGAACCTGATCATCTTTGGGGTGCCCGACATGGTGATGTGGTAGTGGCAAAGCGTATCATAGCCAGACGTGGACGTGCAAGTGGCATCGTCAAACTTATAATAGAAAAGGCACACCTCTTTACCATCGCTTATACACATAGAGATGAACGAGATAATTTCCTCATACTTAATATCCGCACAGGTGAACCCACACATGCTGTCATGGAAGGCATGGATTTAAAAGCATTTAAGATCGGTACCGTTTTAAAAGTGGATGTAGATGATGACAAAGTTTTAGAGGTTTTTGGTCATTTGGAAGATCCTAGGGTAGATGAGAAGATCTCACTTGCACTCTATGAACGGGAAGATGCATTTCCCGAAGATTGTGTCACAGATGCACTGGCTATTGAATCAGAAGTGACAAAAGAAGAACATCCCGACCGAATAGACCTGACCCATCTTGATTTCTGTACCATTGACCCTGTCACTGCAAAAGATTTTGATGATGCTATTTATTTTGACATGGAAGCCCATACACTTTATGTTGCCATAGCTGATGTAAGTCATTATGTTCCCTACTTTACCAACATAGACAAAGAAGCCAAGAAAAGAGGTTTTACCACCTACTTGCCACACAAATCTTTTCCTATGCTTCCGCGCGAACTGAGTGAAAATATCTGTTCACTGAAACCAAAAGTGGACAGACTTGCTTTTGTAGCCAAGATAGCACTGGACAGAACAACACTCAAACCACTCAAAGAAACGTTTTTTGAAGCGATCATTCATTCCAAACACCGTTTTAATTATGAAGCCATAGATACTATATTGGATAACCCTATTCAAGATTTCACAGATACCGTATCCAACATCTTAACATGGCTTCTACCTTTGCAGAAAATAACAGTTAAACTGCATAATGAACGACTCAAACAGGGTTTTGATTTTCGATCTGAAGAGACAAGGCTAAGCATCAATGCTGAGCACCTTCTCACTTCGACACAAGTTGAAACAGGTACACCGTCTCATTCTCTTATAGAAGAGTGTATGCTGCTTGCCAATCAAGCTTCTGCAAAGCGCTTTAGCTCTGGAGGTGCAAAAGAAGACGAGCTAGGTATCTTCAGGATACATGAACCCCCTCAACTTTCACGAATAGAAGCGCTTCTTGCAGAACTTGCCGCCATAGGACTCTATGTAGAAGAGTATGAGGATTCTCCTTCTCTCATCCGTGCCATCCAAAAAGAAGCAGAAAAAATGGGTCTGGCTTCTGAAGTGGATGCCATGGTTATAAAGTCTTTAAGGAGAGCTTCTTACGCAGCCACCAATGTAGGACACTTTGGTCTGGGGTTTTCTCACTACAGCCATTTTACTTCTCCCATCAGGAGATATGCGGACCTTATACTGCATCGTCTGATCAAAACACAACTGCGTGAAGAGGCGGAAGAGGCCTCTTACCTTTTGCGAAACATTGAACCTCTCTGTGCAAGAGTATCTGAGTTGGAACGCGAAGCAACCAAAGCGGAATGGGATTTCCGAGACCGAAAATTTGCACGTTGGGCCAGACAGCATTTAGGTGAAGAATTTGAAGCAGAAGTTATTGAAGCGGGAGAGTCCGCAAAAGCTGTACTTGTAGGAGATATCAAAGGTGTTACCGTCAATCTCAGAGGTGAGAACATCATGCTTTTTGACAAAATAAAAGTCAAGATCACAGAAGCAAATATTGCACAGGCGATCATCATGGTGGAACTTGTAGAAAAACTGAGTAAAGAAGAGATGGAGCTTAACTAATGTATCAAAGAGAATTTGACCAACGTTTAAAACAGGCTTTTCCTAAAGCTGTTTTACTTTACGGAGAAAATGACTACCTTATCGACTACTACATAGAGAGGTATACCAAACAAACTGATGCCAAAGAGAGTATGCTTAGCCTCTATCATGATGAGTGGAACTTTGAACAGGCAAAGAATTTTCTTTCTCAAACATCTCTCTTTGGCGGGACAAACCTTTTAGTTGTGAAACATGAGAAAAAAATACCAAAAAAAGAACTTGATATTCTCATAGCACTCGCCAATAAAAATGCAGACAATTATTTTTTATATGGATATAGTGGTGCAGCCAAAGATGCTAAAAGTATGCAATCAGCCTTTACAGATAAAAAAGGTGGCGTCTGGGTACGATTCTTTGAGCCTAACATTCGTGATGGTGTCACTGTACTACAACAAAAAGCACAAAAAATAAAACTTGACATAGACCACTATGCCCTCCAGCACCTTATGCTTGTACTAAACAACAACCTGGCACTTTGTGTCAATGAGTTAGACAAGCTCGCCATACTAGGTAATAAAGTGACCTCAAAAGATATAGACAGACTTGTTTACTCTACTGCTCCACTGGCTACAGAACAACTGCTCATAGACCTTTTCAATAAAGATCCTATTACCAATACCATTACAAAATTACTGGATTTAGGGGAAGATGAAGCATCACTTCTACGTTCTACACAATATTTTGTCAATCAGATCTTTCTGTTTCATGCCTATATAAAACTTAACGGGCACGTAGACTCTGCGGCAATCCTGGGCTATAAACTTCCCAAACATATAGAAGAACAAAAAGCACAATTGGCTTTGCGTGTAAAATCAGCGTCGCTGTTAAAAATATTTGAACATTTATTGGAGAGTGAATTGGTTATCAAGAAAGCACCTGCAACACAAAGAGAAGTGTTGCTTTACAGTATGCTTATTAAGTTGCAGGGGTACTTATAAGAGCGTAGCTCTTATTAGCAAGCTGGCTCATTTCCTGAACCTTTTCCATACTCATATACAAATGAGAAAAGATGGTCTACCCAAGCAGGTTTAATTTCTGTGATCTTTGGACACATTCTCTTGATCTCTTCTACTAGTTTTCCGTCATCATAAAATTTTTGCCATTCAGCAGGCGTGTGTGTTGCAGTAAATTTTACACCAGAATAACCACATGCATCTTTAAGTTTCTTTCCGTATACTTTTTGTCCCATGTCAACATTTCCTGCCACAGCAGAAGTTGAGAGTAATGCAGCACCCAATAGCGCGATCGCTAATAATTTTTTCATTTTATTTCCTTATTTTATTTTATTTTTTTCAAAGATAAATACAACATACATAGCTAAATATTTCAATGATGTACTTAGATTTGAATGTTTGAGTAGAAGTTATTCTGTAGATTGCTGCACCCATCATTAAAGACGGGTGCGAAGTATTATTCGTTCGTTAACCTATTAAGAGAACATCTCTCTCATAACACCACCAAACCACTCTCTAGTAGCTTTTGCTGTACCTTTAGATCTAAATTTACCATTTCCATCTTTTGGTTTAGGAACACTTCCTTTACCTTTAAGTACACCTGATTTGTCAGCTGAGAATGTGTGTGTAACCATAATAGCTTCTTCAGGTTTACCACCAACCATTGAGAAACATACGTTTGCTGCTTTAGCTGGAAGACCTGCTATAGGATCATTTACTTTACCGTTAAGTTGATCAGCGATCTGTCCTGCTGCTCTATGAGCACCCCAGATAGCAGTTTGACCACTTGGTGGAATACCATGTCCAACAGCATCTCCACATACATAAACACTTGAATCTGATTTAGATTTAAAGCTATAACCATCCATAAGTGCATAACCAGAACCATTTGTTTTAAGACCCGCCATTTCAATAACAGGTGAACATCTGTTGTTAGGAATAAGGTTACAAACTTGATACTTAGTCGTTTGTGTCTTACCTTCTAGATCATCTGCATTTTTATACTCTTTGTATGTAATTGTTTTAGCTGCAGTATCAATATCGATAACTTCAGTAAGACCTTTATATTCAATGATATCTGAAAATAAATCTTTCCAAGACTCTTTAAACGCTTTACCTTTTGCAAATTTACCATTTCTAGTATCTAGAACGATAACTTTTCCTTTGATCCCTTCATTTTTCATGAAGTTAGCTACCATTGCAGTTCTTTCATATGGCGCTGGAGGACATCTAAATTTACCTTTTGCAGGTGGAATAATGATGACGTTACCATCATCCATGTTGTCAAGTTGTCTTTTAAGTGCAACGTGCTCATTTCCTGGGATTAATCCTCCTGGACATGCATGTTCAATTTCTCTAACTTTAGCTGCAGACCATTTTGGGAATTGTTTTGCAGTATTGTAAGCGATTCCCGGAGAAAGCACAAGGATATCATATGCAAAATCACCATTAGTCGTTGTTACTGTTTTTGCTTTTCTGTCAATAGCAGTTACTGTTCCATGTACAAAAGCGTATCCGTGCTTCGTTGATGGCTGATAATAGTCACCTACAAATGTATCAAGTGTTACACCGTCAAGACCACCTAAAAGTGTATTTGAGAATGGACAAGCCATAAACATATTATTTTTTTCAATCACTGTTACTTCAATTGACTTGTCTTTTTTTCTAAGTGCTTTGGCCATAGTAAGACCACCAAAACCTCCACCTACGATCACTACTGATTTACCACCAGCTTTTTTAGCTGTTGATTTTTCCCCACTTGCTGTTGCCATAGTTGGAAGTGCTACTGCCGCTGCTGCGACACCTGCTAATTTAAATGTGTCTCTTCTGTTCATTGCCATACTGTCTCCTATTATTTAGTATTTGTTGATCTCTTCATATAATATAAAGTAATCTTAGTATGGCAGAATTTTTTACTTTTTCACAAAGAAACTGAATGAATTAATAAAATTTTTTGAAGGTGTAACTAAAAGCTACAGGTAGTGTTTGTAGTGAATAACCACAAGATATGATGTAGTTTATCATATCTTATAGTAGTAGGATTATGCTTGAATCATTTCAGCCGTAAAGTTTTTGAGTTTCTGTACTTTTGTTTCTTCTTTTACAAGTTTTTTAGCACCTCTTCTTCCATGAACCGCTTTTAACTCTTGTTTAAATGCGTCAAAGAAGTCTTGAAATTTATCAGGTCCAAGTACTGCAACGGCCCAAATGTTATCATCCTCATCTATTTCTAAAACAATTGAAGCCAGTCCCTGATTAGCAGGTCCTCCTAGTACTTTACCCCCTTGGGTTGCATCGTAAGCAGCTAAGTGTGAAGAACACACAAAAACACCTGCTTTATCGTAGGCTAATGTTTTTCCTGTAGTTGGAACATATTGGAACATAGTCATGGCTTTTTGAGGATGCGTTAATTGGTGTGCACAAATAGCTGAAAATGCTACAATAGTACCTTCTGAACCAGCGCCACCTTTATAGACATACTCAACACCATCTTCAGATTTAAGCTTAAGCTCTTTAGCTGCAGGCGTTAGCAAATCAACCATGATTGCTGGTGTTGCAGCATGTGGATACATAAATACATAGTTCTCTTCTTTAACCAATGCTTTAGACTTAAGTGCATTGCCCTCAGCATCTTTCAGTTGTACCTTCTCAAATGCTTGAAACAAGCTTCCATCTTCAGCATAAAGCTTTTGCGTAATAAGTGAAGGTGCCACAGCAACAGCCATAGCTGATGTTGCAGATAATTGTAAAAAATTTCGTCTTTCCATTGTAGATCCCTTTTAATAATGATGTTAATTAACGTTAATTAATGTAAATATATATTACAAAAAAATTTATTAATATCAAGAGTTCTTTTGATATTAATTGAATAACTTTATATAATGTGCGATTAAGCGGTATTATTGTAACATTGCTGTTCCAAAATTCTTGCTCATTTTTGGACGTATATATAATGTATATTCGTATTTATATGGGCTATTAAACCAAAAGGAAACAATATGACTTGTTATGAAACACTGTTTGTAGTAAAACCTACATTGACAGACGAAGAAACTGCAGCACAAATTGCAAAAATAAAAGATGTTCTTGCTAAAGAAGGTGCTGAACTTGTTGCTACAAATGATATGGGTATGAGAAAACTTGCTTATGCTGTTGAGAAACACAATAGAGGTTACTACACTGTTCTTTTCTATAAAGGCGAAGGTACTATTACCAATGAACTTGAAAGAAATCTTAAGATCAATGAAGATGTCATGAAGTTTTTAACTGTGAAATACACTAAAAACAAAGAACTTGCACAATTTGACAAGCTTGTAGCTCAAGCGACTAGAAAATCTGAAGCAGCAGCTACAGCAGCAGCAGCTACACCAGTAGAAGTTGCAGCAGAAGCTGAAGCACCAAAAGCTGAATCAACAGAAGCATAACCCACCCAAATTTAGGAGCACCTTATGTATAACAAGATTATTTTAGCAGGAAACCTTACCAGAGATATTGAGATTAGATATACACAAAGCGGATCTGCCATTGGAAACACTGGTATTGCAACTTCACGTAAATTCAAATCTGCGACTGGTGAACAAAAAGAAGAAGTACTCTTTGTAGACCTTACTTTTTTTGGAAGAACAGCTGAAATTGCAAATCAATACTTACGTAAAGGCAGCAAAGTTTTAGTAGATGGAAGATTGAAGTTAGACCAGTGGACAGCACAAGATGGGAGCAAAAGAAGTAAACACTCTATTACGGTAGAGAACCTTCAAATGCTAGGAAGTAAAGATGAATCCGCCCCTA
>Ga0164313_10005916_pt1 | contig 10811 bp, 11 predicted proteins | sample GuaBasSedimGuay4_FD_113735 | JGI IMG/M metagenome (GOLD analysis project Ga0164313, IMG submission 113735) | Subseafloor sediment microbial communities from Guaymas Basin, Gulf of California, Mexico - Guay4, Core 4569-4, 0-3 cm | ecosystem: Environmental > Aquatic > Marine > Hydrothermal vents...
AACCATAATGATGGAATCAGCCGATCCGGCAATTATTATATTGATGTCCGACTGCTCCAATTCGTCAAAAGTCGGGAAAACGATAAATTGACTGTTTATCCTTCCGACCCGAACGCCGGCAATTGTTCTTGTAAAAGGGATGTCTGATATCGCCAGCGACGCCGCAGTGCCGATAAGCGCCAATATATCGGAATCATTCTGTTGATCTGATGAAAGAACTATATTATGACACTGAACCTCATTCTTAAAATCATCAGGAAATAAAGGCCGAATCGGTCGATCAATAATTCTCATCGAGAGAATCTCTTTTTCCGAGGGTCTCCCCTCGCGTTTAAAAAAGCCGCCGGGAATCTTTCCAGCCGCGTATGATTTTTCCCGATAATCGATGGTCAAAGGAAAAAAGTCCTGACCTTCTCTCGGTTTATCGGTGGCGCAGACGGCCGATAATGTAATCGTATCGCCCAGCCTGACTATTGTTGACCCATTGGCCTGCTTGGCAACCTTGCCAGTTTCAATACTTAACGTCTTTCCGCCAATTTCAAACTCTACTTTGTCTACCATTAATTTCTCCAATTTCTGCCGCCTTACCGCCTGATACCAAGTTTTGATATCAACTGTCTGTAACTTTCAATATCCTTCCGCTTTAAATAATCCAACAACCGTCTGCGGCTGCCAACCTTCTTTAGCAGGCCGCGCCGGCTGTGGAAATCTTTTTTATGCATCCTGAGATGCTCGGTGAGGCCATTAATATCCTCGGATAGTATTGCAATCTGCACTTCTGGTGATCCTGTATCGCTGTCATGCAATCGATACTTGGTGACGATTTCCTCTTTCTTTTCCTTACTAACTGGCACTTCTGTCAACTCCTTACTTCTTTAATTTCAAAATGCTTTCTTTATCTATTTTAATCTGTTTGACAAGTTCATCGGTACTCTCAAATTTAATATTCTGACGGACGAAGTTTTCAGGGTAGCATATCAATTTGCCGCCATAAATATCTCTGTCAAAATCAAAGATATTCACCTCGACCGATTTCTCTCTATCTGGGTCAAAATGATTTTTTCCAATGAACATCATCCCGTCATACATATTACCATCATACTCAGTCTGGCAGGAATAAACTCCGTCAGGCGGAAGCAGTTTGCGTTTATGAAAATCAATGTTAGCGGTCGGGTATCCAAATTCTTTACCCAATCCGATACCTTTGATCACCTGACCGGAAATCGGGTAGCGGTGCTGAAGCATCTTTACGGCAAGCGATAAATCATGACCGCTAATCAGACGCCTGATTCGTGAGGATGAAATCGGGCGTCCGCTGACAAGAATAGGATTAACGACTTCCAGATCAAAAGAATAAGCCTTTGACAACCCCATCAAATCGTTTATTGTCCCGGAGCGATTTTTGCCGAAGGCATGATCATAACCAACCACCAGCTTCTTCAGATTCAGCTTTTTCGTTAAGTAATTTCTAATAAAATCCTCCGCGGTCAGATTCATCAGCTCTTCGTCAAAATTCAATACCAATAACTGCCCCTCCATATATCTGGAGAAGAGCCCAACTTTTTCATCCCATGTTGATAAGAGCAGGGGGGGATCATCGGGTGTTACCAGGACGCGCGGATGAGGTTCAAAGGTGATAGCAACAGCCTCCATTTTCATCGCTTTGGCCGATTCCATCAGGCGCTTAAGAATCTCCTGGTGACCGCGGTGCAGACCATCGAAAGTACCAATGGTAACAACAACCTCTTTTTTGCCATTATTGTAATCATCAATATTATTTATTACTTCCAAACTCAATTCAATACCCTTATATAAGTAAAAAATGATTTGCCTTTATAATTATCCAGTTCTGAAGAACAAATTTCAGATTTGCCTATTGCCATGATCTTACCATTAAAATCCCGAAGGCTTATAGTTTCTTCCGGTTGAAATTCCCCTTCAACAGCCACAATATCCTTTTGTCGGGGACTCCTTCCGGAAATAATCAATGAACCAAACTCCTCTGTAACGGTTATTGACGGAAACGGTAAAACCGATTCGATCGGTTTTATGTATTTCGTCAAAGAGCCGTCTTTCTTAAATAAATCGACTTCTTCGAGAGTTAAGGCGTCGGCCAAAATATAACTGCCGACCCTGGTTCTTTTCAATCCGGAAAGATATGCTCCGCATCCGACTTTTTCTCCAATATCATTGGCGATTGTACGAATATACGTCCCTTTTGAACAGGTCACCTCGAAATTCACTCTCGGCAATTCAAAACCAATCAGCTTAATCGATTTTATGAAAATATCTCGCTCGGGTGTTTTGACGATTTTTCCTTTTCGGGCAGATTTATATAATCTCCGGCCGTTAACTTTCACAGCCGAAAAAAGGGGGACTTTCTGTTTATTCGCACCCTCAAAAGAAGAGAGAACAGATTCAATTTCAGCTTTGTTGAGATCCGGCACTTTTTCAGAAACGGTCTCAGGACCGATACCCTCGGCGTCATATGTCGGAGAGCATTGCCCTAAAGTAATTTCAGCCTCATATGTTTTGTCGATCTCGGTAATAAATCTGGCAATTTTTGTAGCTTTACCCAGACAGATTACCATCAAACCGGTGGCCAGGGGATCGAGCGTTCCGGTGTGCCCGATTTTTTTCTGCTCCAACAATACTCTCAGGCTGTCAACGACATCATGACTGGTTTGGCCATACGGTTTGTCGCACAATAATATGCCGTCATACTGATGCATCAATCAGCCCTTTCAAATTATGAAGCAGTTTTTGCCGATTTATTCCCAGCGATGGTTTCATAACAAATCCGGATGCGTTACGATGTCCGCCACCTCCAAAATGTCGAGCCACCTCGGAAACATTTATGTTGCTTTTGGAGCGTAATGATACCTTGATGTTATCATCATCGAGCTCCTTTAGAAGCGCGCCGACCATAACCTTCTTGGCATACAGAGTATATTCGGCCAGCCCGTCAAAATCGCTAAAGGAGGCGTTATATTTTTCTAAACTTTCGCGGCTTACTTGCATCAGGCAGATTTTGTCATCCTCGTAAAACTCGGCGCTTTCCAGCATTTTGCCGGTCAATTTCAATACGGAAGGAGGAATCGAGAAATAAATATCGTCACAGATTTTTCTTGGGTTGGCGCCTTTTTCTATCAATAGGCCGGCCAGTTCCATAGTCCTCCGGCTGGTTGACTCATATCGAAAACGTCCGGTATCGGTCATAATGGCCGCATATAGCAGTAAGGCGGTTTTTTTGTCAATCGCATAATTGATTCCAAGAAAATATTCGGTTAATAACTCTGCGGTTGACGAAGATGCCTTGTTGACCAGGGTAATATTTCCAAAACCGGTATTGTCCGGATGATGATCGATATTGATAATTGTAGCATTATCCTCTATCAGTTTTTCTGTTTTCCCCAATCTTTCAAGATTTGAGCAATCAAGCGCGATTATCAGATCAAACTGCTTTCTGGTTGAGTAGTTACCGATGTCTTTCACTGCATCAACATCGGGCAGATTTCTATATATGCCGGGAACTGAACCCTCATTTATCACGGCCACATCTTTACCGTGTTCCAAAATGTAGTTGCGGAAAGCCAATTGGGAGCCAACCGAATCACCGTCCGGCGCGGAGTGCGAAACGATCAAAACCGATCTGGAATCTGCAACAGTCTTTTGAATATCGCTATATCTCTTCTGTACTTTTATTTTCATCCTTTTTTGATATCTCATTCAAAAGCTGTTCGATTCTCATTCCCCGTTCAATTGAAGGATCAAATTTAAATGAAATTTCGGGGATTTGTTTTATATTTAAAAGGCGGCCAAGCTTGAACTGAATCCTGATTCTGTTTTTACCGAAATAGCGAGCCGCCTCGGTTTTTTTCTTTTCATCGCCCAGAACCGAATAATATATGGTGGCATATCTCAGATCGTTGGTAACCTCAACATCTGTAAATGTCACCATCGCGCTGATATTGGCGGCACATTCCTGTTCCAGCAGATCCCTGACATCGCGAAGCATCTGCGAACCAACTCTTTTTGAACGTTTAAACTGGCGCATGGTAATAGCCTAAATAATTTCGACCTGGCAGTCGGTTATGTACATCTCATTTTCATTTTCTATCATATTGATGATATTTGAGATTACTCGATCGGAGTACTGTCTTTCATTGCTTACCACAGCCACTCCCAGACAGGCTCGGCGGTGACTGTCGTTATAGTCAATTTCTGCAACCGAAACATTAAATTTATTTCGCAGTCTTGTCAGCAATGATTTTATCCTCCTGCGCTTCTCTTTTAATGAATTAATCCCCGGAAGATTTAACTCGACAACAACAGTTCCAATAATCAATTGTCACCTGCAATCCATTACTGTTCCAGTTTTCGCGCAATCTCCTCAATTTCGAAGGCCTCGATAAGGTCACCGACTTTGATATCATTAAAATTCTCGATGCCTATGCCGCACTCATATCCATTGGTTACTTCACGAACGTCATCCTTGAATCGCTTTAATGAGCTGAGCTCTCCAGTATGAATAATGATACCATCTCTGGTAATATGAACAGTATGCACGCGTCGAATGGTTCCCTCGCGAACAAAACATCCGGCCACAGTTCCAATTTTAGGAACCTTGAATATCTGGCGGACCTCGGCCAGGCCGCAAAAGGTCTCCTTCTTATCAGGGGTCAGCATTCCTTCAAGAGCATTGCGGACATCTTTTTCAACCTCGTAGATAACGTCATACTTTCTGATATCGACTTTTTCTTTGGCCGCCATTTCCCGCGCCCTGGCATCGGGAGTAACATTAAAACCAATAATAATGGCCCCGGATGTAGCCGCCAGAAGAACATCGGTTTCAGTTACGGCACCGACACCTTTATGGAGAATGGTTGTACGAACTTCGTCGGTTCCGATTTTGCCGAGTGTCTCGGCCAGAACCTCGGCCGACCCGTCAACATCTGCCTTAATAATCAGACGAAGTTCCTTTATTTGACCATCCCTGATCTGGGCGTAAATATTCTCAAGAGTTGCCCGTCCGAAACCGCGGCGGATTTCGTATTCTCTTTTTATCTGGGTCCTTTTAACAGATATCTGCCTGGCATCCTGATCATCCTTAACAACCATGAAACTATCCCCGGCCTGTGGAACACCGTTTAATCCGGTGAATCGAACAGGTTCTGACGGACCAACCATATCCAGTTTTTTCTCGCGATCGCTGTACATTACCCGCACTCGACCGTAAAATGTGCCGGCGCATACCGGGTCACCGATTTTTATATTTCCTTTTTGTACGATAACCGTACAGGAGGGACCACGTCCTTTTTCCAGCTTGGCCTCAATAACTATACCCTGTCCGCGAATAGTAGGGTCAGCCTCAAGATCGAGAATCTCGGCTTGAAGGAGAATCATCTCAAGAAGAGAATCAATCCCCTGGCCGGTTTTCGCTGAAATTTCGGCCATAATCGTTTTACCGCCCCATTCCTCCGGAGATAAATTGTAATTGGCTAATTGCTGCTTAACTGATTCCGGATTGGCTGCCGGCTTATCAATCTTATTTATGGCCACAATAATAGGCACATTGGCGGAGCGGGCATGATCGATTGCCTCTATGGTTTGAGGCTTGACACCATCATCGGCGGCAACAACCAGGACAACCATATCGGTGATCTGGGCACCGCGGGCCCGCATGGCAGTAAATGCTTCATGACCCGGCGTATCAATAAATGTTATATCACCGCCGTCGGTATTCACAACATAAGCGCCGATATGCTGGGTGATGGCGCCGGCTTCATCCCCGACAACATTCGTTTTTCGAATAAAATCCAACAGAGATGTCTTGCCATGATCAACATGTCCCATTACAGTAACAACCGGAGCCCGCTTGCAGAGATTCTTTTCATCCTATGAGTCTCGGGCCTCCTCACCCACTTCTTCCTTTTCACTGATATTGTAACCATACTCAAGCGCCAGCATTTCGATTGTGTCCAGATCCAGTCGCTGATTAATTGTCGCCATCATACCCATCTCAAAACATTTGGCGATTAATTCAGCCGGCTTTAACTCAAGCTTTCCGGCCAGCTCAGCAATAGTCATAAATTCGTTGACATCAATTGTATTACCGGCCGTAGTATCTCCGTCCATTTCGGATTTAAGCGCTCTTTTATATTTTTTTATCTTTTTAGCCGTTCCCATGCTGGCCATAGTCGCCTTGTAACTTTTTACAACAGCCTTTTGATCAACCTTGCGAGCATCCCGGCGTTTCCTTTTATCCCGTCTCTTCTTTTTCTTTGGAAATCTATCTGGTTGCACAACCGCCGGTTGTTGGACTTTAGAATCGATTGATTCAGTTTTAATCATATTTTCTCCGGTGGCAACCTTAGTTTTGGGCAACTTCGCTTGATATTGCTTTTGCGTTTCCTTTGATATATGTTTCTGAGGCGGTCTAGGTCTGGATCGTTTCTTCTTCTGCTGAATATCCTTCTTAAGCGCTGCCTTTTCTGCGGCAAACTTGATCCTTATCGCCCGTAACATATCATCGGTGGCAACCGACATATGCGATTTCGGCGTATGTTTCAAGTCACGAAGGATTTTTAGAAGTGCATTGGAAGAAATTTTATAATCTCTTGCAACTTCATATATTCGTTTTTTGGCCATCTATAATTATTATCCTTCCGGAATATTTTATTCGTTCGTTTTTTCTTCAGCGGCCTTTTCTTCGGTCACTCCTTCATCAGAATCGTCAGCATCTTCCGTTTCAATATCTTCATCTTCTGTATCGATTTTCTCTGATTCTTCAGCGTCCAGCTGTTCGCGCTCCTCTTCGCGGCGTTTGGCCGCAATTTCCTCTACAAAGTCGCGGGCTCGTGTAATAAGCGTTTCGGCTTTCTTTGGTCCAACACCATCAATTTTAATAAGGTCTTCAACCTCTGCTTTCGCTAACTGCTGAACAGTATTGTAATCATGCGAAACCAATTTTTCTTTTAACTTGGCACCGACACCTTCCATATCACCAACCTGCACCATTTCTTCAGCTTCTCGCTTTTTCATCTCATTGTATTCGGTTTCAGACATGATATTAATTTTCCAGCCGGTCAGCTTAGAGGCCAGGCGGGCGTTCTGTCCCGCTTTGCCGATTGCCAGAGATAGTTTTTCATCCTCGACTGCCACCGTCATCGCTTCCTCATCCTCGAAAATGTCAATCTCGATTACTTTGGCAGGGGCCAAAGCACGAGTGACAAACAGCTCCGGACTGGTGCTGTATGGAATAATATCAATTCTTTCATTATTCAGTTCCCTGACAATCGATTGCACGCGGACACCCTTGATACCGACACAGGCACCGACCGGGTCAATCCGTTCATCGGCCGAATAAACGGCCAGTTTGGTACGTTCCCCCGGCTCGCGAGCGATAGATCTGATTTCAATCACCCGTTCAAAAATTTCAGGCACTTCCAGTTCAAATAGTCTTCTCAGGAATTCGTTGCTGACTCGTGATAAGATAATCTGCGGTCCGTTGGTCATCTTCTGCACGTCAAGGATATAGGCTCTTATTCTGTCTCCCTGACGATATTTTTCGCGAGGTATCTGCTCTTTGATAGGCAATATCGCCTCAGCCTTGCCCAGATTGATAATGAGATTGCCCTTATCAATCTGTTGTACCGTTCCGGAGGCAAGCTGTCCCACCCGCGTAATAAATTCATCATAAATCTTATCGCGCTCTGATTCCCGAACCTTTTGTATGAGAACCTGCTTGGCGGTACCAATGGCATTACGACCGAACTCCTCGTCAACCTCGAGAAATATTTCCATTTCATCGCCCAATTCGGCGGTTTTGTCGAGTTCTCTGGCTTCATCGAGAAGAATCTCTGTCATTTTATCGGTCACTTCCTCAACAACTTTTTTGACGGCAATCATGGTGATTTCGCCGGTTTGCCGTGACAGCTTGAAACTTATATTTTCAAGGTCCGGATACCGCTTTTTGGCCGCCGCCAGAAGACTTTCCTCAACATTACTGATTACCACATCGAGGTCTATGTTTTTCTCCCGGGCAATCAATGCCAGGGCTTCAAGAATATCGTATGTCATTCATCTATCTCCATTAGAGAATTATTTTCCCCATTTTTACTCCGGCCAGCTCAATTTTCTTTGCACCTCTTTCCGTGAGAAGCTCGATACATAAATCATCAGCACCGGTCAATTTGCCCTCAACCGGAGTCAGGTCGGCTCTATCAAACAGTATCTGCACCTGTTCCCCGATTCGTCTTCTAAAATCCTTACTTGTTTGCAGCGGTCGATCGAGTCCCGGCGATGAAACCTCAATGGTATAACCACTGCGGAAAATATTGTTATCCTCCAGAACAACATCAATCACCCTGGATATCCTGGCACAGTCGTCCAGCCTGACGCCATTGTCAGAATCAATAAATACTCTTAATGTATTGCTTTTTCTGTAGCGAGACAGTTTCAACTCCACTAAATCAAATCCGTCTTCCTCAATCGATGGTTTAATAAGTTCCACTATTTTGTTTTTCAAACTCACTTTTCAAAATTCCACAAACGTCAATCATCTAAATCGCATAACCTATAAATATAACATAAAATCAGTTAAACGACAAATTATTTATGGCCAAATTAATTAATCTTAGTCAGCAGTTTTATTACCTCGCCCGATAGATTATCGATATCGATAAACGATTTTTCACCCGTCTGACGGTTTTTTACCTCTATTTTACTTTGTTTCAGCGATTTATCCCCGATTATTAATTGTATTGGAATACCTATTAAGTCGGCATCGTTGAATTTAACGCCGGCCCGCTCAGTCCGGTCATCAAGCAAGCAGTCGATTCCGTTCGTCGTCAATTCAGCGTATATTTTTTCAGCCGCCTCTTTATGTTCATTTCTGGCATAATTCAATGGTATAATCTCAACCGCATAGGGTGCGATATTTTTCGGCCATATTATGCCTTGTTCATCATGATATTTCTCAATCGCCGCCTGGGGTGTTCTTGTAATACCTATTCCGTATGAGCCCATCAGAAACGGCTTTTCGTTACCTTCGGCATCGGTGAAGGTGGCGTTCAACGATTTAGAGTATTTCGTTCCTAGCATAAAAGTATTGCCAACCTCGATACCTTTCCGGGCAGTTAACCGGCCATCGCAGTTGGGACACAATTCGCCCTCCGGAGCATCGATTATATCACCGATTTTGGTTGCCTTGAAATCCCGGCCAATATTGACATTGATCGTATGGACCTCGTTCTTGTTGGCACCGACAACGAAATTTTTCAATCCCGGCACCTCGTTATCAACGATTAACGGAATCTCTTTGACCATCCCAATCGGTCCGGCAAAACCGACCGGACAACCGGTCACCTCTTCCACAACAGAGGCTGGGGCCATCTCAAGCTCGATTGCCTCCAGCTGGTTTTTCAGCTTGGTCATATTCAGTTCACGATCGCCGCGAACCATGGCCGCCACCGGTCTGCCGTCGGCCAGATAAATCAGAGTCTTCACCAGACGACTAGCCTTAATTTTCAGGAAATCGGTAACCTCCTCAATTGTAGCGGCATTTGGAGTCGGGACATCCTCGGCCGGTTTCATCTCGGAATCAGCCTTGGGCGGATTGGCCTCACGGAAAGTCGCCTTCTCAATATTGGCGGCATAGTCACATTTATCGCAAAACATTATTACCTCTTCCCCGCCGGACGTATCAACAATCAGCATAAACTCATGGGCCGCTTTGCCGCCCATAGCGCCGGTGTCAGATTCGACCTTTTTGGTTTCAAGACCGGCTCTTTTGAATATGGCGAAATAGGCATCAATCATCTTCCGGTAGGCAACATCGAACGATTTTTCATCGATATCGAAAGTGTAGGCATCTTTCATAATAAATTCACGCCCGCGCATCAGACCGAAACGGGGTCGGATTTCATCCCTGAATTTCACCTGAATTTGGTAAAAATTAATCGGCAACTGTTTATAACTGCGAAGCTCGCCGCGAACAAGAAAGGTTACAATTTCCTCATGGGTCGGGCCGAGTACCATATCATGCTGATGACGATCTTTTAATTTCATCAGTTCTTTTCCGGCAGTTTCATAGCGGTTCGATTCCTGCCAGATCTCGGCCGGATGAAGGACCGGCATCGTTATTTCCAGGGCTCCCGATTTATCCATTTCGTCACGAACAATATCGGAAAATTTCTTGATAACTCGTTGCATCAGGGGCAGATAAATATAAATCCCGGCGGCCAGTTTGCGGATAAATCCTCCCCGCAACAGCAGTTGGTGCGAGATAAGTTCCGCTTCCGAGGGAACCTCTCTTAAAGTCGGTATATATGTTTGACTCCAGCGCATTTAAACCTCATCATTATCTCAAAGTAACAGGTAAAAAACCAGGCTAACCTGTTAAACTATCTTTTTATATCCTTTTGTCAATCAAAAAGTTAGGGGATATTAAATGTCGAATTGCCTTACAATAAATGTTACCGAGTAGAAGTAGCGCGGGATCCCTGCGATCCCGCCAATTATACGAATTGCCTCACAATAAATTTTACCGAGGTTCAGAAAATAGTAATTGTGAAATGATACGTTGCCTCATAATTGATGTTACCGAAAGGAGACACGATTATGGGTGGAGATTCAATGCGAGAATACCTATACGCAATACTGACAGCGGCCGATGCCTTAAATGATAGAGTCATGCCGTTCTTTGATGAGCAGGGCGTCGATATCCTGCGGATTCTGACTGATCGCGGGACCGAGTTCTGCGGTCGGCTTGACAAACATCCTTATCAGCTTTATCTTCAGCTTCACGA
>Ga0164313_10005917_pt1 | contig 10811 bp, 9 predicted proteins | sample GuaBasSedimGuay4_FD_113735 | JGI IMG/M metagenome (GOLD analysis project Ga0164313, IMG submission 113735) | Subseafloor sediment microbial communities from Guaymas Basin, Gulf of California, Mexico - Guay4, Core 4569-4, 0-3 cm | ecosystem: Environmental > Aquatic > Marine > Hydrothermal vents >...
CCTGGGAGACAACTAATAATTCTTTAACTCCTGCATCGGCTAAGCGCTTTGCTTCTAATAATACTTCATTAACGGGGCGACTGACCAAATCACCACGCATAGAAGGAATAATGCAGAAAGTACAGCGATGGTTACAGCCTTCAGCTATTTTTAAATAGGCGTAATGCTTTGGAGTTAGCTTTATTCCTTGTGGTGGGACCAAACTGGTATACGGATCATGCAGGGGTGGTAAATGCTTATGCACTGCACTAACCACTTCTTCTAGGGCATGCGCACCGGTAATTTCCAGGACTTGCGGATGACGCTGTAAAATTTCATCCGCACGAGCGCCTAGACAACCCGTGACAATCACCTTGCCATTTTCAGTAATAGCCTCACCTATGCTATCGAGTGATTCTTCTACCGCCGCATCGATAAAACCACAGGTATTAACCACCACCATATCGGCACCGTCATAATTGGGCGCAACTTCATACCCTTCAGAACGTAATTTAGTCAAAATACGCTCACTATCGACCAATGCTTTTGGGCAGCCCAGGCTAATAAATCCAATTTTTGGTGTTTTCATAATTTGTTTTGACGCTGTTTTTTTGTCATTTTATTTTTTCCTCATACCTACAAAACCCTGAACTGGTCATTAATCTTTAAAGCCTTTTTAATCTCTAGCTATCGAAATGTATCGCCAGCCAAATAGTATCCTTCTCGGGGTTCGTCCTGTTTACTCTATGTTTACAATGTGCCGGAATAAGTAAATAATCACCTGCTTGCAATTTAACTAACTGACTTTTATCAGCAAATTCCAGTTCAGCCTCGCCCTGTATAAGTAAAATCCATTCTTGATGATCCTGGTCATACCATTCATCATTAGGGCTGGCATGTCCACGGGATACAATTCTTTCAATCTTTAAGTTATTATGTTGCAAAATGCACGTAAATAATTCCTCAGGCATTTGCTCTGGAATATTGGCTAATATATTTTCCACTTTAAGTCCTCAGGCGTTATCACAAAATATTCTAACACCACACATATAAAGCAAATTATACTGTGCGTTTATTACGGTGATATATTCTTTTCCGACAATCACCTCTGCCTTAAACTATTTTGTCAGATGCGTAGCTTAAAACCTTTTCTACTTTTCTTATTTATATCTTTTAATTCGCTAGCTCAGATAAATGAGCCTAAAGAGCCCCTGAACTGGTATCTGGTCAAAGATGAAAATAATATCAGGGTTTATCTTCGTGACCTGCCCTACTCCGAATACAAAGCGTTTAAAGGGGAGGTGCAGCTGAACACCAGCCTGAAAGAGCTCCTGGCATTTATTAAAAATGCCAGTTTCTGTCCGGCATGGCGTTATAAATGTATCAAGATGCTTAATCTCAGTGATGGCTATATCTACAAGCTCAGTAGCTTGCCCTGGCCGTTAAATAATCGCTATACCGTGATGCAGTCGCAATTGCAATTCGATGAAGAAAATCACCTTTATACAGTGCATTTAAAAAATATCGCACGCAGGCAATTACCAGCGCATATCCAGGCGCAATTACCCGAACAGGAAAATACCGTACAAATGCGCTACTCTGATGGTTTCTGGCAATTCAAAATAATCAATAGCTCGACAATTCATATTACTTACCAAATGCATGGCGACCCTGCCGGGATTATTCCTGCTGCACTCGCTAATCAGGGAGTTACTAATGCCGCTTTTGTCACGCTGAGTAATCTAAAAACACACTTTTCAAGCCTGCAAAACTAGTTTTTGCTTATCAATTGTTAGCGATACCTTACCTGCCAACAATTGCTGTAACTCCTGCCCTACCATACTATATCGCCAGCCAAGCAGTAATGAACTATCCTGGTCATCAAATAACAGCTGCTCCAGGTCCTTGCGGGTAGCCAGAATCACCGGGTTTAAAGAGTTTTCTTCAGCACGTAACCGTACTACCCCGGTTAATAAATCCAGCACAGCCTCTTGTTGCTGGGTTTTTTTATTGCTGCCTTTGTTTTTTAATTTCAAGCCTGGAAGATCCCTGGCTTTAACGATCAACTGACATATCTGCTTACCGCTACGTCTGACAAAACCATCGTTTATCCCACGAATTTCAGATAATGCTCTTAAATTATCAGGCTGCAATTTTGCCATATCCAGAATATGTTCATCACGCAAAACCCAGTTCTTGGGTCGATTATCCTTTTTTGCGACTTGTTCACGCCATTCTGCCAGTACCTGTACAATCGCCAGCTGTTTTCCGGTTAATTTATTTTTTCCGCGTATTTTTAGCCAGGCATCCTCGGGGGGAATATCATATAGATCTTCATTCATCAACTGCTCAAAATCTTCTTTTAACCAGTCTTCACGACCTAAGGCATGCAGCTTCTGCTGCATCATCTGATAAATTTTCGCCAGATAAATCACATCATCAGCTGCATATTGTATTTGCTCTGCAGACAAAGGACGCTGACTCCAGTCAGTGCGCGTATGTATCTTACTGAGATTGATATTTAAAAACCCGGAAACCAGCATGGCATAACCGGCATTTTCCTGATAACCCAACAACGGTGCAACTAGCTGAGTATCAAAGACCGGAGCCGGCAATTTTCCGCTAAGCTGATAAAAGATCTCAACATCCTGGCGGCAGGAGTGTATAACTTTGATAATGGCAGGATCATTAATGATGGCAAATAACTCATCCAGATTATCTTGCAATGCAATCGGGTCTACACAAGCGACCCATTCCAGAGTTGCAATCTGTAGCAAGCAAAACTTCGGGTAATAGGTTTTTTCTCGTAAAAACTCAGTATCAATCGCAAGCCATGGTTCCTGCCTCATTTTCTGGCAAAGGGTTTGTAGCTCAGCTACAGAATCAACAAACTGAATTTCATTCATATTTTTTATTTTTTGATAGGGGAGCTAGGTTTGCCCAGTTTTTCTCTTACTCGCGGCTAGATAATACCTACGAGTACCACGTCGATAATTTTTGTCTGCCTGATACTTTTTACCCACACCACTTAGACGTTTAATATCCAGAATTTTTTCATTTATTTCCACCTCTTTAAAGGATTGCAGAACTTCAACAGGCATTCCAGGCGGCAAGCTCAAAACAGTATAGTGCTCAAAGATATCTACATAGCCAATTTTATTGCGCTCAACCCCTGCTTCTTCCACTAAAATATCTTTAATCAGATTAACATTAATTCTGTGAATTCGGCCTACTTCTATACGGTAGCGAACCATTTGAGCATGCAATAATTCATATGCTTTTTGTTTTTCTACAGTGAACTTATTATCTGCAAGATCACTCAATTTTGGCTGCGGGTCATGAATACACAATAATGCAGCAGCAAGATCCAGATAATCTAATTTTAGGTGACGAGCGCTGACTTCAATTAGCGCTTTATTGGCCGCCAGATCCTCCTTGGCAATTACTTTTTTTAATTGTTTTTCCAGACTTATCTGTTTATCTATTTCAGCACAAGCATTACTCCTCTTACTCATCCAATGCTCCTAAGCGTATATCCACATAAGCTTCATCACGTAAACGTCTTAACCATAATTCCGTTTCCTCTTCTATTTTTCTTCTGCGAATATTATCACGCGCCTTATTGCGCTGTTGCTGCTCTTTATTATCTTTGCTTCGACGGCCTAATACCTGAATCAAATGCCAGCCAAATTGAGTCTGCACTGGCTCACTTATCTGATTAATGTCTAGTTCCGTCATGGCTATTTCAAAAGGCGGCACTAATAATCCTGGGGTAACCCAGCCTAGATCTCCCCCCTTTATTGCCGAGCCCGTGTCATCAGAGTTGGCTTTTGCTAACACAGCAAAATCATCCCCATCGGCAATTCGCCCCGAAATAGCCTGCAAGCGTTTCTGTGCTTCGGCATCATTAATTAATTCATTGGTTTTAATAAGAATATGCCGGACATGCGTTTCAATAATAATATGCGTATCTATGCCGGTACTATCAAGTAACTTAAGAATATGAAAGCCCCCAGGACTACGAATAGGGTCTGCTACATCTCCTTTACTCATAGTCTTGACCACATCGACAAAAAGTGTCGGTAACTGGTTTAAGGTTCGCCAGCCTAATTCGCCCCCCTGCAATGCGTTTGCACCATCAGAAACACTGACTGCCATTTTCTGAAAATCTGCACCCTCTCGTAGCAGTTCAGTTACTGAACGCGCTTCAGCCTCTTCCGCTTGTATTATTCCGGCTGATGCCCCCTCTGGAACAGAAATTAATATATGTCCTAAAAAATATTGAATTTTTTGATCTTCTGCACTGATTTCAGTATCCAGATAATGATCAATTTCTTGCTCAGAGACCTTTACCCGGCTACCAATCTCATGACTGCGCAGTTGATTAATAATAATTTCATTACGCACATTCTCTTTAAAGACCTCATAGTCCATACCCTGTGCTTTAATTTCCTGCTTAAAACTCACCAGATCCATACCATTTTGCTGAGCAATAGCAGCGATTGAACTGTCCACCATGTCATCAGTCACGTTAATCCCCGCCCTTTTCGCTAACTGGTTTTGCAGGTCATCTATGATTAATCTTTCCAGTACCTGCTTGTACAGTACGTTGTCTGGCGGAAGTTGTACATTACTAGCCTTTAGCTTGGTAATGACAGATGATACTTCAGCAGCCAACTCACTTTCCAGAATTATATCGTCCTCAACAACTGCCACGATGCCATCAAGGTATTCGGCTGCAGGCACCTGAAAACTCATGATTAACAATAATATTCCTAAACACTGTTTTGTTATTTTTCTCATCTTTTTTAATATTGTGGCTTTCGATACCCTGAAATATTTTCTTCCAGGAAGTTGTCTACCTTATCACCTAAACTGGTAAAACCTTTTAGCTCAAGTTGAAAAAATATTGAGTTTTCTGGCTTTGCCTCACCAATATTATCCGATGCGGTGCTACGAAGAAATTGACGATATAAAATCCTAAAACGCCAGCAACAGTTATCTTTTTCAACACCGACAAAATACTCTAGGTTTTTACGGTCCAGTATAGAATAACGGTACAGACCAACAACACTCCAGTCATCATAGACAGGGACTATCGCTGAAGCAACAACCTGATTCTGGGCAAACCTGCCAAACTCCGGCTGACGTTGCTGATAGCGGTAACCGACATTAAAGATAAATTTATTCGTCAGGCCACGATAGCGCAAATCAGCATTTCCCCGGTTGACTGCCTTATTTTTAAAGCTCCATTGCATAGAAGAAATAAACTTTAATTCATCTGTTATTTCACTGCTTAATTCAGTAATTAAATTGGATAGTAATTCGGAATGAACCTGATTGCCAACCAGATTTACTTTTCTATCTTCAAAGTAAAAAATTTCACCCAGAGTAAGTTTTATACGGTCACGTCCATCTTCTACCAGGCGTGACGTTAAAGCAGCGGTTAACTGATTGGTATTCTGTGTTTTATCAATACCGTTAAATTCATTATCCCTAAATAACTGACCAAAATTAAAATCATATAATGCCGTATCAAAATTAGGTATATCACTTTGATCAACATAAGGCACATATAAATAATATAAACGCGGCTCTATCGTGTGCGTGATAGATTCAAAGTCCCGCTCAAAAAACAAGCCGCTGTCTACAGAAACGATAGGTAAGGTTTTACTTATACTAAGCGGTCCGGATGTTGCCTGTTCGTCTAGCCAGTATTGTGTATGTTGTAAGGCAACTTTAGGAACAATAAACCCTGCCTGAGAAACAAACGGAAAGCTTACTGAAGGCTTAATATTAAATCGTTGTCCCTGAGGCTTGCCATCAGGAAAATGTCGCTGAAAAAAAACATATTCACTATCAACCCCTACTTCCACAGGCATATTATCAAAAGACTTGAACATATCCAGCTTTAGCTGTGGTAAACGTCGATAAGGCACGTTGCTATCAAGGGCATTTGGATCTATATTTTGATAATTATCTATCCGCGCGCTCACGCTCATCCATGGCAAGGTATAGGAAATATCAGCATTACTTTCTAAATAACGATTACGGTTATTCAAGCCTAGTGAGCCATCTAAGTCAGAAAAATAAGCATTATCTGATACATAGTTAGCATTAATATTCATAACCAGATTATCTGTAAACTGGGTTCTATTTAGAAAGCTCCCACCCCAGCGCAAGGTATCTGTTAACTGATCTTTAGGCAGTATTTCAAAGTCAATTTCACCGGTCGTCCGGTGCCACAGGTAACGAAAGTCTGCACCTATCATAAAACCTCGTTCGCTCATATACCGTGGCGCTATGGTCATGTCATAATTCGGCGCCATATTCCAGTAAAAGGGCAAACGAACATCAACACCATTACGTCCTGACAGACCTATGGTAGGCGTTAATAACCCGCTTAGCCGCCTATCATCAACAGGAAATGAACCATAGGGAAAATACATAACAGGCACGCTTTTAAACTCCAGCCAGCCATGCTTAACCGCTACCCGACCGGTTTCATCATTGACCTTCATTCTGGAGGCATGCAGCATCCAGTCCTGATTTCCGGGTTCGCAGGCAGTATAAGTCACCTCCTTATAGCGACTGAATGTAGGACTGTCTCGATAAACAACATCCGCGCTCCCCCTGATTGGAGAGGAAGGAATAATAAAAGACACATTGCGTAATAAAGATGAATCTTCCTGCAAATTTACCTGAGCTGATGTACTATGCAGAGCCATACCGGCATCACTGTAGGTAATATCACCATAAAGACCAAGAACACCTGAAGACTGATTATAATCAGCCCGATCTGCCATAACGTGCTGATCAGAGCGCTGTAAATCTACTTCACCCGATAAGCTAACGAGATCTAAATCAAATATCTCACTACTACCAGAAAAAATGTCCATGGGCGACTGTTCGCGAAGGCGCTTATCTGTATAAAATACTGGTCGAGCGCCTAATTTCAGAGTACAGATAGACCAGGGATCCTGTTCAAACTCCCCCCTCAAACGCATAAAAACCTGTTCACGCTCCTGATCAAAGGTTTTGTTAAACCAGAAGCGGTTATGTGCTTGCTGTTCAATCCTCGCTTGATCAACTATTTGTTCAGCGATAGCACATTGCTCTATGCTGGCGGTTTTATCGCACCCTGGCTCGGGCTGCTGCGCTGCAACACTATTGCATAGCATCACAGACATACTGACAAAAAATAGTATTGAACGCAGCAACATGTATACTAAAAACCTGAAAAATTAAAATTCTAAAAAGCCCACACGGCCAGGCAAAATATCATAAAATAACGACCGTCCATTTTACCTTACTTTTCCGGCCTCTTTATAAAAGAATGATAACGGCAAGCGATGATAGAGCAAAAGCCATTCTGCAATGGTTAACTAATGACTTAAACTTAACAATAACGCAATTTGCAGCCGCTTCCAGCGATGCAAGTTTTAGACGCTATTTTAGAGTGCAGCATCAACATCAGTATTATATAGTTATGGATGCGCCACCCGATAAAGAGGACACAGCTCCCTTTATAAAAGTTGCGCAGTTATTTGCTCAGGCACAGGTCAATGTGCCCGATATTATCCAGCAAAATAGCCAGCAAGGTTTTTTACTGCTTGAAGATTTTGGTTCCCTGTGCCTGCTAGACGAACTAAACGATGCAACGGTAGATACCTTATATAAAGATGCCCTGCAAAGCCTGATTACACTACAGAAAAATGTAGATATAAACAGCTGCGCTTTACCACACTACAATACTGAGTTACTACATACTGAACTATGTTTATTTAGTGACTGGTTTGTTAACCAGCTGTGTGGGCTAACACTAAATAGTACACAGCAAGCTATACTTGACACTACGTATGAGTTATTGATTAACTCAGCCGTACAACAAGTCCAGGTCTGTGTGCACAGAGATTATCATTCACGTAACCTGATGCACCTGAGCACAAATAGCCCGGGAATTATTGACTTTCAGGATGCCGTCATCGGCCCGGTCACTTATGATGCTGTGTCCCTACTAAGGGATTGCTATATCAACTGGTCAGATGCACAAGTTGAGCGCTGCTTACAACCCTATTACCAGCAGCTAATACAAGCAGGCATAGTACACTGTGATTATAAGCAATTCCAGCATGACTTCGATCTAATGGGCATACAAAGACACTTAAAAGCCATAGGTATATTCTCTAGACTTAATATCAGAGATAGCAAAAGCGCCTATCTGAGTGATATTCCGCGCACGCTAAATTATGTCATCAATATCAGTCAGCGATATCCGGAATTACAGGACTTTCATGCTTTTTTAGTGCAAACAGTATTACCCGCCAGCAAGTGCGCCTTATGAAAGCCATGATTCTGGCTGCAGGTCGTGGTGAAAGAATGCGTCCGCTCACTGACTATACTCCCAAACCCTTATTAAAAGCAGCGGGAAAACCACTTATTGAATATACGATAAGCAGGCTGGCCAGAGCTGGAATTACCGACATCATTATTAATCTTGCCTACTTAGGCGAGCAAATACAGGACCACCTGGGAGATGGCTCACAGTATCAAGTAAATATTAACTACTCTGATGAAGGTGCCACAGGATTAGAAACTGCGGGCGGTATCAAAAAAGCATTATCCCTATTAGGTGATAACCCTTTTTTAGTCGTTAATGGTGACATTAGCAGTGACTTCCCTATACAGGGTCTGATTAACAAAGATATAGATCTGGCACATTTGATTCTAGTCAATAATCCAGTACATCATACTACCGGTGATTTTGCACTAAACTCCCAGTCTATACTGACAGCTAACGGCAATCCAAATTATACTTATAGCGGCATAGGGCTTTATCACCCGGATTTATTTGCTGATATTGCGCCGGGAAAGTCTGCTCTGGCACCGCTATTAATAAAAGCCATGCAACAACAACGAGTGACAGGCGAACTATACCAGGGATTCTGGATGGATATAGGTAGCCCAGAGCGTTTAGATGAATTAAACACCCTGCTCCTAATGCAGCACTAATTTTGTATAAATGAATATAGCTGATAAATTTATACTACATTTCAATAGTCTATATAAATCACTATCCATCAAAGGAAAATGGGTACTGCACTAGCAGAAAAATCAATTGACTTTTTTGGCAAATAAGCACAATGTAAGTCACTGTCTTACACTATCTGGCTTATATAAAAATGACAACGACTGCATTTTCTATGCGTATTCCTGAGGAACTTAAAACTAGCCTTAGAGAAATAAGTGAGCTATCTCATCGCTCGCAATCTCAAATTGCGGTAACAGCCATTAGTGAGTATATAGAAAGAAATTAAAGATTATTTCGCTAAAGAAAACCCGCAAGTACAGCACCCAGTAAGTTAAAAATCACGTCATTCCCGAAGTCTTTTATCGGGAATCTATGCTTAACCTACAAGATTTCTGCTAAAAGCATGCCCCTAATCTACCGCCCATCAATACTGGCTTTCCTATCTATCAGCCTGTTTATAGCACTTTGGTATGGACTGGCTATTTATTTAGAGACGAATACACTGCCTACGCCTTTCGTGGTCGCAAATGTGCTGCTTGAGGAAATCAACAGTGGCCAGTTACCGTATCACTTAAGTAAGACGCTTTATCGCCTATTGCTAAGTTTCTCTATTGCAATGCTACTCGGTTGCGCTATCGGCATAGCGCTGGGCAGACATAAGCAGTTAAATTATTTTTTTGATAACTGGCTGATTATCTTCCTTAACATACCCGCCCTGGTAACTATTATTCTCTGTTATGTCTGGTTTGGGCTGGTAGAGTCGGCGGCTATTCTTGCCGTGGTGATCAATAAATTACCTAATGTCATTGTTACTATCCGTGAAGGGACGCGCTCCCTAGATAGTGAATTACTAGAGATGGCAAGCTGCTATCGCTTTAGTAAAAGCAAAACTTTACGCCACGTTATCTGGCCGCAACTACACCCCTTTGTTATGGCTGCAACACGCTCAGGGCTGGCATTAATCTGGAAAATCGTTCTGGTTGTAGAAATGCTTGGTCGCAGTAATGGCATGGGCTACCAATTACATTTATTTTTCCAGTTATTTGATGTTGCCAGCATCCTGGCCTATACCATTGCCTTTGTCACCCTGATTCAGGCAATCGAATTTTTAATCCTCAAGCCACTGGATAAAAAAGCACAAAGGTGGCGACGATGAGTCAGTTAGTTATTCAAATTAGTGATAAATCGTACTTCAACACAACTGCTCAAACGAACAAAACTGTTATAAAAAACCTGCAGATCACCCTGATTGATAATGAATTTGTCTGTCTGGTTGGCCCTTCAGGCTGTGGAAAAACGACTTTATTAAATATCCTGGCCAATCTGGATACTCAATTTACCGGCTCTATTGAACTACAACCAAAGCATATACCACCAAAAGTAGGCTATGTGTTTCAAAACCCCCGCTTACTCCCCTGGCGTACAGTGCGCGAAAACATTCAGCTGGCAACAGGCGCTAAACCTGAAACTCTGGACTCCTTACTAGACAGCATGGGGCTGTCAACAGAAAAAGACAGTTTCCCGGAACATTTATCTTTAGGTATGAGCCGCCGGGTTTCAATTATTCGGGCATTTGCCACCGACCCTGACTTACTACTTATGGATGAGCCCTTTGTGTCCCTCGACCCCCCGACCGCACGGCTAGCACGCAAATTATTAATAGAACTATGGACTAAACGCGCCCATAAAGTTCTTTTTGTCAGTCATGATTTACGCGAAGCAATAACTTTGGCAGACCGTCTTGTTTTTCTCAGTAATAGCCCTATGTCGGTAATCAAAGAAGTCCCTGTCACCATTCCGA
>Ga0164313_10005918_pt1 | contig 10810 bp, 7 predicted proteins | sample GuaBasSedimGuay4_FD_113735 | JGI IMG/M metagenome (GOLD analysis project Ga0164313, IMG submission 113735) | Subseafloor sediment microbial communities from Guaymas Basin, Gulf of California, Mexico - Guay4, Core 4569-4, 0-3 cm | ecosystem: Environmental > Aquatic > Marine > Hydrothermal vents >...
AAATATCTCGAAACCAACACCCCTTTATCGCGTATTGTACTCGAGCTAATTTGAGGATGCTTCTGATCTGTATAAAAGGGAGCGCACCGTATGGCCTCTGACATGGCGTCCGGCAAGGGTGGTCGTCGTTCAGGATCTGACAGAAGATCGGAGTTTATCTCGGCTTATATAGAGTTTATCTACAAAGGCCCTGAACGAAGATCTGAGAACGAAAGAAGATGCGAATTTGATAGACGAAAAGAAATCCGTTTAAAAGAATACCCGCGCATGGCTCATGGTGTGGTACAGGCCGATACCGGTATAGGTTGTACAGACCGAAGATCCTGTTCAACAGGAAGCCATCCACCTCTTTTTTCAGGTGAACCGGCACCTTTGTTTTCAGTACTTTGGAAATTAGCTTTAACTTCCCTGGCAGTCATGAGGTCAGTAGTTCGATCCTCCTCAGCTCCACCAAAATTTACTTAATATTAATAAAGGCTTACAAGAAAACTTGTAAGCCTTTATTTTTTGGTGAATATGAACTGGGGAGCAAATGGGTACCATAAATATCAGTAGATATGACTAACGAGTTACCTCCACCATAACAGAGCCTTTTTTCGCATTTTGAATTGCATCAGAGACTGCAGTTTCATTTTTAATTAGCTCTAAGCTGCGTGATAATATCGGAAATTTTATGGGGACAGGCTCTTTATATTTTTTCAATAACTTCAAATAGGTCCCTCTGCCGAAACCTTCATTTAGTCCTGTCGTTCAAACAGCTTCAGGGTTTAGTTGACTGCCGGATACATATTTCGTCCAGCTTTGTGGGCAACATAATATACCTGTGTCCCCTATCTATTACCGGTTTTCAGCAGCAGACAGTTAAACACTGCGCGAAAATCGGTGCTAAAAATGAGATCAGTCCTTTAATTTTTCCAATTCGAGGAAGCAGGCTTTTAAATCGGGCCGCTTGTTGATGTCCATCACCATGATGGCGCGAATTATTCCTTTTTTGTCTATAAAAATCAATGCCCTTTCCGCGAGGCCGTCGGACCGCAGCAGGCCGTATTTTTCTGCCACGGCGCCATGGGGCCAGAAGTCGGAGAGGACCTCGAACCAGACCTGACCCATTTCCCGCGTCCAGGCATAGAGGGTGGGGATATTGTCGACGGTGATGCCCAAAAGCACCGCATCGTCCTTTTCGAACGAATCTTTGGAAATATTATAGCCCGGCCACTGGTCACTGCACACGGGTGTCCAGGCAGCAGGAACAAAGGAAAGCACCACATTCTTTTTGTCTCTGTATTGGCTGAGGGTTATCTTTTCACCCGATACTGAGGGAAGCGTAAAATTCGGCGCCATCTCCCCCGATTTCACTTTGAGCTCGCTGTCGAAGGGTTTGAGTTTTCCCAGATTGTACAGATTTTCCGTTAGCCCCGGAGATTGAGCTCCTACGCCACTGCACATCAGAAACAGCCCCGCAACTACCCAAATCGACATCCTGACGACTTTTACCATCGATACCTCCTTATTATTAATTATTTTAGTGCCGGTTTACCGCTTGTGTGAGTATAAAAACACAATGAACCCTATGGTTGCAACGTTAGGGCGAACTACTCCACAGCAGAGCTGCGAAGTATCAAAATGGATTTTTGTCTTATTAACCCCGATGTAGAGCATCAAGGAATTCTTTTGATTAAAATCGAAAGGCGAGACCAAAATAATATTGAAGGCCTTCGATATCGACTTCTCCCGCCGTATCCTTAAAACTCAGTGTGGTTTCATTAATACGGGCACCGGCATTGATTCCGAATTGTTCGGTAAAAAAGATGTCGATCCCTGCTCGAGCGTATAGTCCGGCGCCAAAACCAGATTCGTAATTAGTGCTGATATCTTCTGGAATCGATGCCTCAGGTTTGGTCTCCCGTGACGCCCAGATCAGCAAGGGGCCGGCACCCACGTTCAGTCGGAGCCATTTTGCCGGTTCAAAGCCAAGATACCCGCCGAAAAAATAGTCGAACATAAACGAGTTGACATCCACGGCAACAGCAACGCTGCCACCGCCGCTCCCGGAAGATGCGCTGAACCGTCGCACATCGCTGTCCATACTGAAGAAGGCACCGGTTTCGATGCCATACTTGAAAGATCCCCCGCCCAATGGCTTTTGTACATCAGCACCGAAAATACTGAAGTAGTAGTCTCCCCCTTGAAGGTCCGGATCATCGTTTGCAATTTTCATCTCACCGTAGAAAACATGCCCGGTTAAGGGCTCTATTGCCTCTTGCGGAAACACCTTGCTCACAGGTAAGAAGAAGGTGGCACAGATAATCAGAATAATGTACTGCTTGATGTTCAGATGCGTTATCATTAATGTCTCCAATTCGGAATATGCGTTGACTATTTCTTTTTCACCGACGGCATAATAGTTGACCGGGTGGTTGTTCTGGTCGATAAATCTTAGTCTGGAGAATCCGCCAAGACGCTGAAAAAGAAAATCTGTTCCTTCTTTGAGGCGTTCAAATTGTCCCGGTTTCCAGGCTTTGTCAAATACTCCCGGATGCCCGCCTTCGCAGACCTGCCCCTGTAAATCCCAACTATGGGGTAAAGGCAGGGGCAGGACATGATTGCGCCATGCAGGTCCTACTTCACATCCTTCACATCGAGGATAATTTTGTGGATCTTACCGGTAAAGCGGGTCTCATCGCGCCCGATGCCGATGCCTTCGGCGACCGGCGTCTGGTTGTCGAGACCAACGTCAGCCGTCTCGTCAGCAGAAAAGATCAAGGGCTGAGTCTTCCCGATCCGACCCTCGGCAACGGTCTCTCCGTTGACGGAGAGGGTTGCCATGCCGCCCTTGCCAAGACCGCCTCCGTCGTAGACAAAATCCAGCACAACCGCAGCGGCCCCCGCAGGAATAGCACGGTTCGATGCGACGGTAAAGCGCTCGAGTCCAAGGTAGTTGTAGGTGTAGACCGGTTTGCCGTCCTTCATATAGAGCGACCAGCCCCCGAAACGTCCACCCTGAGCAAGGATCACACCCTTTGCGCCCCCCTTGGGAATATCGAGCTCGGCCGTGATCGTCTTCGAGCGATTCTTCACATTCATGAAGGTGTTCTCCAGCATGCCGTTCATCCCGTCATACAACGTGAGCGACTTGCGGTCGCCAAGCAGATCCGGACGTCCGGCGATGGCGGGATTCACGCGCTCGACTGTCCGGTCATCGATGGGCAGCACGTGGTACTTTTCCGCCTCCTTCATAAACAGAGCCTGCAAATCTTTCAGCAGTTCAGGCTTTTTGCCGGCCAGATTATTCGTGAGACTGAAATCCTCCCGGACGTTGTAGAGGTCCCAGGTGTCGGACTCGAGTGGCTTCTGCTTACCCGTCTGCCATGGAGCGCGATGAAGCGTACGGGCGAGCCAACCATCGTGATAGACGGCCCGGTTGCCGAACATCTCGAAGTACTGTGTGGTATGCCGTTCTTTGGCCTTCGCATCGGCAAAGGTGTAAAGCAGACTGGTTCCCTCGATAGGTGTCTGCGGTGTCCCGTTGACGCTCTTGGGCTCCGGCAGCGTTGCGGCCTCCAGAACCGTGGGTGCGATATCGATGACGTGCCCGAACTGACTGCGAAGGCCGCCCTTTTCCTTAATGCCCTTGGGCCAGTGAATGACCATCCCGTTACGCGTTCCACCGAAGTCCGAGGCTACCTGCTTCGTCCACGAGAAAGGTGCATCGAAGGCCACGGCCCAGCCGGCCGCCATATGCGGAAACGTGTACGGCCCGCCCCACTCGTCGATCAAGGGGACGAGATCTTCCACCTTCTCCGTGACCTGATTGAAGTAAGTCATCTCGTTGTACATGCCAACGAAGCCACCCTCGGCGCTCGTCCCATTGTCTCCCGCGATGTAGATAAAAAGGGTGTTGTCCAGTTCGCCGATGTCCTCGATAGCCTGGACGAAGCGTCCGACTTCGTGATCGGTTTGTTCCATGAATCCGGCGAACACTTCTGCCTGGCGAGCAAAAAGTCGACGGTGGTCAGCCGGTAGCGTATCCCAGTCCTTGATGTCTTCCGGCTTCTTCGCCAGTTTGGTGCCCTCGGGGATGACACCGATTTTCAACTGGTGTGCGGTTGTTTCCTTCCGAATTTTGTCCCAGCCCTTGTCGAACTGGCCCTTATACTTATCGGCCCACACCTTGGGGACGTGGTGCGGCGCATGGACAGCACCGGTTGCGTAGTACACGAAAAAGGGCTTGTCCGGCGTCATCGACTGTTGGGCCTTTACCCAGTTGATCGCCTGGTCGGTCATATCCACGGTAAAATGGTAGCCTTCCGTGTGCGGCGGAGTGACTCTGGTTACGCCATCATAGATCAGCGGGTACCACTGATCCGTCTCGCCCCCGATAAAGCCGTAGAACTTGTCAAAACCCTGATGCGTAGGCCAGCGGTCGTAGGGACCCGAGACACTGGTCTCCCAGGCTGCGGTCTCGTGCCACTTGCCGAAGGCGCCGGTACTGTAGCCGTTGAGTCGAAGCATTTCGGCCAGGGGCGCGACGCTGTTCGGAATCTGTCCGGTGTTGCCGGGGAAGGCCGTCGCGGTCTCCATGATCGAGCCCGTATTGGTCGTATGGTGATTGCGACCGGTCTTGAGCGCATTCCTGGTCGGCGAGCAGAGCGCCGTGGTGTGGAAGTTGTTGTAACGCAGGCCCCCTGCGGCGAGTTGGTCAAGCGTCGGCGTCCGGATCGGGCCGCCGAACGTGCTGGTTGCACCGAAACCGACGTCATCGATCAACACGATCACGACGTTGGGTGCCTTTTCAGGTGCCTTGACTTCGAAACGCGGTGGCGGCTCGGCGTTGCGCACGTCAAGCTCACTATAGGTCGGTCGTTCCGGCTCCTGGATTGGCAAGATCGTACGATCAAATTTCTCCTGTGCCGAAACCGCCGTAATCAAACCGGTAAGCAGTGCGAAGGTCATACAAATGGTTTTGAAGATTGAATATCTCATGGGTTTTCCTTTCATATTGAAGCATTGTACTTTTCAAACACTTTTAGAGCTGACGTTCAGGAGCGATTTTCATGAACCAGGCCTTAAAGCGAAGCCACCTGCTCGTCAAAGGCTCCTTTTTTTCGACCACATCCTGATTATCTATTCTACAGTGCCATTCAAGCTCTCCCTTGTCGTTAATGCGTACCCTGTAGGTTTTGGTTGCCAGGTCATTATCACTGTCTTTTGTCAAGATTCCAACCATTTCCTCAGAGTCTATCAAGAGGCCCATTTCAGCGTTGATTTCAATTGAGCGTGGATCGAGATTTAGTGAACCGACAAACAATCGCCTTCTGTCAAAGATGATAGCCTTGGTATGCAGGGTCAGCTTTCCCGGACCATCTTGACCGTGATTCAACTCGCGCACAGCATTGGCACGGGCTTCATACAGTTCCGCACCGGCATTAATGACATCCCGACGATAGCGCGCATAGCCTGAATGGACAGGCACATGATTGTTGGAGGCCAGTGAATTGGTGATAATTATGACGCGCACCCCCCTGTCGACAAGATCACGAACCAATTGCACCCCCCTGGCGCCAGGCACATAATACGGTGAAATGAAAATAATTTCTTTCTCAGCATTTCCCATAACTTCACGTAAATCCCGGGCCAAACGCATATGCGTTTCATTGATCTCGTTAATCAGTTTGTCGGGACTGTCAGCGAGAATACGCGCCGGAGCGGGAAACAAAGGCTGCCGGCCGGTAATAAAATCCTTCAGCAACTGGCTTTCGAGTGCCCTTTTAAAGACGGTATCGTAGATATCATCGAATTCTTCGGCAATGTCCGCTCGAACGGCTGCCAAATCCTCCTTTTTTTTATCCTTGATGAACTGCTCGATGGGCACGGCTCGCGAATGGTTCCAATACTCATCGAAGGAATTGGAAATTTCGTCCGTGATAGGCCCGACGGCCAGGACATCGAAATCGATAAATTCAGCATCTGTTTTGAGTTGAAAGTACTCATCGGCAATATTGCGGCCGCCCACGACACTGACTGAATTGTCCACCGTGAATGATTTGTTGTGCATGCGTCGGTTCGCCTGTTTGAAGTCGCCGAGGAAGTTTAACGTAGATATACCGCTGCGGGAAACAGGATTGAAAATACGTATTTGGATATTGGTGTGCTTGTTTATCAGCAGGAAGCTGTCATCGGGTACGGTCGTGAATACATCATCCAGCAGAAAACGGATCCGGACGCCCCGATCCGCCGCTTTGAGCAGCGCGTTGGCCATCGCGGCTCCGGCGGTATCGTTTTTCATTAAAAAGTATTGCATGTCGATACTTTTTTCCGCCAATTCCGCCAACCTGAGCCTGATACCCAAAGCATCCATGCCTTCTATCAGGGGATAGAAACCGGATAACCCGTCATACGCTTCGACCTTATCCGCTGCATATCTACCCAGGGTCGTATCTTCCGGGTTCGTGATTGCCTGGCTGTAGGATTTCGGTTGATCAAAGGATACTGTCGCACAACCGGCCAAGAATCCGGCTAAAACCAATACTGCCGTCAGCCTCAATAGTTTGAATTTGGTCATTGCAAGACCTCCCTTAAAAACGCATAGCGCCTCGATGATTATTGCAGACAGGTTCAGTGTACCCAATAGAATGTATGCTGCTCAACGGGTTTTCTTCCTGAAGCGGATTAGTTCCTCAACCAACCACTCGGCCGTCGCCTTTTCAGTACCGTCGCATACCACTTCATACGGTCGACCGCTCAAACTGCTTTCAGTCGCCGCATACCGGATAAAATCCTCGGTGGTCTTAACCCGACGTTTCGTGTACGAATATTTTTTGCGGATGTGCTCACCCGCATCCCGGCTGCTGTGGGATTTCCCGTTGCGAATGAATGTGCAGCCCGACGTTTCAATGTAATTTAACAGGTGATCGATCTCCGATCCCATATCGGCCCTGAGCGCACTGGAATAAAAAACGATGCCCACAAACAGAACCATTGAGAAAATAACCCTATTCAGCACGCTAAAGGCCGGAAGCCGATTTATCCGCCAGTTTGAAAACCACCGTAAGCGGATTGTGATCAGAGCTTGTAACCAGGGGTGTCGCAGCATTTTTCGTCTCCAGTCCACGATAGTAAACATGATCAACATAATGTCCGAAAAATTGGGATCTCATCTTTTTATCAAAACGAACAGCAGTGAGATTGAGGCGTTCCGCCATCGCCTGCACCAGGGACATTCGTCCGCTGTTCCATGTGTTGAAATCACCCGATACGATAATGGGGCCCTGATGCGCGGCCAGATAGTTTTCCAGACGGTCACTCTGCTTTTGAAATGTCCTATTGCCCAAGGTAAAATTAATGGCATGAATATTGGCCACAAGGAGTTCCTGATCCGTACCGGACATGGGGTATCGGGTAATGAGGACACTTTTGGGAATGCGGGTTATTGGCTCTGTTTCCCTGAAGGTGCATATAAAATTTGGGGCTATCCTGGATGCCGTCAACACACCGGTCTCAAGGTGCCGATACTCGAAGGCTGCCGCCATGTCCCATTGGTATGCTTCCTGTTGGAGCACTTTTTTGAGGCTGTTGGACAAATATGCCTCCTGCAGAATAAGGATGTCCGCGCCTCGGCTTATGATATGGAAATCCTCACGCCACCCTTCCTCTTTGCCTTTATAAATATTCCAACTCACAAAACCAAAACCACCAGAATTCAACTCGGGTATCCGGGGCAACATCATCTGGTTCAAACCGGTGACCGTGCAATCAGCGACTTGTCGTTTGGTCTCCATTGGACTGCGATGACTGATAATCCAGCTTTCCTCCGGAATATGGATGCACCCGGCCACCAGAAGCAAAAATACCGCGGCGGAAAGCCATGTCCATCTTGCCTTTTTTTTGCGCGTATACCTTTCGGATACGCCTTTGTAAGATGTGACCCGGCGTATGTGTGACATCGCTGTGGGCATATTCATTCACTTATTCTGAATAGGGTTGCCTGTCAAAAGGCCTGGTTAAATACCTCTAAAATCTCATTGGGGTCGGCCACAGGACGCCCATTGAAGATCACCGCCGTGTCCACAACGGCGTGAAAAGCACAGATCGGCAGGCTGTCTTCGGGAACACCCATATCGCGCAACCGCATGGGATGGCCGATCTTCTCCATCAGGGCCTCTATTGTATCCGCGGCAGCCAGGGCTGCCTCGCGTTCACTCATACCGGTAATATTCACGCCCAGCGCCTGGGCTACCTGGGCCAGTTTTGCGGTCACATGATCGACGTTGAAACGCATCACCTTGGGAAGAACAATACCGCAGGCCGCCCCATGATGGACGTGGTGCAGGGCACCAACAGTGTGCGCCATACCGTGAGCAAGCCCCACCTGTGCAATGGTAAAAGCCCACCCCGCCATGGTGGCGGCAATCTGCATGTTCAGCCGGGACTCCTCATTACTGCCGTCCTCCGCCACGACCGGGAGGTTTTCATTGATCAGGCGTATGGCCTGCAGCGCCATGCCGTCACAGATCGGGTTGGCCATGGTGCTGGACATGGCTTCTACGGCATGCGTCATGGCATCCATGGCCGTCATTACAGTTTGTTCCTTTGGCAGGGACAGGGTGAAGCGCGGGTCGAGTATGGCAACGTTGGGCATGATTTTCGTATCCACGATAAACAGTTTGCGGCCGGCCTTGTCGTTGGTCAAAACCGATGCACTGGTCACCTCACTGCCGGTACCCGCTGTCGTTGGGATGGAGATGTGCGGGGTCTGCGGCTCGGTGAGAACCAGCATGTTGAGGTGGTCGTTGGCCTTACCACCGTTTTTCAAGGTCACGCAGACACCTTTGGCAGCATCGATAACACTGCCGCCCCCCACGCTGACGATGCAGTCCGCGTTTAATTCACGTGCCGTTTGCGTGGCCCGATCCACCGCGTCCAGGTCGGGATCGGAAGGAATCTGGTCGTAAATACCTACACAAAAATCCCCCAGCGCGTTTTTGGCAAGTTCAGCGAGGCCGGCCCCGGCAACCCCGACATCGGTGAGGATCATTGCCCTGCGGCAATCATTGTCCACCATCGCCTTACTGATTGAACTCAGGCACCCGTGCCCGGCTATGACCCTGGTCGGGCAGTCGTAGCCGAACCCTGCCACTTTTTTGTCGTCCGACATCAACGAAAAGGTGATGTTGGACTTGTGGTCGGCCATGGCGTTGACATGGATCCTTTTGACCACCGTATATTCCTGTAACCCGACAACACCGAGTTCACGGCCGACACCGGATTGCTTGTAACCGCCGAAGGGGCAGAAATCAGCAAAAATATGGTAGTTGTTGATCCACATGGTCCCCGTGCGGACGCCACGCGCTATCTTTTCGGCCCTGGCGGTATTGCTTGAAAACACGCCCCCTCCCAGACCGTAGATGGAATCGTTGGCAATTGCGATGGCCTCTTCGTCGTCGTCATATTTGATGACGCATACCACCGGACCGAATATTTCTTCCTGGGCGATGCGCATCTTATTGTCCACATCGGCAAAAATTGTAGGTGCATAATAGTATCCGCCCTCGATGCCCGTGACCTCCACCCGTTTCCCTCCGGTGACAAGTTCCGCACCTTCATCGATACCGATTTGCACATAGCGTTCAACCGTAGCCCGCTGTATCTCGCTGACCAGCGGGCCCATGTGGGTTGTGGGATCGAGCTGGTAGCCGATGCGAAAGGCCTCGGCGCGTTTTTTCATTTTCCCTAGAAATTCATCGTATATTTTCGAAGCAACCAATACACGGGTGCCGGATTCGCATATCTGCCCCTGGTGAAAAAAAGTGCCGAAGCAGGCACCCTCCACAGCCAGGTCCATGTCGGCGTCATCGAGTATGACATTGGCCGACTTGCCGCCCAGTTCAAGCGTTGTCTTCTTTACCGTACCAGACGCCATCCGCATAATTTCGCGCCCCACCTCGGTGCTGCCGGTAAAGGCGATTTTATCCACGTCAGCATGGGTGCAAAGGGTTTCCCCCAGCTCCGCCCCCGGACCCGCAATGACGTTCAGGACACCGTCGGGTATGCCTGCGGCCTTGGCTGCTTCGGCAAGTATAAGAGCGCTGAGAGATGTTAAGGAAGCGGGTTTCAATACGGCGGTGTTACCCATGATCAGGGCGGGTGCGATCTTCCAGAAAGCCATGGTCATAGGAAAGTTCCAGGGGATGATGCCCACGCATACACCGATGGGCTCCCGGCGTATATACTCCCGCCCCGGTGCAAAAACGTTTCCCGAAACCGGGATCTCTTCTTCCCAGGAGAATTGGGTGGCCGCCGTCAAACTCAAGTTGCGTATCAGCCCTATACCCAAAAGGGGCGCAAAACCGGCCAGTTTCAGGATCTGGCCCGAATCCATGGCTTCGGTTGCGGCCAGGCGCAGCATCTGCTGAGAAATCTGGTCGGCAAAATCCTGCATCTTTGCCATTCTGGCTTCGGGGCGAAGTCCACTCCAGTCTCCCCGGTCAAAGGCATGCCGGGCTGCCGCTATGGCGGCTTCGGCATCCTCCTTGCCGGCCATGGCAATTTCCGCTATGGGCATCCCGGTACCGGGGTCTATCGATTCGAAACACTTTCCACTCGCGGCATCCACGAATTCACCATTGATGAATAGCTTGTACTGTTCCATGCAGCCCTCCTTCGGTTATCCCGGTTGTTAAAATTGTGTTCCAGTTGATTTCTCTTTATTGGGAACGTTAATCTGACAGACGCCAAAACCGCTCCATTCGCTCACGGGTTTTCTGGATACAACCCTGAACCCGCTTCCGCCCTTTTCCTCTACATGGGAGAT
>Ga0164313_10005919_pt1 | contig 10810 bp, 3 predicted proteins | sample GuaBasSedimGuay4_FD_113735 | JGI IMG/M metagenome (GOLD analysis project Ga0164313, IMG submission 113735) | Subseafloor sediment microbial communities from Guaymas Basin, Gulf of California, Mexico - Guay4, Core 4569-4, 0-3 cm | ecosystem: Environmental > Aquatic > Marine > Hydrothermal vents >...
GTCTGTAAACGGTACAATCTCATATCGAGCGACGGGCAGTAATAAGACCTACCTCGAAGATCAGACATATACTTTTGGCGATGAATTTCAGATCACAGCAGGAATTGCTGACAGATTTCTCATAGGGAATCAAATCTTTGACCCATCTGTCAGTTTCAAATATCGCAAGGTGCAATCCGACAACCGTGATGAATTCGATCTGCCAAGTACTGGTGGAGAGTGGGTCTTTATCCGTCCTGGGTTGATCTATCAGGCAACTCCCATCATATCAATTCAAAGCAACATCGAGCTTCCTCTTTACGCAAATTTAAATGGCACACAGGTCACCACAACCTATCGTATAAATGTGAGTGTCATTGTGTCATTTCAAAAATAAATACTTATGAAAAATCGAATTTCAGTTCTCATTATCATTTTGATTGCCACTGGATTCATTGCATGCAACGGAGATGATGTTGTAAGTAACTCACTTGCAAAAGACTGGTCAATTCCATTAAATGAAGTGCGCGATGGCGGCCCGGGCAAAGATGGAATTCCTGCGCTCGAAAACCCGGAAATGATCACTGCAAATCAGGCGACTTACATCGACGACGACGATCTGGTGATCGGGTATATCCACGGTGATGAAGTCAGGGCATATCCTCACAAAATACTGGATTGGCACGAAATCATTAATGATGAAATCAATGGATTGAAAGTCGCAATTACATATTGTCCACTAACGGGAACAGCTATAGGCTGGAACCGCACCTATGATGGGAAGAGTACAACATTTGGAGTATCGGGCCTGCTATACAATTCAAATCTGATGCCATATGATCGCACGACAAACAGTACATGGACGCAACAGGGTCTACTGAGTGTAAATGGACCTCTACGCGGGACTGAAGTGCGTACTTTTCAGGTACTGGAAACAAAGTGGTCAACATGGCAAGCGATGTACCCTCAAACAACTGTTGTCTCTCTCAACACTGGTCATTCACGCAATTATCAGCAGTACCCTTATGGCAGTTACCGCGAAACCGACGGGCTTATTTTTAGTGTTTCCACGTTGGATGACCGGTTGCCACAAAAGGAACGTGTCCATGGTGTCATCGTCAATGGAAATGTCAAGGTCTATCGCGTTAAATCGTTTACCTCGAAATCAATTATTACAGAGAACATTCACGGGGAAGATATTGTAGTCGTTGGTAGTACGAATCTCAATTTCGTTGTTTCCTTTAAGCAAAAAGAACTCAACGGCGAAGTCCTTGAGCTGGGTGTTGTAAACAAGGGTGATATCGGCATAAATGACGGCCCCTCCATCGTCCTCAAAGATCAGTTTAACAATGAATGGGATTTATTTGGCCGAGCCATTTCTGGCCCTGACCAGGGAGCACAGATGGAGCCAACCAATTCATTTATTGGATTTTGGTTTTCCTGGGCGCCGTTTTATGCAAATCCGGAGATTTATGGGAATTGATAAGCGCTGGAGGCGCTTTGGTCGCTTTTGTCGCTTTGGTCGCTTTTGACGCTTTGGTCGCTTTGGTCGCTTTGGCTCTGTCGTCGCTATCGTCGCTGTCGTCGCTATCGTCGCTGTTGTCGCTGTTGTTGCTATTGTCGTGTCGTCGCTTTTGTTGCTGTTGTCTTTTTGAACGCTCAGGTCTTTTAAACTTTAGTCTTGTGCTTTGCCACAATGAGCAATGGTTAACATGTTGATGGGTTTTTCGGTATAAAAATGCATGATTACGTTTGTTGGGAAATTTTGGCCATCGGCCAAAGCTATTGATCTGCTGGTGCAGTTGGTGACTCATTCCTTGCTTCGCCTTGCAACGAGAATCACCCAAATGGATGAGTGGGGATCAGGCAGAAAATGCTATTTTGAAGCCTTTAGAGTATCATGTAATTAAACCCAAGCTCAAGCTCACTCAACTCAACATTATGAAAAACCCGCTCTACAATGCCCTAATGGCCATGGTCATGCTATTTATTTCGATCACAGCTTCTGAGGCCCAACATTATTGGGTCGGAGGCTCTGGCGACTGGAGTGACTTTGCCAATCACTGGGCCACTACTTCCGGTGGCAATACATTTCATGGATCAGCTCCGACGATGACTGACGATGTCATATTCGATGCAAGCTCATTTACTGTCACCGGGCAAACGGTCACTATGGACGCGGCTCAGGGCGAATGCCTTTCAATGACATGGGCCGGGGTTCAATTCAATCCGAGCTTCGTAAGTGATGCACCTGAAGTCATCAACATCTATGGATCGATTACGCTATCGCCTGACATGACATGCAATCTGCGGTTTATAGAACTTGAATCAGATGTGGCTGGAAATATCATTACGACTTCAGGGACATCATTTGGGAGCAATTCGATATTCAGACTTCGTGGTGACGGTGAATGGGGTCTGGCAGATGTCTTGAATGTGAGCGACGTACAAATCGAATCAGGAACGTTCAATTCAAATGGAAATACAATTAATTGTGGCTTCTCCTTTATCACGTTTTCCGATAAGATGAAAACGGTCAATCTGGGTTTCTCCGTACTCAACATACGGCAATGGCGCACGAGGGGTAGTAACAACACGTTTAACACAGCCAATTCTACACTAAATACACAGTCGTTTTATGGTGATGAGGATGGAACAGGGCCGTATGTGTATGGCAACCTTGTCATCGACGATGGTGGGCTCATACACGGCACGTCAAGTTTCACTTCGATTACTCTCGTCGCGGATACGTTTCCCCAAAGTATTCGATTGGAAAGTGGTATTACCCTGACTTGCCAACAACTTCTCGTAAGTGGCACAAGGCAGGCGCCATTGGAGATCTATGCACAAACCGAGGGAGAACATGCCACATTTATCCAGGCCAACGGCACCGTGGACGGTACAAACCTGATACTAAAAGATGTACATGCCTCGGGTGGTGCGGTATTTAACGCCGATCAATCAGAAGACCTGGGGAATAATACAGGATGGAATATCACATCAGTCACGATACAGGACTATTACTGGGTGGGCAATAGTGGCAACTGGACTGATACCGGGCACTGGGCAAAGACGTCTGGAGGTGATATGAAATATGATGTTGCGCCAAGCCGGTATGACAATGTTTTCTTTGATGAAAATTCCGTGTCTGATGACAACACCACGATTACCGTTGACGATGACGCGAGTGTACGTGACCTCATTTGCACCGGTGTCACCAATACGCCCTTGTTAAGTGCCGCATATGGCAATCAGCTTGATATCTACGGGACGGTTGATTTTACAGATCAGATAGAATTGAATATTAACAGTCTGAGATTTCAGGGACGCAAAACTGGCAACACGATCTACCTGAGTGCACTGGGGAGTGTATCCAATATCGCATTTTGGGGAAAGGGAGACTGGACCCTCATGTCGGACATCGCTTGCTCCACATTCAGTGTATTAGATGGTACAGTAAGTACGAATGATAAGACTGTATCATGCGGCTTTGCTTTTAAACAAGGCAATTTCAATGATGTCACACTATATCTGGGTGCGAGTGAAATTATCACGCGGGATTTTATTATCCAGGATCCAAAAACAGTCTTTGATGCAGGTACATCTCACATCCACGCAAGTGGTATATTCAACGGGAATGGGTATGATTTTGATAAAGTGACTCTGAGTGGTAACCCTACGGTCAATGATCAAAATACATTTAACACGCTCATTATCGAGCCGGGAACGACTGCTTCATTTGAGGCTGACAGTACACAAACTATCGTCCAGTCTCTGATACTTGATGGCACACCAGATGGCCTGATAAGCTTGTCTTCATCAGAAAACGGGACTCAGGCTACGCTCTCCCTCAACAGTGGCACTGTAGATGGTATATATCTTATCCTAAAGGATATGAATGCAATCGGTGGTGCGACTTTCAATGCCACACAGTCGATCGATAATGGAAATAATACCGGGTGGAATATCACTGAGATCGTGCCAATTGACTTTTATTGGGTAGGCGGTACAGGTGATTGGAGTGACAGTGATAATCACTGGGCTAAAACTTCTGGCGGAAACGATTTCTATGCCTTTGCTCCAGGACTGCTCGATGACGTTTTCTTTGATGAAAATTCCTTTTCAGAAGAAGGGCAATCCGTTACTATTGATCTCGGCATAATCAATTTTAACAATATGACATGGGAAAACGCTACGCATAACCCATCCTTCACAGGGCTCGATAAATTCGTGAATATATTTGGCTCGCTCACTTTTATTGATGCAATGATGGTCGATATCACACACTATGCTTTCCTTACCGAGGAAGATGTAACCCTGGATTTTGGCAGTCCATCAAATCCCGGTAATAACTCATTTCTCACATTTAATGGCGGAGGCACATGGACATTGCAGGATAGTATGTCTACTCGCGAATTTGCAATGGCAAGTGGGACATTCAACACTGATGGTCATGGCATGCACGTCGATTTTCGCACCGTTTTTGACGGAACAAGTGATAAAGTATTGAATTTGGGATCCTCAAATTTCTATACGCGCAGCCTTTCCTGGAACGGTCTTTTGGGGGACAATCTCACGATTAATGGTCAAAATTCTTCAATTACAGTTACGAGTACATTTCAACCGGACCCGGGGATTCCAAATCACGCCAGCGTTCTCAATCTCAATGACCTTCGCTTTCTTAATAATGGACTGGACCAAGGGCTCATTTTTGGTGAAATCACATTAAATACATTGACATTTGACGCCGGAACCAAGATCAAATTGACAGCTGGCATTCCAATACATGTCAATCAGCTCATTGCGCAGGGTACGGAGAATGAAGTCATTACCATTTTTTCTTCAGCTGACGGAGTCCAGGCAATTATCAGTCAAACCTCCGGGGTCGTCGATGGAGATTATCTCGACCTCAAAGATCTCAGTGGCACAGGTGGAGCTGAGTTTAATGCATTTAACTCGATAAACAATGGCAACATAAGTGGTTGGACATTTTTCGGTCAAACACAAACCATCGACTTTCCTGAAATCAATGACCTGTCGGAAACCGCGGGGGCATTTGAAATAACTGCAACAGCGAGTTCTGGACTGGATGTGGAGTTCGAAATCATCGCAGGGCCGGCAACGTTAAATGGTAATACCGTGACTCTCACAGGTGCTGGTGAAGTCAGGATCAAGGCATCCCAGGACGGAAATATCAATTTTAATCCAGCGCCGTCAGTGATCAATGCGTTTTGTTCGACTCCGCTCAAACCAACAATTATGTTGGACGATATTGACACTACCCTGCTCATTTCCAGCCGGGCAGATGGCAATCAGTGGTTTCTGGATGGAGCACTTATTCCCGGCGCTACAGACCAGACTCTCTCCGTGCCTCAGAGTGGCACATACACCGTCCAGATTATTTTTGGGAACTGCACTTCAGAACTGTCTGAACCGATTGTGCTGTTTATTACCAGCGTGAGTAAATGGCTGCATGACGACGCAATCAGGATATGGCCAAATCCGGCATCAGATATGATATTTTTGCAGGTCGTTGATGCCCATCCTGACATGGAGTACACGATATTCGACATGCACGGTAGAACATTTTTGAATGGTAGCTTGAATTTAAGTGCTGATGCGAAGATTGGTATTGATATTTCAAGATTAGTGCAAGGAGTCTATTTTCTGTATGGCATTTCTGAATCGGGACAATTCAGAGTGAGATTTGTGAAAAGTGAATAGAAGAGCTAGCAAGTCTAATTGTTTGTATCATTGATCCTACTCTCCTTCCATCATATCATATCATATCAGAGGTGGAATGACAATAGATAATGCGATGGACAATGCAGGAATAATATGTAGACATCCTAATATAGATAACTTAACTACCTCCTTGCCACAACACCACCATCTGTCTTTAAGGCAGCCAGTTCAGTCACAAGGGCTTCGATCTGCTTCGACTGCTCCTCGATCATTTTCTGTTGTTCTTGTACGGCGTTGATAAGCATGTACATCATGGCAGAATTATCCACATCGAGATACCCTTTTTCACTTTCAGACACCATGTATGGTGCCACTTCCTGAAGTTCTTGCGCGATCACGCCAACGTATTCCGGGTCAGTATCATAGCCCGACAGATCATTGTACTGAAACGTAACTGGCTGTATCTTCATCACTTCATCAAGACCATGGGTATAGTCGCCAATATTTTGTTTCAAGCGTCTGTCGGAAGAATTGGACCAGGAGCCGCCTCCAGGCTTTCCTGCTGTTCCGTCAACAAACAAGACGTATGCCGGGGCCGAAGCACCGGGCCCGATGCCCAGATTCCCATTTGTTGTCAGCGTCATTTTATGAAAATTATTGTGTCTCCATTGGAGTTTACCGGCATCACTATCGTCCCTTCGGATAACCCAGTCATCTGAAGGGCTTGTTGCATTATTTGTAAATTGGATAAATGCATCAGCACCCGTTGATTCTAGAGTAATAGAGGCATCACCAGTATCTTCGATGTGCATATCGGCTATTGGGGCTGGTGCTCCACCACCGCCAAGTTTTATATCATCATCGAAGTAGTTGTACGTCCCGCCGAATCCCCAGCTAAAATAATCGCCATCTGTCCAGAGTGCCTCTTTACCAAAAGCTTTGAGTACTACATTCGTTTTATTGATATTGAGCTCTCCAGTCACTTCTTGATTGCCATTAATGCGAAGGAAGTTGTTGTCAAATTCCCCGTAGATTAATGGAGAAGCGCTGGAAGAATTTTCGATATAAAGGCGATTGCTATTCAATTCATTACGACCAGAATTATATCCCAAAAACACATTTCCTGTATAGATTGTCTGTGACACATCGCCAGTTCCAGCACCGGAACCAATTAATGTATTCCTACTCCCTGTTTTATTATAGTAACCTGCGGCCTGACCCATGGCAACATTTGAATGCCCAGTCGTGTTAGAATGTAACGAGTTGTTTCCAATAGCCACATTCTGCCATCCAGAGGTATTATCTCTGAGAGAGATTCTACCAAATGCACAGTTCTCGACACCACTTATATTCCCACCTAAAGCTGCAAGACCAACGGCATTGTTCCAGTCTCCATCAATATTGAGTTCAAGAGCACCACTTCCTACAGCAGTATTTTCTCGCCCACTGTCATTCATTTTGAGAGTCTGAGAACCAATTGCCGTATTCAAGTAGCCTTCTGTATTGCTGTTCAATGCCTGGCTTCCGTTGGCGGTGTTTAAAAACCCGCTGACATTTGCCGACATAGCATTATAACCACTTGCCGTATTATTATAACCCGTTGTATTTTCACTAAGGACCTCGTAACCAATTGCTGTATTCGCAGAGGCCGTAGTGTTTGCGCGTAGTGATTTCATGCCGATTGCTGTATTCCCCCACCCTTTTGTATTCGATAGCAACGCTTTCGAACCGATGGCAGTATTTCCAATTGCTTCTCCGGAAATTATTGCACCCAATCCATTACTAAAAAGTGCGGAGTCGCCAATAGCCACAAGACCGGAGCGATCTGTACTTTGACTCAAAGCCTCTATCCCAATCGCAACATTATGTGAACCTGTTTCATTGTGCCACATTGTACTCCTCCCAATTGCGACATTATTAGATCCGGTGACATTGTTAAATAACGCGCTTCTTCCTATCGCAGTATTTTTAAATCCACTGGAATTTGTTTTCATCGCATCCACACCGGTAGCTGTATTATCGTCTCCATCAATATTTGAAAACAGCGCACTGCGTCCCGTAGCCGTATTGCTCTCACCCTCTGTATTGCTGGCGAGTGCCTCCCTTCCCGTTGCAGAGTTGTTGCTTCCTGTGGTATTGGAGTACAGTGCGCGATTTCCTGTGGCAGTATTGCTCCATCCATAGCTATTCGAAAAGAGTGCTTTTGAACCAAGGGCAGTGTTTCCAGTGGCATGCCATGATTGAGTGGCGCCTGATCCATTACTGTACAAGGCAGAGTCACCGACCGCAACCAGAAATGAACGGTCGGCATTATTGAAAAGAGCCGCCTTACCGACAGCTGTATTGGAATTACCCGTTTCGTTTTTGAATAGAGCATCCTTTCCATACGCCACATTGTGACTTCCAGTGGTGTTATTTCCGAGCGTGGCACGACCTGTCCCGGTATTGTCATTACCAGTAGTATTATGATCAAGACTGAAAGTACCTATGGCTGTATTGTCATTTCCTGATCTATTTGCAAACAGGCTAGCCAGGCCCAATGCCGTATTATTGCTTCCCGTGGTATCTAACAACAGAGCGTCCTTGCCAACCGCCGTATTTCTAATGCCTGTAGTATTGCTATAGAGCGCCCTGGCTCCAAACGCAGAATTACCAGACCCCTCCGTATTGCTGATCAATGCCGACTTTCCAAAAGCAGAATTGTTATCTCCAGTGCTGTTGAACCACAAAGCCTGACAACCGACCGCTGAATTATTTTCTCCCATTGTATTCCGTGATAACGCCAGGAAACCGATAGCCACATTTCTCCTACCCGTTGAATTTGAATAGAGCGCTCTCGATCCAACTGCCGTGTTATAATAACCGTTGCTATTTGTCAACAGTGCCTGTGACCCGATTGCCGTGTTCCCTGTAGCATGATACGATTCTGTCGCGTCAATTCCATTATTGAAAAGGGCTGAATCTCCAACTGCCACCAAACCAGACTTATCTGTATTGTTATGCAATGTCATCATTCCCACCGCTGTATTGTTGTTGTCACTCAGATCGTCATTCGTCCCCGCACCCGCCCCCAGAAAGACAGATTGCCCTGTGTTATAGACTCCAATTGTTTTACCGTCAAGGTGCAGAAATTCTGTATAATCGGCTCCATTCTGCTCGGCTCTTCCAAATGACAGCGGAGTTCCAGCGCGCCAATAAATCGCAGAAAATGGCACATCGTCACGCCCGCTAAATATTCTCAAAAAATAGGAATTGTTAATGTTACCCACACTTACCTCGGCGCCATCGTTAGTTGATAACGTCCTGATGTCCAGGTCGACTGACGGCGTATCGACATTGATGCCTACCCTGTTTTGCGCACTTAAAATAAATGGAATGCATAGGATGGCGGTGATGATAATCTTTTTCATAATCATTGATCATTGATCTCTAATAAATTAAAAGTGCTCTGTTTTCGCTGTAATTCGAAGCAAGGATGAGCCGGGGAACACAATTATTGAGTGAAGTGTCGAGAATAGAGGATTATCAATCAGGAAGCAGCCACTACTAGTGTCTGTCAGGTTTCACTTCAGAGCACGATTTCCCTCTTGATTGCTCAAATATCTTTGTTAAGCGACTTACCTGGGATTCAAGTTTTGCAATGCGATCGTCCTGGTGCTCTATGATCTCTTGCTGTTCTTGAATGATCTCTTGTTGATCCTGAATGCTTTTGACAAGGAGTGGTGAAAGCTTGCCATAGGCGACACCCCATGGTTCTTTTGTCACATCCTCCCCTCCAACATCGACCGCGTCGGGATAATGTTGATATAATTGCTGAGCAAGAAATCCTGTTTCCTGAGTTCCGCTGTCATCCGATTGGTAATAATAGTCTTTCACTTGAATAGCCATCAGATCCTTTAAACCATATTGCGTTGAACTGATGCGATGTTTCAATCGTTGATCCGAAGTAGTGATCAAGGCAATAGATGTCATACCGACTTGCTTGATCCGGCCCATATAATCACCTGAGGGGTTTTCAAATTGAAGAAGGCTGGATTCATTACTTGCATTGTATATACCATGCCCTGCTACAATCAATAGACCTTCATTTCGACTCGTATTGTTGTTTTTGGTATTTTCAATTTTTGCAACGAAATTACTCAATCCACTCCTGGGAATACTTGATATAAATTCCCCGTTAATTTTTAGCAGGTCATTGTCAAATTCACCGTAAATCAGGGGTGAGGTGCTTGATGTGTTATCTATATACAGGCGATCACTTTCATTCTCAAATCGTCCCGCAGCATATCCTATAAACACATTTCTCGAAGAAGTCAAACCAAAAAGACTTTCACCTGCAAAAGCACCCACAATCGTATTCATGCTGCCCGTAGTGTTGTAGCTTAATGCTCCATATCCTACGGCGACATTATTGGATCCAGATTCGCTGCTACCGGCAGCACCAGCTCCAATTGCCGTATTGTGATCAGCATTCTCAAGTGTAGCTAAAGCAGTCCTGCCAATTGCGGTATTCCCATCACCGTCATTGTTAGATGTTAGAGCAGCGCTACCAATTGCGGTATTCGCTGAACCGTCAATGTTCTCATATAAAGCATTATAGCCAATTGCAGTGTTCGTGCCCCCATCAATGCAGTGATATAGAGCACTATAACCAACTGCTGTATTCTTTGCGCCAGTTTCATTTGAACGAAGGGCTTTGCTACCTATTGCCGTATTGAAAAAAGCGCCTATTGGATTTCCAAAATCAGTATTTAGCCCATTATTGAACAATGCAGAATCACCAATAGCTACAAGTCCCGACCGATCGGTATTTTGACTCAACGCTTCGTTGCCAATAGCAATGTTATTTGAGCCTGTTTCATTGTACCACAATGCACTTCTGCCAATCGCCACATTATTAGATCCAGTGGTATTTTGGTGCAAGGCACTTCGTCCCACTGCGGTGTTCTTAAATCCGCTGGTATTTAATTTCATCGCATCGACACCTACGGCGGTATTTTCGTCCCCGTCAATATTGGAAACAAGTGCACTGCGTCCCATTGCCGTATTGCGCTCACCCTCTGTATTGCTGGCAAGTGCTTCCCTTCCTATCGCAGAGTTGTTGTGACCTATGGTATTGGAGTACAAAGCACGATTACCTATTGCA
>Ga0164313_10005920_pt1 | contig 10809 bp, 9 predicted proteins | sample GuaBasSedimGuay4_FD_113735 | JGI IMG/M metagenome (GOLD analysis project Ga0164313, IMG submission 113735) | Subseafloor sediment microbial communities from Guaymas Basin, Gulf of California, Mexico - Guay4, Core 4569-4, 0-3 cm | ecosystem: Environmental > Aquatic > Marine > Hydrothermal vents >...
GGTTAGCGTCTATCTCAAGGAATCGCGTTTTCCTATCGAGTCACCCTTATGGTACGACCGCTTCTTTTGGCAGAACCCGGTCCGGGTGACGCGTCCTGTACCATCTGGACGCTGTCCGTTTATTTCCACCCTCTCTACTCTCAGGCGGGTCGGCCTTCCAGTAAATTCGCAGTTCGATCGTCGCCGGTCTTTCGACCCTTGCCGTCCGCTTCCAATCTGTCGATCTTCCTCGTCTGTTTCCAGTCTCGCGACCTTCTTCATCTGCTTCCGATCTGTCGATCTTCTCCGTTCGTTTCCAACCAGTCGATCTTCTTCGTCAGTTTCCGGTTTCGCAACCTTCCTCATCAGCTTCCGATCTGTCGATCTTCTCCGTCCGCTTCCAGCCCTAAGGCTTTCTCCGTTCGTTTCCAGCCTTACGGCCTTCTCCGTTCTTCCCGCGATACCAGCCTTGCGGTTGGTGGGTTTCTCTGTAACGGGGGATCTAAGTTACTCCCGTAAGCTACATTTGTCAAAGCCCTTAGGGGCATATTTAGAGTGCTTTTCTAAGCGGGTGCATGAGTAAAAATTTACAACTTCATGAATTGAAATGCATCTTAAAAAATACGTGCTTTTATCTTTGCGATAAAGCGAATGAAATTGGGTAAAAATGATACGAAGCAGATCGCACGAACTATTATTCGGGAATAAAAAACCCGAAGCAGGTGCCCCGGGTTCTGGTTCAAAGCTTCCTGGTGATCGAATCAGGTCATTTCAACAAACAGGTACAGTACTGCCGTGAGCAGGAAACCGCTGCCAATCACACCCTTTACGGTGGTGAATGGTCCGGTTTTACCAACCACGCCATTAAGTGCGAGTACGGCAATAAGCCCGTATACGATCACAAGCGATGCAGCACTGGCATCGTGTATCGAAGTCTGGATCTGTCCCAGATGCACTGAAGATGCCATAAAGAACAGCATCGGGACCGAGAACAAGGTGTTGGTACGGGAAGCCAGGCCTGCCTTGCCCAGCGCTGCTGCTGCGCCCGGTAGTGCTTCTCCACCACCTGCAACCTGTTTGGCTGATGCGATAACGATTTTCTGGTTAGGCCAGATGATCAGCCAAACATTCAGAAACATGATGATGCCCATTGTGGCACCGATCATGATGCCCATACCAGTCAAGTGTTTCAGATAGATCAGGTAGAGACCACTCAGGAATGTGAACATCGCACCCCAGCGAAACCACCAGAGAGCACGGGGTACCATCAACTGGATAACATTCGATTTGGCGCCACCATCGGCTTCTTTGAAGTATTCTCCCTGGATGAAGTTAAAGTAGTACAACAGGCCGATCCATGTAACGCCGGCAAGCAGATGAACCCAGCGGGTCAGAAAGGCCAATGAATTTTCGGCAAATAAAGCAAGCTCCACGATATGTGTCCTCCCTCTTAGAGGTTATTGTGTTTAATAGGAGACGGTTTTTCCGTCTTCCATAGAATAACCTACTAGTCTGTCAGAAAACACCGTGTTGGGCTTTTATGTAACAGCGCAAGCCTATAAAATCCAGTAGTAGGAAACAGATTAGCAGTTGAGATGACATATCACGAAGCAGAGTCAGGCACAGGCAAACCGCGACGCCCGGAAGGGGATGCCTACCCGTTTCTGCTTGATGCAGTGGTATTGGCAGGTACGCACCAAAACACGAAAAGATTAATTGCGGGACGCAATAAGGCCTTTTTGAAGGTTGGCGACCAGGTTTTGATCCAATATGTAGTCAATGCATTGCTGGATGCCAAAAACATCGATCAGATCTTCGTAGTGGGACCTGCTGAAGAGTTACTCGGAGAACTGGCAGGCATACCATCCAGAGTGCGGGTAATCGCTCAACGCGGGAAAATGCTGACCAATTGCTGGGCAGGTATTGAAGCTGCAGAGGATCGTCACCGCAATGATCCGACACTGCCGGTGAAAGACAGACCGTTACTGATTATTTCCTGCGACTTGCCATTGGTTACCGGTCGGGCAGTAGACGATTTCATTACACGATGCGCGCGTATGGACCGGGAGTTTGAGGCACCGGGGGCGGCGATGCTCGTGGGCTGTGCAGATGAACCCGGTGTGACACCGTTTTACCCGGATGAGGATCATGTGGGTATCAAGCGGCCGTTTGTTGAACTGGCGGCCGGTCGCTTACGGCTGGCCAACATCTATGTAGGCAGGCCAAGAAACCTGTCCCACCAGGAAATTCTGCAAACCGGCTTCACTTACCGCAAGGCCAAAGACTGGCGCAATGTGGTGGCTTTAATCTACAACTTTTTCAGGCGGCCGCATGGCTGGCACTCGGCCTGGTTGACGATGCGGGTTCAGCTGACACTGATGCTTTCAAAGAAAAAGGGACGTTTCTACAGGCGGCTAAAGGCCGGTAATACAGAAGCACGGGTTGAAAAATGTTTTTCCGAGGTGCTGGGTGGCCCTGTCAAGATCGTTGTGACCCCATTTGGCGGCCTGAGTCTGGATGTTGACGACGAGGAAGACTTCCGGGTACTGGATGCCCGCTATCACGACTGGATCGCGATCACGACCGCCATTGACAGGGATCCTTAATGGCCAATGGTGGACATGAATGTCCACCGGTCGCTTACAACAACGCCAATGACAAAGCTGGCCAGAATGCGATCAGCAAAACCGAAAACATCAAAAATACGAAAAATGGCAAAGTGGATAAGTAGATATCCACGATTGGCCGGTCAAAGCGGTAGCCCGCGATAAACAGGTTGAGACCAACCGGGGGGGTGATATAACCGAGTTGCATGGTGGCCAGAAAAACAATACCCAAATGCACCGGATGTACGCCAAACTGGGTTGCAACCGGTAGTATCAGCGGCACCACCAGCACTATAGCCGAGAACACATCAAGGATTGCACCAAGTATCAGCAGGAATACCAGCAGCATCACCATAAAGGCAAACTCGCCGGTGACAAAGCCGCTGATCCACTCCAGCAGTTGCTGTGGTATACCTGCGTCGATCATAAAATTGGTTGATGCACGGGATACGCCCAGTATCATCATGATACCGCCGACAAGGATCATGGATTCACGGATGATGGATGGCAGTTTGCGAAAAGACACCTCTTTGAGTATCAGCACATCTATGATCAAAACATACAGAGCAGTGACGGCAGCGGCCTCGGATATGGCAAAAAAGCCACTATAGATTCCACCCAGTACGACAATGGGCAATGGAATCTCCCACATCGATTCCCGCATCGCTGCGCGTACTTCCTGCCACGAAAAGTCCCCCAATGGCGTACGAATCGCACGGTTTTTCCAGATGCTGTATGTGGATAAAATGATCAGCATCAGAAACCCGGGTAGCAAGCCGGCAAGAAACAGGCTTTCTATCGGCACTTCAGCGATCACACCGTACAAAATCAATGGCAGGGAAGGGGCAAACAACAAACCGAGACTGCCGGCGGAGGTAACCAGTCCAAGATTAAACTTTTCCGGATAGCCTGCCTGTTGCATGGCGGGGAACAGGATTGCGCCCAGCGCGATGATGGTGACCCCGGATGCGCCGGTAAACGCGGTAAAGAAAGCGCAGGCCACCAGCGATACCACTGCCAGGCCGGCGGGCATCCAGCCGAGCAAAGCAGAGGTTAAACGAACCATCCGTTTGGGGGCGTTGCTTTCACTCAACAGGTAGCCGGCAAATGTAAAAAGCGGAATTGCCAGCAGGATTGGCATTTCAGCGATGCCATAGAACTCAATCGCAATCGCCTGCAGATCAATATCTGCATGATAAAAATTCCAGAAAGCACCGGCGGCAATGACAGCAAACAACGGAGCACCCAGCAAGACCAGCAATACAAGTGCAATTGCAATAATCATGGCTTGCCGCCAGCAGGGCTGTCATCCCGAACAAAAGGACGCTTAATGGCGATAAGCAGATGGCGGTAGGCCATCAGCCCGAAACCCACGGGCAGAATAATCTGTAACATCCACGCGGGTGTGTCTGTCATCAGCGTGTCACCAAATTCGTATGAACCCATGACAAAACGTGCGCTGTGCCAACTAAACAGACCGCAAATGGCTGCGGTGAACAAATCAATAAAAACCTTGGTGGCAACTTGCATCGGGCCGGGTAAAAACCGGTCCAGTACTTCAATGCTGATGTGTTTGTCCATCCGGCTGGCTGCAAGGCCTCCAGCCACGGTTAACCACAGTACCATCAGGCGAAGCATCTCATCACCCCAGAACAGGCTGTAGTCGAAGAAGTTTCTCAGAAATATCTGTGTACCTGCCAACAGTATCATGCTGATCAGGATGACCAGCAATACCGCATCCTCGGCCAGGGTTCCTGCTTTCTCGAGCTTGTTGAAAATCGCAGCTGTACTACTCACCGGGTGCTCCTGTAAACCTCTGACCGCGTGGTGGCTATCACCCTTCAGGGATAGTGCAGTTTTCTTCCAGATTGCCTGACCGGAAGGCGCTGATGTAACACTCAATCTCAACCAGCAGTTCCACACTGACAAAACCTTCGCCAGCCAGCTTGTGGTTGGATACCTGTACGTTACGGTGCCAGGTATCGAGCTGGCCCTCATCCGGCTTAACCGTAGTCATGCCATCATCAAGCAACGCCTGGTAAGCTGCCTTGTTGTCTGCATCACCTTGTTCGTCAAAACCCACATAGACCCGTTCCATCACCTCACGCACAATGGCCTGGTCGCCTGTTTGCAGTCGGTTAAAAACCTTCTTCTCAATGACCAGCATGGCAAAAATGTAGGCCAGAGGCAGTTCGGTGATATAACTCACGGCTGTGTTCCATTGCAAAACGATGGTGCCGGCCGGCGGACCCATGATCGTATCGATCAACTCTGTCTGCAATCCGGTTAAAACGTCCGTTAACGGCATGGTAACCGGAGAAACACCCATTGCCTTCACAGCCCCATACGACAAGGCGTCACCATCGGGTACCCATATTTTCAATCCCTGCATATCAGCCTGATTTGAGATTGGTTGTTTTGACATGATGTGTGCGAATCCGCCACCGGCGAAACCAAAATTAACATAGCCGGCATCTTCGAGGAGCTTGCGAAGTCGCGTGTCTAACCGTTCGCGCACATAGCTGACCTCATCAATATTACTAAACAGCATGGGCAGGGCATAGATTTGCGCATCTTTTTGAAACACGCTCACAGCATTTGATGTAAACGCACCGCCGTGAAGCTGACCGATGCGCATTTTACGCACCACCTGCCTGTCATTGCCTTGTACGCCTCCACCGTAAAATTTGAACTTTACCCGGCCCTCAGTCCGTTCCTTGATCTCGGCAGCGCCGGCGCGCATTGCAATCATCCAGGTGGTGCCTTCCGGTGCCAGTGTGGCTATCTTGATAGTCTGCGCGCTGGCAGTTGACGCCAGCACCAGTAGAATCAATGCAAAAGTTAGCTGTTTGGTACGCTGTGTAATTAGCGATCCCTTAGCTGATTTGGTACTCATGGTTTTTCCATTTCCTGAAATCTGTGGTGGTGTATAGAATCAGTCCCGCTTTAAAAATAATCGTCGGCGCTTTCGAGCAATTCCTGTGCATCACGTTGTGCCAGTGTGTTAAATAGAGTGTAGCCATCCTGCTTAGGTTCCGCTGACAGTACATCGTTCAATAAACGATCGTGCAATTCGCGGTCATACAGGGTGCGGGCATAATATCGGGCATAATCCACGTTGATGGACAGGTCCTGGCCGCCAGAAAGTGCCAGCGCCTTCTCATAATGTGCCTTTCCAGTTTCAAAGTCCCCTCCAAGTGCTGGTGGCCGTATGGTGTTTAAAACGGCAAGAAAATGCTCAACCTGGACTGCCTGATAGTGCTTATCCAGAACCTGGACACGCTTGAGGGCAGATTCAACGCGGGGAAGTTTGGCCAGTGCACCCCAGTCGCTGCTGTGTACCTTAATGTACGCAATCCAGCTTAATCCCAATGTGTAAAGGCTGGGAGCGTCCTTGCTGTCGAGTTCTGCCAGAATGTCTTCGAATTCACTGAATGAAAGATCTTCAAATCCACATGCTTTGCGGTTGCTGGCACACAGAGACCGCTGTCCGTAGGCAAGAGAGCGGGCAGTCAACCTGTCAGCTCTTTCACTATCTTCTACGAATAACACACCATAAGCGGCATATAGTTCTGCGGCCGCGCTCAGCATGGCGGCATCATCCGGTGAGCCTTCAACAAAGCTATCCAGCATCAGCAGATATGCAGGCGCACCATCACGGACAATAGCTGGATCATCCTGATTCATGATGGCAGCGTTGAGGTTCGTGGCCATGCCACTGGTGGCTGACTGCATGAGGGAAGAGCAAGCCATCAGGAAAAGCAGGCTAATCAAGGATATGGCAGTGGTTGTTTTGTTTGCTTTCAAGATCAGAGGGACTGGTCGGTTTCTAAAGAGGGGATTATAAACCGAATGGAAAATTAAAATTGGGATAGCTGTGACAAATCACAGCTATCCCAGCATTTCTTATTATTATTAATGTGCCTGGCTTTAACGGCCGGTTAATTATTGCTTTCCAACCGCTGAAAAAGTCCTTTCCCGATAACCCGAATTGCGAAGCAGGCCCTATCCCAAATCCGGCCAGTGGTAGTTTTCGGAGGACAAACCACATGGCTGAATTCAGTGTCAACGGATTATCTACCCCGCAATCACCAGTTCTATCTTCGGGCACCGAAAATGAGGAAGTGTCAGTTCAGCCCCAAGTGCACATGCATAATATAAGGCAGGGCGCGTTTCAGGTGATAATTTATCTGCAGAAGATTGGCGGAAGATTTACGGAACGTTTACGGATGGGGTAGGATTAGTGTCTGGAATCAGGCTTTATTGCTGGAGATGAAATTTTAGTGGTATTTGAATGCTACCGCATCGGGGACTTGTTACTGGACGCAGGCACGCAGGAAGTTACCCGCAATGGGGCTACTGTTTCTGTTCCAAGGCTTTCTTTCAAATTACTGCTTTCGCTTGCTCGTCACGCTCCCAATGTCGTTTCAACAAAAAAGCTGGAAGAGGAGGTTTGGAGTGGCCTGATCGTTGATAGGGGAACAATCAATAAACGGGTATTGTTGTTGCGCAAGTCGCTTGGGGAAGACAAGGGCGAAGGGCCTTATGTAACCGTTATCCGGGGCAGTGGTTACCGCCTGGATGTACAGGTTGAACGCATCGGCAGTAGCCCCGAAAAGGCTGATCCCCAGGAACCTGCATCCCAACCCTGGTACCAGCGCAGTTCCGGCACCATTCGTACAATCTCATATTGGCTACTTGGTATTGTCGCAATACTGGCATTGTATAAAGGTTTTCAGAACACGGTTCCGGATTCCACGGCCCCCCGTACTGCTGTAGATTCAGCTACATCGCAACAGCCGGCAGTTGTCTACAGCCGGCAGTCTGTTGCGGTCCTGCCTTTCGTAGATTTGAGCGATGGAAAAAATCACCAGTACCTTGGTGATGGTGTTGCCGAGGAGGTCATTAATTTGCTGGCTGGAATGGATGGTCTTGAGGTTGCTGCCCGTACCTCGTCGTTTTCATTCAGAGGTACTTCATTGACAGCAATGGAAATTGCCGGTGAATTGCGTGTCGGCACAATCCTCGAGGGCAGCATCAGGCATGAAGGCAACCTGATCCGTGTGACCGCCCAGTTGATAGATACTCAAAGCGGATATCACATATGGTCGGAAAATTATGACCGGACATTTGACCAGGTTTTTGCAGTTCAGGATGATATTGCCTTCAACATTGCACAGGCCCTCAAGTTAACGCTTGATGAAAGCGATAAACCTGATTCGGGCAAAAACACAACTGCGAACTTTGAGGCCTTTTCCCAATATCTGAAAGGGCGGAAACTTCTTAATGAACGGATTCATCTTCGTTCAAAAGGATTACGCCAGGCACTGGTTTATTTCGACAAAGCGGTTGAACTGGACCCTCTGTTTGCCCGTGCACATGCGGGGACTGCCGCCGTGTATTCCCTGTTAACGTCTTATGATCCAACCCTGGATCAACAAGCCTATTTTGAACTGGCAGAGGCCAGCGCAAATTTTGCGCTGGAAATCGACCCCGGCTCCGCCGAGGCCATGAGCGTGCTTGCATGGATTCACGCGGATCGCGGTGAAATTGAGCAAGCGGTTGCCCTGTTCGATCAAATTCGCCTGGCGGGCAGCATGGATTCCAATGTTATTCATTGGCAGGCTATGCTGCATTTACGTCTTGGTTATTTTGATGAGCTGGTCCCGGAGCTGACTGCCGCCTACCGCAGGGACCCGCTCAATGAGCATATCGGCTGGTCGCTGGCAACTGCCTATGGGTTTTCAGGACAACCCGAAAAGGCAAAAGAAATTTTACACACGCTTCAGGGTTTCACATACCGTGATTACAATCTGGGTCTGGCTGCGATTTATGGCAGAAACTATGAGCGGGCGCGTGAATTGCTCCGGGGTGTTCGTTTACGCTCCGGTATCTTGCCGGTGGTTTATGCAGACATGCTGGTTGATGCTCTGGAGGATCCAAATGGACCGGATGAATGTGCAAGGATGCTGGTGTCGGCATCCCGCCAGGATGATCTGGATGAACTGGTTGCATTTGAGGCATTGTTGATACTGGGTTCCCCGCGCGCATTTGAGCTGGGTATTGATCCCTTTACTATTGCCAAGACACAGATACTTGCACAAGTGTGGAATAATTGGGGTGTTGAATTGCGGCAGGATCCGCGCTTCAAAGAATGGGTAAAGAATCTTGGCTATGTGGATTTCTGGCGCAAATATGGCTGGCCGGACCGTTGTCGCTCAACGTCTCCCGATGATTTTGAATGTATATAGAAAAGAGAAAATAATATGGATCTGACTACAAGTTGGGCTGGCCTGCTGGCCGTTGCAATATTCGTTAGTGCTTACGTTCTCGTCATTCTTGAAGAAAATATTCATCTGCGTAAATCCAAACCTGTGATCGTGGCTGCCGGGTTTATCTGGATGTTGGTGGCCTTTGCGTATGCCGCAGCGGGCGATACCCACAGCGCAGAAGAGTTGGTACGCCACAACCTGCTGGAATTCGCTGAGTTGTTCCTGTTTCTGCTTGCCGCCATGACATTCATCAATACGATGGAAGAGCGGGGAATTTTCAATGTGTTGCGAGCGTGGCTGGTCAATCAGGGGTTTTCACTACGCAAGATTTTCTGGATTACCGGCGGAATTGCATTCCTGATGTCACCAGTGGCCGACAACCTGGCCACGGCCCTGCTGATGGCGACGGTGGCCATTTCGGTTGGTGGCGCTAACCACCGGTTTGTAGCACTTGCATGTATCAATATCGTCGTGGCTGCCAATGCAGGTGGCGCTTTTAGCCCATTTGGCGATATCACCACGTTAATGGTCTGGCAAAAAGGCCACATACAGTTCAGCGGGTTCTTTGTTTTGCTGGTACCGTCGATCGTCAACTGGCTGGTAACTGCTTCTATTTTGTCATTTGCGCTGCCTTCAGGTCACCCGGAACCCATGCACGAAGACGCGCATCTGCAGCATGGTGCATTGATGGTGGTGGCGCTGTTTATTTTGACCATCATCATGGCTGTTTCCATGCATAATTATCTGCATATGCCGCCGGTAATCGGCATGATGACCGGACTGGGTTTCCTGAAGTTGTTCGGTTATTACCTCAAGCGCCGTAAGCATGAGGAGGTTCCCAATGGCCCACGGGAAGATTCAGCCCTTGGCAGTGAGGCCATTCATACCAGCGACATGAAAACAGCTACAGGCCCCTATGATATTTACGCAAGCCTGCAAAAAGCAGAGTGGGACACATTGATGTTTTTCTACGGTGTGATTTTGTGTGTGGGTGGCCTGGGAGCGTTCGGGTACCTGGCTTTGGGGTCCGAGATCATGTACAGCGGCCTGGGCCCGTCAATATCTAATATTCTGGTCGGTATTGCCTCTGCGCTTGTTGACAATATACCGGTGATGTTTGCTGTATTGGCCATGAACCCCGAAATGAGCCAGGGCCAGTGGCTACTGGTGACGCTGACCGCAGGTGTGGGTGGCTCGATGCTCTCCATCGGCTCGGCAGCTGGTGTTGCCGTAATGGGCCAGGCGCGTGGCGTTTATACGTTTTTTGCCCATCTTAAATGGTCCTGGGCAATTGCGCTTGGCTATGCGGCCAGTATTGCAGCACATTTTTGGGTCAACGGCGGAGCCTTTTAAGCGGATAAAAAAAACCCGGCGCGGGGGTCGGCCGGGTTAAAAAGATCAGCCTGTGGAGAGACTGATGATTAAATGCTTAGCTTAGTAGATATCGTGTAGCGTGTTATAAATGTTGAACTTACCTGTTGGTGTAACAAATGCCGGGCCCTTGATGACCTTCTTGAGTTTACGGGTCTTGTCATCAACGATGACCAGGGCTGATTTTTGATCGAGCCCATTCCAGACTGAGAACCAGACTTCATCACCAGCCTTGTTGTATTCTGGCTGAACCACGCGTTTCGGTCCTTCACCGAGTCCTGCCCATTCGGCGATCGGCAATATTTCAAAGCCTGCTTGCGGGTCGTCGATGTTGAAGACTGCAATGGCCTGTGAGAACTTGGTGTCTGGATTCAACGGCGCGTCTACCCAAAGATTTCTGGATTTCGGGTGAGACTTGACGAACAGGGAACCACCACCCATTCCTGGCAGTGTACGCACTACTTTCCAGGCATGTTGCGGATGGTTGACAGGATCTGTACCGATGAATGTAACGTTTTCATTGCCCAATGCACTGGTTACCCAGACCGGGCCGAAATCCGGATCAACGAAGTTGGCGCCAC
>Ga0164313_10005921_pt1 | contig 10808 bp, 12 predicted proteins | sample GuaBasSedimGuay4_FD_113735 | JGI IMG/M metagenome (GOLD analysis project Ga0164313, IMG submission 113735) | Subseafloor sediment microbial communities from Guaymas Basin, Gulf of California, Mexico - Guay4, Core 4569-4, 0-3 cm | ecosystem: Environmental > Aquatic > Marine > Hydrothermal vents...
GGGTGCATTGCAGGCCAAAACGAGTCCCCCTGATGCCAGACTAACATTTCTAATAAAGGATCTCCGACTTAAAATTTTCCTGCTTTTCATTTTTAAAAATTATTAAGAATCCTAATTAAACTTTGACGTCACTTGATTCTGCAGCTCTGTGTATTGCCTTTCTGATCCTGATATATGTTCCACATCGACATATATTTCCAGACATGGCAATATCAATATCATTATCTGACGGGTTAGGGTTTTTATTGAGCAAGGCCACAGCGGAGACAAGTTGTCCCGGTTGACAATAACCACATTGTGGCACATTAAATTCTTCCCAAGCTTCTTGTAAATTTTTATTTATTTCTTCAACACCTTCAATAGTCATGATCTCTCTTCCAGCGGCCACAGAGACCGGCGTTATACAAGATCTGATCGAACTGCCATCCAACAAGACCGAACAGGAACCACAAATTCCCGTGCCACATCCAAACTTCGTTCCGGTTAGGCCGATAATATCTCTTATCGCCCATAAAATTGGCATTTCAGGAGCCACATCAATTTCGTAGATTTTTCCATTGACAGATAATTGAACCATCGTGTGAAGTATTAAATTCGTTGTTTTTGTAAAGTTAACATTTTTAATTAAATTTGCTATCTACCATTTTAAGGCTATTTATTTTTAACCTAAACCATTCAATTATGAAAAAATTATTCTTCTTATTTATTAGCATTTTATTTGTCAGTATCGGTTTTTCTCAAACCTACGAGGACGATCTTGAATTGATCCAGTCCTTCTACGGAATGGAAAAAAAAGAAGTTGTTGATGAATTTGTTGAGCTAAACGCCAATCAGGAGGGCGCTTTTTGGGAGCTATATGCAGAATATGAAACTAAAAGGAAAAGCATTGGCAAAAAGAAATACAGTGTTCTTTGGAATTATGTTAACGATTATGGCAACATAAGAGCTGAAGATGCCGAAATAATCATGAATGAAATTTTACCTTTAAGAAAAGAATCTGATAAGTTAATAATAGATTATTATAAAAAGGTTAAATCTAAAACAGATGCCGTAGTGGCCATGCAATTTTATCAAATAGAAAATTATCTTGAAGTCCTGGTACGTACAGAACTACTGGAAGAATTATATATTTCTAAAACAGAATAATAACTAAATAAATTAACTAACAAATAACAATTAAAAGCCATGAAGAAAACATGGATCTGTCAAGAGTCAATGCTGATGTCTTTTGGAAATTGTACAATGAGTACGAAGTTGAAAGAAAAAAAATTGGTGAAAAAAAGTAGAACTTTTAATGAGCTATACTACAGCAGAAGGGGCAGTTACCAATGATCAGGCAGATGAAATCCTTTCTCAGGCTGCCAACATAAGAAATTCTGAAAATACTTTAATTATGAGGTTCGTAAAAAAAATTCGTAAAGAGACGAGCCCGCTAGTTGCTGCACAATTTTACCAAATTGAGCATTATATTACAGATGGTGTCCGTTTTACACTTCTTAATAATATTGATTTTATTCATAAAAAAGAATAGAACCAAACCATATTCAGATTTATAAAGACAGAGATTAACTTCTTTGTCTTTTTTTTTATAATTACAAAAAAGAGTATGTCAAATATAACTTCATCACTTTAAATATTTGATGAATTCCATAACTTTACAATTATTTCAAAAGACGCCTAATTATAGAAAAATATAAACTGATCGTAAAATAGCAAACTCTATGGCTTTTGTATGGCAAATATCTGTATTGGTTCTGTCCTCTAAAACGATTATCAAGGGAGTGATTTTAAAGGGGGCACGTCCTCCTGAGAATAAGAGAACAAGTGTATTGGAAAACCTGATAAGACTTATTAAGTCTTATGCCAGAGCACCTTTAAAAGCTGCCAAAATTAAAATTGAACTGGACAAAAATGAATTTCAAGTATTTACAAACAAACAAGGAATATTTAAATTAGAACTTGATTATACATTAGAAAAAGAATCCGAAATCGACATTTTTTTTGAAGATAAAGGATTGAGTATTAACCAAAAGTACCCTGTCTTTTTTAAAAATTTAAATGGTAAAATTGATATTATTTCCGATATAGACGACACCATTCTTGTTTCTCATACCGCTAATATCATTAAACGCATTGGGGTGTTGAGCTTTGTTACCCCTTTAAAAAGAAAAACAGTGCAGTTCACGCAGCAATTACTAGATGTTTCAAATGCACATCCTTGTAATGTATTTTATGTTTCTAAAAGCGAAAGTAATTTGTTTTGTGTTTTATACTCGTTTATAAATAATAATCAACTTCCAAAAGGCATTTTATTGCTTACCCCATATTTAAATTTTAAGCAACTTTTAAAAGGAAAAAAAGGAAAAGATTTTAAGCTGAATAATATTCAATACCTTATAGAAAATTCCGATGATAAAAAGTTTATCCTTTTTGGAGATGATACACAAAGGGATATGGAGGTGTATACAATTATTGTTAAAACCTACCCAAAAAGAATAGCTCGAATATATATTCGACAAACAAAAATAATTGTCAATAAACGAAAACGAATGCTATGGAAAAATCTAAAAGAAATATTTCCATCCACCGTTTATTTTAACGAAAGCACAGATATTGACCTTGAAATGAAACAGATAGAAAACCTAATATTAACAAAAAATGACTTGAAATGAGACTGTTATTTGTTGTAAATCCTATTTCCGGGGGTGTAAATAAAGAACCTTTTTTGAAAAGTGCAGAAGCCTTATGTAAAAAATATGGTGTTGAATATGAGATCTTTAAAACCGCAGGCAAAAATGATGCGCAAAACTTAAAACAAATATTGGTTAAATTTGATCCTGATAAAGTAGTCTCGGTTGGAGGAGATGGAACAACGCTATTTACTTCGATAGTATTGCGTAACAGCAAGTATCCATTGGGCATCATTCCTTTGGGTTCGGCCAATGGAATGGCAACAGAATTATTCGTAGATCCAGATCCTGTTACTGCCCTAAAAGATATTATTATGTCTCGAGTGGTGGCTGGCCTGGACATGGTTGTCGTCAATGACAAGCACTATTCAATACACATAGGTGATGTTGGAATAAATGCACAAATTGTAGACTCCTACGAGAAAGACAAAAACCGTGGTATGGCCACTTATGCCAAGTATTTTATCGAAGAACTCAAACGAATTTCACCATTTGAGATTACCGTAAAAGCAAATGGAAAAGAGATAAAGAACAAAGGTGTCATGGTTGGAATTTGTAATTCCAGAAAATACGGTACAGGAATTCCATTAAATTTAAATGGAAATCCAATGGATGGAAAATTTGAGATCGTAATAGTAGAAAATATTAGTGCAAATTCATTATTAAAAGCAGGTCTGTCTAAATTTGATGATAACTTTTACGATAGCCAGAACGGTATGGTGATTAGTACAACCGAAGCAGAAATAAATTTTGAAAAACCAAGACTCTTACAATTGGATGGTGAGGTTATTGGAAAATTCTCAACGCTTAAAATAAAGATACTGCATGGTGCGGTCAAATTTATTACGCATAATAACAACAAATTTTTACAATAAAAATAAGAGGCGCATAAATTGTCAACGATGCCAAAAAATAATATGAATTCTAAAATACGCAAAAATTTCTCTTTTTACGGGAAGGTTCTGAAGAACTCATTGATAAGATTTGACAGCGAAGATGCCTTTACACAATCAGCAGGTTTGGCATATTATATGGTTTTTTCCCTGCCACCTATGTTGCTTATCATTTTCTGGTCGGCAGGATTATTATATGATGAGGTCATAGTAAGAGAAGCTGTTTTTGATGAATTTGGAAAACTAATTGGTGAAAATGGATCGAATCAGCTGATGGATACAATTGAAGGGCTAACAGCAAATAAACCAACATGGTGGGAAACTGTTTTGGGAGTGGGGACTTTATTCTTTATGATATCTACTGTTTATGTCACCATACAACATGCCCTGAATAATATTTTCGAAATAAAGATCAGCAGATCACTTAGTCAGGGTTTATGGATAATGTTACGCGACAGATTTCTTTCCATTGCAATGTTGGGTATTGTTGCTTTTATCCTTACCTTATCTATGGTAATAAGTGCAGTTTTCAGTGCATTTGTTGGAATCATTGAAGAGTGGATTGGAGATTATTCGATCTGGTTGATATTATTTGATTATATCGTGTTTAACTTTATAGTGCTGACTATTTTATTTGCGTTAATGTTCAGATATATGCCAAGCCAGAGGTTGAAGTGGCGTGAAACCTGGTATGGTGCTATATTTACTGCGATATTATTTATTGCGGGCAAATCACTGATTGGAATTTTTATCGGAAATAGTCAGGCTGCCAATCTTTATGATGCCGCAGGTAGTATTATGGTGTTAATGCTGTGGGTGTATTATTCCTCAACAATCTTTCTTTTCGGAGCCATTTTTACCCACAGTCGCACAAAACTATTGAACAAAGATTCAAAATTAGGATAACAAATATTGACAATCCATTGAACCCGAATTATGTAATAGTTCGGGTTCAACATATTTGTAAGTTATAGATTGTCCTTATCTTCGTAACAACAAACAAATATAAAGGGAAGTCGAAAACTTTATAGAGTAGACAATTATCCTAACCATAACTATTAAACCTTATGAAAAAATTTAAATTTTTAGCAATTTTAATTGCAATTCCATTTATTATGATGGCACAAAAAACAGAAAAACCCAACATCCTGGTAATTTGGGGAGATGACATTGGGCAATCTAATATCAGTGCCTATACCTTTGGTCTTGTTGGCTATCAAACCCCTAATATTGACCGACTTGCAAATGAGGGAATGATGTTTACAGATTATTATTCAGAACAATCCTGTACCGCTGGTCGCTCTACTTTTATCTTAGGACAAAGTGTTTTGCGGACTGGCTTGAGTAAAGTGGGTATGCCCGGAGCGAAGGAAGGAATAAATGAAAAAGATCCTACCATAGCTGAAATGTTAAAACCACTTGGTTATGCAACCGGTCAGTTTGGTAAAAATCATCTTGGTGACGCAGATGAACATTTGCCTACAAATCACGGATTTGATGAATTTTACGGTAATCTATATCACTTAAATGCGGAAGAAGAACCGGAATTAGAAGATTATCCAAGTCCAGAGGAATTTCCAAATTTCAAGAAAAATTATGGCCCGCGTGGTGTTATTCATTCTTACGCCGGTAGAAAAATAGAAGATACAGGACCATTGACAAAAAAAAGAATGGAAACTGTTGACGATGAAACTTCAGATGCTGCCGTTAAATTTATAAGAAAAGCCGTGAAAGATAAAAAACCTTTCTTCGTTTGGTGGAATGGTACAAGAATGCATTTTAGAACGCACGTTAAACCGGAACTAAGAGGTATATCCGGCCAAAATGAATATGCAGATGGCATGGTGGAACACGATATGCATGTTGGAAAATTATTAGATCTATTAGATGAATTGGGAATTGTTGACAATACCATTGTACAATACGGCACAGATAATGGTCCGCATAAAAACACCTGGCCGGATGCCGGTGTCAACCCATTTAGAGGAGAAAAAAACACCAACTGGGAAGGTGGTTGGAGAACACCTTCCTTGCTTCGTTGGCCGGGTACTATAGAAGCAGGATCAGTATCAAACGGTATTATTTCAGGATTGGATTGGTTTCCTACGTTTTTAGCAGCCGCCGGGAATGATGATGTAAAAAACAAGCTATTGAATGGTTATGAAGGCTTTAAAGTTCATTTAGACGGTTATAATATGCTTCCGTATTTAACGGGTAAAGTAAAAGAAAACCCAAGAAAGGAAATATTTTATTTTTCAGATGACGGCGACCTTACAGCTATGCGTTATAATGATTGGAAGGTTATATTTATGGAGCAAAGATCTCCGGGAACGCTTCAAGTATGGGCAGAACCGTTTATTACATTGAGAATGCCCTTGTTGTTTAATTTACGCAGAGACCCTTACGAATTTGCCACGGTTACGTCAAATACTTACTTTGATTGGTATTTGGATCATGCATTTCTATTGTTGCCTGCTTCGCAATATGTGGGCAATTTTATAGCAACCTTTAAGGATTATCCTCCTAGAATGAAGGCCGCAAGTTTCAGCCTGGGTGACACGATGGACGCCTTAAGTAAACCAACTAATAATTAAATCACTCTTAATAAAAAGACTGTCTTTTCAGGCAGTCTTTTTTTATCCAACTTATATGAAACCCAAATATACCTATCTGATATCTTATATTTTTCTGATTTTTATAGGACTTAGCTGTATAAATAATACACAAAAAACAGAAATAAACCACCCCGAGATCGGTCAGAAAATTGACCCATTGCCTTCCTGGAATAACAGTTCAACGAAAAAAGAGATCCTTGCTTATGTTGATGCCGTCACCGATAAGAATAATCACAATTTTGTTCCCATAGCCGATAGAATTGCAACTTTTGACAACGATGGGAATTTATGGTCTGAGCAACCGGCCTATTTTCAGTTATTCTTTGCCATGGACAGAGTTAAAGCGATGGCAGTTGATCATCCTGAATGGAAAACAACCCAACCCTTTAAAGCAGTGATAGAGAACAATATGGAGGAATTGATAAAACAAGGAGAGCATGGAATATTTAAATTGGTTATGGCAACTCATGCCGGCATGACAACAGAAGAATTTAAAGCGGATGTAAAAGCCTGGATAAAAACAGCCAAACATCCAACAAAAAAAGTTGGTTATGATAAATTGGTTTACCAGCCCATGTTGGAATTATTACAATATTTAAGGGCAAATAAATTTAAAACCTATGTAGTTTCAGGTGGCGGAGTTGATTTTATGAGAGCTTTTGTAACAGAAATTTACGGAATTCCGGAAGAACAGATAATCGGGAGCAGAATAAAAACAGAATTTGATTATAATGATGGTAATCCAGTAATTAAGCGAGTTGCATCCTTGGATTTTATTGACGACAAGGAAGGTAAACCATTGAACATTCAGAAAATTATTGGTAAAAAACCCGTGTTCGCCTCAGGAAACTCTGATGGTGATCTACAAATGTTGCAATGGACAGCCTCCAATAATCATAACAGTTTTATGATTTATTTACATCATACGGATTCGATAAGAGAATGGGCCTATGACAGAGATTCACATATAGGGCGTTTAGATAAAGGTTTAGATCAGGCTAAGAAAAATGGCTGGACCATTATCGATATGAAAAATGATTGGAAAGTAATTTATCCTCCCGGTACTTTTCAGAATGAATAGATCTACTGGTAGTATCAAAATTTATAAACCTCTGAATTAAAAAATTTAGAGGTTTGTTTTTCTTTGCTTATACCAATTACTATTGGTAATTTTATAAGTTTCCACTTTAAAAGAATGGTATGCATGAAGAAAATTACTCTACTCATTATTTTGACCTTTATTTTTTTTGGATTTACACTTAAGAATGAACAATCCTGGATAAGAATTAATCAATTAGGATATCTTCCTCATGCCATCAAAGTTGCGGTATTAGGTTCAAAAGAAATAATAAAAATTAAAACATTTTCTATTCATGATTCTCAAACGAAGGAAGTTGTTTATACTTCAGATATCATAGTTAGCAAAGGCAAATTCGGCCCGTTTAAAAGTTCTTTTCGCCTCAACTTTTCTGATTTTAACACGGAAGGTCAATATTATATTCAAACAGGAAATATTAGATCACCCATTTTCAGTATTAATGCTAATGTTTATGATGGAACCGCTGATTTTCTGCTAAAATACATGAGACAGCAGCGTTGCGGATATAATCCATATTTGACGGATTCTTGCCATGTAAATGATGGTTTTATTGTTTACAATCCTGATAAAAATGGGCAGAGAATTGATGTTAGCGGTGGTTGGCACGATGCTACTGATTATTTGCAATACACCGCAACATCAGCAAACGCAATATTTCAATTACTTTTTGCCTACAGAGAAAACCCAAAAGCCTTTGGAGATGCATATCAAGATAATGGTCTTCCAGGTTCAAACGGCATTCCGGATGTGATCGATGAGGCTAAATTCGGAATGGATTGGTTGTTAAAAATGAATCCATCTCCTAATGAATATTACAATCAAATTGCCGATGACAGAGATCATGCAGGATTCCGTTTACCCAATGAGGATCAAGTGGTGTATAGTAAAGAATACAAAGGAAGGCCGGTTTATTTGGCATCGGCTGAGAAACAAGGATTATTGAAATATAAGAACCGTTCTACCGGTGCTGCTTCAACTGCAGGAAAATATGCATCAACATTTGCCATTGGTGCAGATGTATTAAACGAATTTTATCCCGCTCTATCTAAAGATCTTACTAAAAAAGCGTTAGATGCCTATGATTATGGAAAATTAAATCCGGGTGCAAGTCAGACAGCTCCCTGCAAAAGCCCTTATTTTTATGAAGAAGATAACTGGCTGGATGATATGGAATTGGCGGCGAGTGAACTTTACCGACTTACTAAAAAAGAAAACTTTAAAAAAGAAGCCTTAGACTATGCCTCCAAAGAAATGATCTCTCCCTGGATAGGAAAGGATAGCGTAAACCACTATCAATATTATCCGTTCTTTAACGCCGGACATCATGAATTGGCATATTCGCTATCAGGGACCGAAAAGAATAATGTAACAAATTATTATAAAAACGGATTACAGCTATTATATGACCGAGGAAAAGAAAATCCTTTTTTAGTTGGTATTCCTTTTATTTGGTGTTCTAATAATTATATCACTGCTGCCGTAACACAATGCAAATTGTATAAAGAATTATCGAAGAATAGCAAATACGATGAAATGGAAGCCGCTTTACGCGATTGGCTATTTGGTTGCAATCCATGGGGAACAAGTATGATCGTTGGGCTCCCGAAAGGTGGTGACACTCCGGTTTACCCACATTCATCACTTAATCATTTAAGGGATTATCAAACGGATGGCGGCCTGGTAGATGGTCCTGTCTATGGCTCTATTTTTAATAATTTGATTGGATTGGTATTAGAAAGAGAAGATTCCTATGCTGATTTTCAATCGGATTTCTTTGTGTATCACGATGATGTCGGAGATTATTCTACCAATGAACCAACTATGGATGGAACGGCGAGTCTGGTGTATTATCTCTCTTCCCTGGAGAAGGAAAGCATTATTCAGGGACATAAAAAAATTACCCTTATTTACGATAATACAGGAGCAATTATCAGAGGAAATATCAAAGAAAAAAAGATGCACCTGATTTTTACGGGAGATCGTTTTGCGGATGGGTCGGAATCAATATTACAAGTTTTAAAAAAACATAAAATAAAGGCCTCCTTCTTTTTAACCGGAAATTTTTATAGTAATCCGAAATTTAAAGATTTTATTATTGCAGCAAAAGAGGCAGGTCATTATTTAGGAGCACATTCAAATGCTCACTTATTATATAATGATTGGTCTAAGGAAAAAAATCTATTGGTTAATTATGAGGAGTTCTCGGAGGATATTGAGGAGAATTATAAAACAATGATGCCTTTTGGCATTAGAAAGGAAGAGACTCCCTTTTTTTTACCGCCCTATGAGTGGAATGACGCTATCATAACCCAATGGTCGGCCAGAAATAAGCTTACCTTGATAAATTATACTCCCGGCACATTATCGCATGCGGATTATACTATACCGAGAGATAAAAATTACAAAAATTCGGAAGAAATTTACAATTCGATTATTGATTACGAAACAAAAAGCGGGCTGAACGGTTTCTTATTATTAAGCCATTTAGGTGCTGCTCCTGAGAGAGTTGACAAGTTTTATTTTAAATTAGATGATCTTATCTCTAATTTAAAAGAAAAAAAATATGAATTTATCGGATTAGACCTGTTGCTTGATGCTAAAAAATAACTTTGATCCTACCCTTCTATCCTTCAAACTCGATCTTTTTATGAGCACCATCACAATAAGGTTTGTTGGCTGAAGCTCCACAACGACAAAAAGCAGTTATTTTATCTTTCGATTCTATTTCGCCCTTAGTATTTTTAATTTCCAATTTACCCCGAACCAATAATGGCCCATTTTCCATAACTTCAATTTTAGTTTCCATAATTTCGGTTTTAGCATTTTCTTCTTTATTCATTTGATAGCTTAAGGCAGCAGAAGGACATTTATTTATTTGATCTTTCAATTCTTTTATACTGGCATTTTCCGCTTTTATCCACGGTTTTGTATCCGGATTATAAACTCTTGGTAAGGAACTTACGCAAATAGCTGCATGAATGCATTTTTTGGGTTCCCATAGAATAGTTAAATCACCCTTGGTATATTTCATTACCACGTTTCTTTCCCTCATAAATTTTAAATTTTAATTCCTTTTTTCAGGAGTGTTTTCCATTCTGGATTTGATCTTATATAAATGCAACAAATGGATACAAAGGAACTAATTTTAACTTTTCCCCTCTAATATCCGCAAGAGCTTTTGCAATCATTTCCTTTTCTTATGTTATTTCCCTCTTGTTCTATAGCACCTCTGTGTGACTGAGATAGATTTCTGTCTTTGTCTTTATGTATTCAACCTTTGGCAACTTTCCATCAATAGAAACTTCATATTGATTGGCTATTTCATTATCATAAAATTTAATGTCATCATTCATGAAAAACCATATTATGTTATTTCATATTAAACCATTTTGTAATGATCTTCTCATTAATGGTGCTTATTGACACCGTAAGATTTCTCTAAAATAATAAAATTTAATTATATTTTGGGGAATAGTAAATTATTTAACTCGAAATAATCTCTGATTAATAA
>Ga0164313_10005922_pt1 | contig 10807 bp, 10 predicted proteins | sample GuaBasSedimGuay4_FD_113735 | JGI IMG/M metagenome (GOLD analysis project Ga0164313, IMG submission 113735) | Subseafloor sediment microbial communities from Guaymas Basin, Gulf of California, Mexico - Guay4, Core 4569-4, 0-3 cm | ecosystem: Environmental > Aquatic > Marine > Hydrothermal vents...
GCGGAAACATTAAAACAGAATAAACACAGTACAAAAAAAGAGAAAAAAATCCGGTTAAACATAAAAATTTTCCAGATTATTTTCACACACCGCTGATTGACCTGTAATAGAATGACTTAGCATAAATGAAAACGACTATTGTAACGACCTGGACAGACCCTTGAATTTATATAATTATTGGGTAAATCTATAGCACAATCTTGACGGATTTCAGCTTTGTATGACAAAAACGGCATAAAAACAGCCTGTCTTCAGGCCAGGCATAATATTTAGACACAGGAGCAATTCAGGTGACAACCATTATTCTAAACGGCGAAAACAAACAAATAGATAAGGAGACAAATATTGAGCAACTTCTGCTAAGCCTGGATTTAAGCAATAAACGCCTGGCCGTCGAAATTAATCAACAGATTATTCCACGCAGCAACTTCAACAGCCACAGGCTGAATGAACTGGATAAAGTCGAAATTGTACAGGCTATCGGAGGCGGCAGCGGTAACAGCTTATAATCTCTAACTACTGAAACCGATCAGAAGAATATCAATTATCAGCCGCCAAGAGACTGTCCAGGATACTTTTGTGACGCCGCACCCGGCCTGCTAAAATCGAGTACAATAACCCCGCTTAAAAATCACACTACGGTCCGATTTATAATGTCTAACACAAAAGCCGACCAGCCACTGGTCATTGCCGGCAAAACCTATACTTCCCGCTTACTGGTTGGTACCGGTAAATATAAAGATAATGAAGAAACACGCCTTGCCCTGGAAGCCAGCGGTGCTGAAATTATAACGATCGCCATCCGCAGGACAAATATCGGACAGAACCCGGATGAACCCAACCTGCTGGATGCTTTGCCGCTTGATAAATACACACTGCTACCGAATACCGCTGGCTGTTACACGGTTGATGATGCGGTGCGCACCTGCAAGCTTGCGCGTGAACTACTGGGTGGCCACAAGCTGGTCAAACTGGAAGTGCTTGGCGATGAAAAAACCCTGTTTCCTGACACCATCGAAACCCTCAAAGCCGCTCAAATCCTGGTAGACGACGGTTTTGATGTCATGGTTTATACCAATGATGACCCGCTGATTGCCAAAGAGCTGGAAAACATCGGCTGCGTTGCGGTTATGCCATTAGCTGCCCCCATTGGCTCAGGCCTGGGAATTCGTAACCCATACAATATTCTCACCATTGTCGAAAATGCCGGGGTACCCATTCTTGTCGATGCCGGTGTTGGCACTGCCTCAGACGCCGCTATAGCCATGGAACTTGGCTGTGATGGCATATTGATGAATACCGCCATAGCAGCGGCGCAAAACCCCGTACTGATGGCCTCTGCCATGAAAAAAGCCATTGAAGGTGGCCGCGAAGCTTACCTTGCAGGGCGCATGCCAAGAAAACGTTTTGCTTCTGCGTCCTCACCGATAGACGGGACGTTTTTCTAGCAGGCTGTAAACAGGTCATGCCGACTAAAAACACTTTGGGCAAACGGTCCGCCGGCAATCAGCCGGCAAAAAACACAGAAAAGCGCCGACCCATAAGAAGCTTTATCTTACGCCAGGGCAGGGTAACCAATGCACAACAGCATGCACTGGATAAGCACTGGTCGACTTATGGCATCGATTTTTCCGAGCAGATCTTATCGTTTAATAAACTGTTCAATAATGAAAATAAGGTTATTGTCGAAATAGGCTTTGGCAACGGCGAATCATTGCTGCAACAGGCTAAAAACCAGCCCGAAACTAACTTTATCGGCATCGAAGTGCACGGCCCGGGTGTCGGTCACTTAATACACCTTGCCAACAGCGAAAACATTCATAACATCAAGATTATTCGTCATGATGCCGTTGAAGTGCTAAGACACCAGCTTGCCGACAACTCGCTGCAGCAGCTACAACTCTTTTTTCCAGACCCCTGGCATAAAAAACGTCACCAGAAACGACGTATCATCAACCCCGAATTTATCCAGCTTGCACATAAAAAATTAAAAACCGGTGGTTTTTTCCACATGGCGACAGACTGGCAGCATTATGCCAGGCAAATGCTGGCAGAAATGGACGCAGCAGATGGTTTTCTCAATACCTCCGGTACTGGAAATTACTCAAAAAACCAGGGGGCACGCTGCGAAAGCAAGTTCGAGCGTCGCGGACTTAAATTGGGTCACGGTGTCTGGGATTTGATCTATGAAAAGCGGTAAACCTCACACCCCATCAGGCTTGTTTTATAATTGCCCAAAAAAGGATACAATAACGTCCCTTTTTTTAGCGCAGTACCTGCTTTAATACTGCCTGCCACACAGAATTTTAGTCATTTGGAGAATTAAACATGTCTCAGAAACACCCAATCGTTGTAGTCACTGGCTCATCCGGCGCAGGCACATCAACCGTAAAACACGCCTTTGAGCAAATTTTCACCCGCGAAAAAATCAATCCCGTCATCATCGAAGGTGACAGTTTTCACCGTTATGATCGGGCCGCGATGAAAGAAGCGATGGCTGAAGCTGAAACCGAAAACGATAAAACATTCAGTCACTTTGGCGAAAAAGCAAACCTGTTTGACAAGCTCGGAGAATTATTTGAAACCTACGGCGCAACAGGCGGCGGTAAAAAACGTTTGTATCTGCACAGTGATGAAGAAGCAGCAGCATTCGACGGTTTAACTCCTGGCCAGTTTACCCCATGGGAAGATATCCCCGCCGAGTCAGACATTATCTTCTACGAAGGCCTGCATGGCGGTGTTGTAACAGACGATGCGGATGTTGCCAAACATGTCGATCTGCTGGTTGGCGTTGTACCCAGTGTTAACCTGGAATGGATCCAGAAGATTCATCGAGATAATGCAGAACGCGGTTACTCCGAAGAAGTTATTGTAGATACCATTCTTCGCCGTATGCACGACTATGTGAAATACATAACCCCTCAGTTTTCACGTACTGATATCAACTTCCAGCGTATTGCCACCGTTGATACCTCTAACCCCTTCATCGCTCGCGACATTCCTACACCGGATGAAAGTTTTATTGTTATTCGATTTAAAGACCCTGAAAAATTCAATATAGATTTCCCTGATCTGTTAGACATGATCCCTCAGTCATTCATGTCACGCCGTAACACTATTGTTGTGCCGGGCGGAAAAATGGGTTTTGCCATGGAGCTGATTTTGACACCTATCATCCACCAGATGATTGAAAAATCTGGATAGATTCATCAGCTTATCGTAAAAAGGCCGGTTTTTACCGGCCTTTTTTATATCCATGGATGGATGGTATTCCGCAAGGAGCCAGGGATGGCGGTGAGATGAATGCTCAGGGATGAGCGGTATGTCTCAAGGAGCCAGGGATGGCGGTGAGACGAACACTCATGCAGCCATGGAGGCGGTGCGGCATAATTCATAACGGTATAGACTGCTCTCATGCCTGCTGCATTTTTAATTGATTCACACTGCCATCTTGATTTTGAAGCCTTTGATAACGACCGCTCAGAAGTACTGCAGCGGGCAAAAGACAACAACATCAGTGACATCGTTATACCTGGTACAGAAAAAATTTACTGGCATAGAATTAAACAGCTCTGTGAAAACCAGCCGCAGCTTCATGCCTGTTATGGACTGCACCCTTATTGGGTAAACAATAAAAGCACACAGGACCTGCATACCCTGGATAGCTATATTGAAAGCAATCATCCGGTAGCACTGGGCGAATGCGGTCTGGATTTTCGTCCGCAGCAAGCTGATAAAAAAACACAACTGTACTTTTTTGAAGCCCAGTTAACTATAGCCAGCAATCAGCGGCTACCGCTAGTCATTCACTCAGTAAAAGCAACAGAAAGCGTTATTCAGATGATTAAAAAATTTGACAACCTGAGCGGCATGATACACAGCTACTCCGGAAGCCCTGAACAGGCCAGGCAGCTAATTGATCTGAACTTTTATATCAGCCTGGGTGGCAGCGTAACGTATGACAATGCAAAAAAAATAAAAAAAGTAGCAGGGGAAATTCCTTTGACGTCACTATTGCTTGAAACTGACTCGCCAGACCAGCCTGATCAAAAAAACACAGGTAAAAGAAATGAGCCTGCTTACCTGATAAATACACTTGAAGTGATTTCAGAGCTGAGAGAGGAATCGCGAGAAGATATTGCCCGGCAAACAACGTTGAATGCGAAAACCCTGTTTAACATTTAAAGAAATCAAAGCAATAGTCCGCGAAGAACGCAAAGAACGCAAAAAAAACAAATAAATAATAATGTTACTTCATTGACCAGAACCGTACATTCTGTGCATATCGTAATAACATAAATTATTAAGTTTTTCTTTGCGTTCTTTGCGTTCTTCGCGGACTAATGTTTTTAGCTTTTAACAACAACTGGAATCTATCGACAATGGGTGTTTAATAAAAATTAATAAACATATCGAACAATTTATCTATTCCATCGTGACTCATCACTGATTTTTTTCATGGTTGTTTCTATCCAGTTAGAAACTTCTTTATTAATTTCATTCGCACTGCGGCCCTTTGATTCGATTGCCGGGCCTATAACCACACTTATGGTGCCCGGCCATTTTATAAAACTATGTTTCGGCCAGAATTCACCGGCATTATGTGCAATCGGTATAACCGGGTAGCCACTTTTTTCTGCCAGCAGGGCACCGCCGATTTTATACTTTTGTGTTTTGCCAGGCTGCGTGCGTGTACCCTCCGGGAATAAAACCATCCATTTTCCATCATTCAGTTTTTTTGTGCCTTCATCTATCAGCTGTTTAATTGCTACTCTTCCGGCACTACGATTAATTCCAATGGGATCCGTTAGCGCTAATGCCCAGCCAAATATCGGTATCTTCATCAATTCCCGCTTAAAAACCCAACGCACGGACGGGGTAAAAGAATGCAGTGCCAGGGTTTCCCATGTTGATTGATGCTTGCTTAATATAATGGCCGTTTCTACATTATCCAGGTTTTCTTTACCTTCAACTTTATAATCTATGCCGCAGAATAATTTCAATAAAAAATTATTGGTAAGCGACCAGACGCGGGCAATTTTTAAGCGGAAAGACGACGGCGTAAAAAAGAAAAATACTATTAATAAACCAAAAACAACCACATTAATAATAAATCCAAGCCAGAATAATAATGAACGAATAAATAAAACAGGTTTCGATTCCATACAACTCTCTACTTTAAGATCGCAGTGACCGCTGCAGCCAGGTCATCAAATACCGGAACGGGCTCTTTACATTCAGCCAGCAGAATCTTTTCTGCTTTTATGCCTTTACCGGTGCGCACCAGCATCGGTTTTGCACTGGCATTACTTGCCGCTTTAATATCAGAAATACTGTCACCAATAAAAAAAACGTCTTGCAGCGGTACATTAAAGCGCTGACCAATTTCCAGCAGCATGCCTGGTTTGGGTTTTCTGCAGTCGCAGCCGTCATCCGGTCCATGCGGGCAATAAAAAATAGCGTCCACTCGGCCACCTATTCTTGTCAGCTGTTTATCCATCTCTTTATGCATGGCCGACAAGGTTTCAATAGTAAAATAACCTCTCGCCAGCCCTGATTGATTACTCGCTACAACTACCGTGTAACCACTGTGGTTTAATCGTGCAATCGCTTCCAGACTACCGGCAATCGGAAGCCACTCTTCCACACTTTTAATATAAGCATCAGAATCATGATTGATAACCCCATCGCGATCTATAACAATAACTTTCATTGGATAATATTAACCAAAGCATAAATATGTGCAGTATGTGGTCTTGAGACTGTCGGCAGCAGGGATGCTGCCGTCAAACCTACATGGACGTATTCACGGTGTGTCGAAAAGCACATACTGCACATACTAATACGACACTTCATCATTAAGACTGATGCAGACGCGACAGGTCTGCCGCACGCAGGAAAAGTTGATTCATTGTATTTAACAAAGCCATACGGTTATTTTTAATGGCTTCATCATCCACCATCACCATCACTGAATCAAAAAACGCATCCACCGGGTCACGCAGGGACGATAACTTGCTAAGCGCTGCTTCGTAGTCACCACTATCAAACATCGGCTCTACGGTTTTACTCAACTCGCTTAAGGTCGCATAAAGTTTTATCTCGGCAGCTTCGATAAGTAAACTCTCATCAACCATTAGCGTATTATCTGAGGCCGATTTTTTAAGAATATTGGCTACACGTTTATTGGCAGCAGCCAGGCTTTCTGCTTCTGCAAGTTCGCGGAAGGCGCTAACCGCGTGAATCCGTTTATCAAAGTCTAATGGATGTGATGGTGATAATGCAGATACCGCATCAAACACATCCGGCGTAACGTGACGGTCAAGATAGTAGGCACGTAAGCGTTCTAAAATATAAGCAAACACCTCTTCTTCAACTTTACTGGCATCGACTTTATCTTTGAGTAATTCAGCCGATATTGTTATCAGCTGCTTAAGATCAAGGTCAAGTTGACGTTCGATTATTGTACGTAAAATACCCAGTGATGCTCGACGTAAAGCGTAGGGATCTTTTTCACCCGTTGGTTTTTCGCCGATAGCAAAAATACCAACCAGCGAATCAAGTTTGTCACTTATGGCCAGAATCTGACCTGTCGCAGTAGAGGCGGTATCGTCACTGGCACCACGGGGTTTGTACTGCTCATCAAGCGCTAATGAAACTTCTTCTGCTTCGCCCGCTACCTGCGCGTAACGTTTACCCATGACACCCTGTAGTGAGGCAAATTCACCAACCATACCCGTCATCAAATCACATTTGCTTAATAAAGCTGCACGTTTTACCTGTTCAACATTCGCCTTAAGCTGCGTTGCTATAAACTCTGCCAGTTTTGCTACGCGGCTGGTTTTTTCTGCAAGCGTACCCAGCTCTTTCTGGAAAACAACTTTTTCCAATGCCGCATTAAATGATTCTAAGGGCTGTTTTTGATCCTGCTCCCAGAAAAACATCGCATCTGCCAGGCGTGGCCGAATCACTCGCTCGTTACCTGCTTTTACTTTAGCTGGTGTCTTACTATCAATATTACTGATGGTAATAAAATAATTTTTTAACTTTCCGTCAGCGCCTTTCACAGGAAAATATTTTTGATTATCCTGCATGGTTTTGATTAACGCTTCTGCTGGAACCTGTAGAAAACTTTCGTCAAACTCACCGGCAACCGCTATTGGCCATTCGTTCAAAGCGGTCACCTCATCCAGCAAATCTTCATCAATTACTGCTTCACCCGTTTGTGCACCATCCATGTCCACTTCAGCATCGAGTTTCTTTGCCGTATCAATGACCTGTTGCCTGATGCTTTGTTTTCTTTGTGCAAAGTCTGCTATCACAAAACCTTCAGATAGAAGTTTGTCTTTATAAGATGAGGCATCTGCTAAAACAATTTTTCCCGGCGAATGAAAGCGGTGGCCAAATGTGGCGTCTGATGATTTCAGACCCAGGACTTCTGCGTTAAGAACATTTTTACCGTGCAATAGAACCAGCCAGTGCACCGGGCGTACAAATTCTACATCCGAGCTTCCCCATCGCATGCGCTTTGGAACAGGCAGGCGAGTTAAAGATTGGTTAATAATATCTTCAATCAGGTCAGCTAAAAGATGGCCTTTTTCTGTGGCTTTAAAAATTAACCACTCACCTTTCTCTGTTTTCTGCTGTTGCAGCTCGGCCACTTCAACACCACAGGAACGGGCAAAGCCCATCACCGCTTTTGTTGGCTTGCCATCGTCATCATAGGCGGCTTTTAAACTGGGGCCTTTTCGCTCAATTTCTCTATCGGGCTGTGATACAGCAACATCTTTAATTAATACGGCTAGCCTTCTGGGTGCAGCAAAAGATTCAACATGGTTAATTTCAAATCCGGCTTTTTTTAAACCATCAACAATACCCGTAGTAAAGGCATCGGAAAGCTTTTTCAGTGCTTTTGGCGGTAATTCTTCCGTGCCTAATTCCAGCAGCAAATCATCATGTACTAAATCATCCTGACTCATGCTGCATCTCCCCTGGCTTTTACACTATTGCCAGCAGGGCTGCCTATGGACTTGCCTATGGGAAAACCCAGGGCTTCGCGTGAATCATAATAAGCCCGGGCAACGGCTCTTGAAAGTGCGCGCACACGTAATATAAAACGCTGGCGCTCGGTTACTGAAATGGCATGGCGGGCATCCAGAAGGTTAAATGCGTGCGAGGCTTTTAATACCATTTCGTACGCCGGTAACGGTAAATTCAGTGCTATTAAACGCTGGCTTTCAGCTTCGCAATCATCAAATTCCTTGAACAGAATTTTTGTCTCGGCCTGCTCAAAGTTATAAACCGACATTTCGACTTCGTTTTGATGAAAGACATCACCGTAGGTGACATCACCCTGTGGCCCCGTGGTCCAGATCAGATCAAACACACTTTCTTTTTCCTGTAGATACATCGCCAGGCGTTCCAGGCCATAAGTAATCTCACCCGTAACAGGGCGGCATTCAAGCCCACCCACCTGCTGAAAATAAGTAAACTGAGTCACTTCCATACCGTTTAACCAGACTTCCCAACCCAGGCCCCAGGCACCCAGGGTAGGCGATTCCCAGTTATCTTCTACAAAACGCACATCGTGTTCCAGCAGATCGAAACCAAGCGCTTCAAGCGAAGCTAAATATAAATCCTGAATGTTGTCTGGCGACGGTTTTAAAACCACCTGAAACTGGTAATAGTGCTGCAGGCGGTTAGGGTTTTCACCATAACGCCCATCTGTTGGACGCCGGCAGGGCTGCACATAAGCAGCACACCAGGGCTCAGGACCGATAGCACGTAAAAAAGTTGCCGGGTGAAAAGTGCCGGCACCCACTTCCATATCCAGTGGCTGTAAGATTGCACAGCCCTGCTTTTGCCAGTAATCCTGTACCGCGAAAATCAATCCCTGAAAAGTTGAAACATCGTAAGCCATGAAAAGCCTTATATCTTGTTAGGTAAAGTGCGAATTATAACCCAAGGGAGTGCTAAATGACTGTGTTGCATGGTGTTTTCAGCTAAAAACGGCTATATTTAATCAGTACATGAAGTAAATGCTCAAAAAAGATCATCTTATGCCAATAAGTAATAGCACTCTATCAAAGTGATAATTATTGATAGAGTACCAAGGGGGTGAGAACATGAGTAAACAATTTATCCTGGAATCATCAGAACTGTCGCAATGGCACACACTGGTGTCAGAAGCGGAACAGGACTATGGCTGCCAGCTGGATGAAACCATGCAAAGCTACCTGGTTTTCACCCTGATGCGCTTTGCTAAAAACAGTCAGCTCAACGCTAAAGCACTGGCGCTGGATTACTTAAAATCACACCACCTTCCCACTAACTTACGTAACGAGCAACTACGCGACATTGGCGATCAATGTTTACTGGTATCGGGCTTATTCCCACAATCAGCGGAGAAAAGACTGGTTGGTGCGGGTTACTATGTCGATCTTGGGCGATCTGCTTATCACCACATTAGCACGGTAACGCAAAAAGGCATTGCCGAGTTATACCTGCAACTGGCGGAAAGTTTTGTATTACTAATGGATTTATTACAAACCATTCGGCAATACAGCTCGCCGGTTTTACAACCGATTGCTGCCATGGAGCTGTGGCAGAAAACAGGCAGTCGCGTTGCATTTGCGCAGATATCAGGTAATGCGATACCAACACATGAAAGTCTGCTGCAAGGTCATAAAAAACATTAAAAGCATTTAGTCCGCGAAAAACGCAAAGAACGCGAATAAAAACTGCCCACCCTACAACTGGATGTTAAACAGGATTTAGTGGAGATTGATCGTACGCTAGTACGGTCCGAAAGACGTAGCGCAGGAGGCGCGTAGTAAAAGACGCAAAGGTTTAAAACAATAAAGGTTTTTTTCGCGTTCTTTGCGTTTTTACTTCGCGCTATCCTGCGCTACGCCCTGACGGGTCGCACTATCGTGCGTTCAAAATACTCCAGACATTTTAGTCGCGGACTAATGTATTTTTTTGTTTTTTACTAAATGCGCTCCAGCTCAACCAGGTCCTGCTTAACATCCAGCTTCGACAATACGTTATACAGCGCCGCCTGCAACGCTTCTTCGATCACCGGGTGATAAAACGGCATTTTCAGCATATCAAACACCGTCATACCGTTTTGAATTGACCAGCATATAAGATGCGCCAGGTTTTCTGCTTTCACACAGCACATGCAGGCACCCAGCAGCAAACCATCTGATTTTTGCACATAGAGCCGGAGTAAACCCCGGTTTTTACCCATAATCAGCGCACGGCCTACCGGTGAAAACTGGATTTCACCAATTGCAATATCATTACCATCTAACTCAGATAACTGCGCACCAACGGTGGCAATATTCGGTTCACAGAAGGTGATAGCCAGTGGCACTTTACGTTTAAATTTTTCAACAGGCCCAGCAACCATATGCCGCACCGCGTTATAACCGGCAACACGCCCTTCATGCCCGGCTTCATGCAAAATCGGCCGATCGGCATTCACATCACCAGCAATAAATATGGGCAAATCACCGACCTGCATGGTTAGCGGGTCATATACCGGGACACCATTTTCATCCAGCTTTATATCAGTGGCATCAAGATTCAGACTATCCAGATTTGGTTTACGGCCAAGGCTGGCCAGTATCTTTTCAACCACCATCTGCTGGTCCCCGGCGCTTACCTGTATGCCGCTGTCAACTTTTTCCAGTATTGCGGCATCACCCAACCATAAGGGAAACTCTTTACCAATGGTGGCTATGGCGAGATCATTGACCATGTCATCTTCAAGCCTGGCAATAATATTGAGCTGATCAACCGC
>Ga0164313_10005923_pt1 | contig 10807 bp, 8 predicted proteins | sample GuaBasSedimGuay4_FD_113735 | JGI IMG/M metagenome (GOLD analysis project Ga0164313, IMG submission 113735) | Subseafloor sediment microbial communities from Guaymas Basin, Gulf of California, Mexico - Guay4, Core 4569-4, 0-3 cm | ecosystem: Environmental > Aquatic > Marine > Hydrothermal vents >...
TATGAGTAAGATGCTCCGCTCTAATTTCACCGATAGACTCCCCAATCTCACGAATAGTCAGGAGCAGCTTATTGCTAATGGTGTAATTAGGTTCCCATGTCATAGCCTTAAATTAGCCGATAATTAGCCGTAAATCAAGAGCAGTTTTAGCCGCAGATCAGCCTTAAGTTAGCGGTAAAGGACTCCCGTTTAACACCATTTTATCCCCATTAACCGCAATAATCCGCCTCCTGTCACTCATTGCTAGCCGGGAAACAGGGTCCTGGGTAATCTGGAGGAAATATTTAGCAATATCACAAGGATTCAAGCAATGGATTTCAGCTTCAGTGATCGGACCGACACCCTGATAGCAAAGCTCGAGGCCTTTATGGCCGAGCACATCGTTCCCAATGATGAGGTCTACAAAAAGGCCATCCAGCAGTCCGACGACCCCTGGCAGGTGCCCGCGCTGATGGAAGAACTTAAGGCGAAGGCCAGGGAGCAGGGTCTGTGGAATTTGTTTATGCCGGGTGAAGAATACGGTGCTGGTTTGAATAACTCTGACTATGCACCCCTGGCGGAAATAATGGGGCGCTATTACTGGTGTTCTGAAGTATTTAACTGCTCGGCCCCCGATACCGGCAATATGGAAGTGCTGGAAAAGTACGGCACCGACGCACAGAAAAAGCAGTGGCTGGAGCCGCTGCTGGAAGGCAAAATCCGCTCTTCGTTCTGTATGACTGAACCCAATGTCGCCAGTTCCGATGCCACCAACCTCGAATCCACCATTGTTGAGGATGGTGACGAACTGGTACTCAACGGGCGCAAGTGGTGGATTACCGGCATTGGTCACCCCAACTGCGAAATTCTTATATTTATGGGTGTGTCCAACCCCGAGGCGGATCGTCACAGCCAGCACGCCATGGTGCTGGTGCCTCGTTTTACCGAGGGTGTCGAGATAGTGCGCCACCTGCCTGTGTTCGGCCAGTACGATGAACCGGTTGGGCACTCCGAGGTGGACTTTAACAATGTACGGGTGCCCAGGGAGAATATTATTCTGGGTCTTGGCCGTGGTTTCGAGATCGCCCAGGGGCGACTGGGGCCGGGTAGAATTCACCACTGCATGCGCTGCATAGGGCTGGCGGAAGCGGCGCTGGAGCTTATGGTGAAGCGTGGTATGTCCCGCAGTGCCTTTGGCAAGCCGATTATTAATCTCGGTGGTAATCGCCAACTGGTGGCCAAATCCCGTATGGAAATAGACCAGGCGAGATTGTTGACCCTGAAAGCGGCCTATATGATGGATACCGTGGGTACCTTCGGCGCGCTCAGCGAAATATCCCAGATCAAGGTGGTGGCTCCCAATGTGGCCCAGCAGGTAGTCGAGCGCGCGATACAGATGCACGGCGCGGAGGGACTCAGTGACGATACACCGCTGGCAGAGATGTACGGTGTTGCCCGCTGCTGTCGCATGGCCGATGGCCCCGACGAGGTCCATGAGGCCCTGGTAGGCCGCCTGGAAATTGCCAAATATCGGTAGGGCCGAATTTATTCGGCCGATTATTGTTGCTCAAGAGCTATTGGTTGAATGAATTCGACCCTACGATGAATATGTAGAAAAAATCGACTCGGCAGAAGGAAAGAAAAACATGGCGATACAAGACAAGGTAATCGACAGCCGCGAAGGCGAAGAATTGGACAACGCGGTTGTAGACAAATACATGCGCGCCTGCGTAAACGGCCTGGAAGGAAAGCTCTCCATCAAACAATTCCCCGCCGGTGCCTCCAACCTCACCTACCTGCTGAAATACGACAACATGGAGTTCGTCCTGCGCCGGCCTCCATTCGGCCACAAAGCCAAATCCGCCCACGATATGGGCCGCGAACATCGGGTAATGGACAGCCTCAAAAGCCAGTTCCCCTACGTACCACAAATGATAGCCTACGAAACCGATGAGTCCATCCTCGGTGCCGAGTTTTATGTGATGGAAAAACTCGACGGCATTATTTTACGCACCAATATGCCCCGGGGTCTTGAGATGAGCGAGCAGCAGGTGCGCGGACTGTGCCTGAGCTTTATCGACAAGCTGGTGGATCTGCACAAGGTAGATTACAAGGCCGCAGGCCTGAGCGATCTTGGCGATGCCGAGGGTTATATCAGTCGGCAAATAGAGGGCTGGTACGATCGCTACCAACAGGCGGGCACCGACGATGCGGCGGATGCAGAACCAGTACTTCAGTGGATGAGAGAACAGCAGCCAGCCGAAGTTAAAGGCTGCCTGGTACACAATGACTACCGCCTGGATAACGTGGTACTGGACCGGGATGATGTCTCCAACATCACCGGTGTTCTGGACTGGGAAATGTCTACCCTGGGTGATCCCTTAATGGATCTGGGTGTCACTATCAGCTACTGGGTTGAGCCCGGCGATGACGAGTTGATTCAGCTGGTACGTCGACAGCCCAGCAATGTGCCGGGCATGTTAAGTCGTCAGGAGTTTGTCGACTATTACGCCGAGCGTTCCGGCATCCCAATCAGTGATTTCACCTTCTACGAAGTCTACGGATACTTTCGCCTGGCCGTTGCACTACAGCAAATGTACTACCGCTTTCAAAAGGGACAGACCAAAGATGAACGCTTTGGCCTGTTGTTACCGATTATTGAAATCTACATAAACTGGTGTAAGCGTCTAATCGCGAAATAACCACTGGCGAGAGCATAAACCCCATGGCCGATAAAGATATTACAGTAGCTGACTCCCAACTGCCCCTGCAGAGCGCGTATCGCTGGGAGTGCGAAAAAGCCGGGCAGAATTTTTTAATCCAGCCAACCGGTGATGGTAGTGTACAGACCTACAGCTGGGCTGAGGCCATGGCGCAGGCCCGCTCAATGGCGAGCCACCTCAAAGCACAGAATTTCCCAGAGCACAGTGCCATCGCAATTTTTGGCAAAAATAGCGCCCACTTTTTTATCGCGGACCTGGCGATCTGGATGGCGGGGCATGTCTCCGTGCCAATTTACCCCACCTCCGGTTCCGATACCCTGGCTTATATCCTGGATCAGTGCGAGGCCAAAGCTATTTTCCTCGGTCGCCTGGATCACTGGGACAGGGTGCAGTCTGGTATCCCCGGTGATTTGATGCAAGTGGCGCTGCCCTATGGGCCGAGCGCTGACATGCCCTGCTGGGATGACCTGGTCGCAGCCACCGAACCCATGAGTGACAGCCCAGTGCGCGATGGCGATGAACTGGCCACTATTATCTATACCTCGGGCAGCACCGGCGATCCCAAGGGCGTTATGATGAGCTTCCGTTCGATGATCGCCCCGTCTATCGGTTCGGCGCAGGTATTTGGTATCCGTGATGGAGACTGCCTGTTTTCCTATCTGCCCCTGGCCGCCGCCTACGAGCGCTCGGGTATCGAAATGACCGCGCTATTAAACGGCGTGCCAGTATATTTTTCCTGGAGCCTGGAGACCTTTAACGAAGATCTCAAGCGCGCCAAACCTTCTATTTTTCTGTCGGTACCGCGCCTGTGGCTAAAGTTCCAGTCCTCCGTACTGGCCCAGTTGCCGCAGGAACAGCTGGACGAGTTACTCGAAAACGAAGAGATGGCAGATGCGGTGAAAACAGGTGTTCTTGAAGGCCTGGGATTGCAGAACGTGCGTTTGGCCGCCAGCGGTTCGGCACCGATTCCGGTCGAGATTTTGTCCTGGTACCGGCGCCTGGGGCTGGAGCTGCTGGAAGGTTACTCCATGACCGAGAACTTCAGCTATTGCCACGTCTCCAGGCCCGGACACAATCGCGTGGGTTACGTGGGTGAGACCATGCCCGGTGTGCAAATGAAGCTCAGTGACGAGGGCGAGGTGTTGATGAAAGGCCCGGCCATGATGATGGGCTACTACAAGCAACCGGAATTGACCGCCGAAGCCTTCACTGAAGACGGGTTTCTAAAAACCGGTGATCGCGGCGAGATAGATGATGAGGGCCGCCTGAAGTTGACCGGCCGGGTAAAAGAACTGTTTAAAACCAGCAAGGGCAAGTACATCGCCCCCTCACGGCTGGAAAACCTGATCAATGCAGATTCCCTGGTGGAGATCTGCTGTGTGAGCGGCACCGGTCGCCCGCAGCCCTATGCACTGGTGCTGTTGTCGCAAGACATCGCTAACACTACTTCACAGGACCAACTACAGCAGAGCCTGGCTGAGTTATTGCCTGCGATCAACGCCCAGCTTGAACCACACGAAAAGCTGGAGTTTTTTGCAGTAGTCAATGAAGAGTGGTCGCCGGAAAATGGTTTGTTGACCCCGACCTTGAAAGTAAAGCGGTCAACCATTGAACAGCGATACGAGCCGGAACTGGACGCATGGTACGCCGCAAAGCGCGACATTATATGGCAAAGATAATGTAGGGCGGATTTCAATCCGCCTTCCAGCTCAAATAATCCAACGAAAAAGTGCAATCAAACAAATATCAGGAGACCCAAAAAATGCCAATACCAGAAATATTCAAAGACAGCCTCACCGTACCAGTAATCGCCGCACCGATGTTCCTGGTGTCAGAACCCGGCCTGGTGATCGCCGCTTGCAAGGCCGGTGTAGTGGGTACCTTTCCCGCACCCAACGTGAGAACCATTGAGGAACTGGATCAGTGGCTGGCCCAGATTACCGATGAGTTGGCTGCCTATAAAGCAGCAAACCCCGATAAAAAAGTTGCTCCCTACGCCGTCAACCTGATCGTACACAGGGGCAACGATCGCCTCGACGAAGAGCTGGCGCTGTGCGAAAAATACAAGGTGGAGTTTGTTATCACCAGTGTTGGCAGCCCCGCCGATGCGGTCAATCGTCTGCATGACAACGGCACGGTGGTATTCCACGATGTTATCTCCATCAAGCATGCCCACAAGGCAATTGAAGCCGGAGTGGATGGCCTGATACTGGTTTGCGCCGGTGCCGGTGGCCATACGGGTACGCTCAACCCCTTTGCCTATATCTCCCAGGTACGCGAATTCTGGGATGGCCCCATTGTCCTGTCCGGGGCAATTGGCGATGGCCGCACGGTGAAGGCTGCGGAGATGTTGGGCGCCGACTTTGCCTACATGGGTACGCGCTTTATCGCTACCCAGGAGGCGCAGGTTGCCGGTGAATACAAGGATATCCTGGTGGACAGTAGCGCCGATGACCTGGTTTTAACCAACCAGTTTTCCGGCATGAATGCCAACTTCCTCAGTAAGAGCATTACCAGTGTCGGTATCGACCCCGGAAATATTACCCCCGACGCGATCCAGGAGTCCGGCGTGTTCGCCTGGAAAGATATCTGGAGCGGCGGCCAGGGGATTGGCACGATTCATGACCTGCCATCGGTGGCGGAACTGGTGGAGCGGTTGGAAAGCGAATATAAGGCCGTTTAAGCCGGTCCAATCACTATCGACCTGCCACCTGTTTAAAAAGGGTTCCGATAACTGCAAACTGAGGTATAAGCAGCTTTGATTAGCTATACAAATATATTTCGTTTGTTTGTCGTGCTGCTCTATGCCTAAATCGAGTGTTGTGCCATCGCCTCCGGTGGCACTGTTTCGAGGTTTTGATAAATGGGTCGATTGCCAGCTATTGTGCAATTAACACCTGTGAACACAGCCGCTGCGCTGCTGCTCCTGCTGACACTGACGGCCTGTGGCTCCTCCGGTGGCGGTAACAATAGCCCCACGGCGCCTCCTGTAGACAATAGCACCAATTTCGCCGACGTCATTTTACAAAACGGGCTTATCTATACTGTCGACAGCGCCAAATCCCGGGCCGAAGCCGTTGCTGTGAAAGACGGAAACATTGTCTACGTTGGCAATGATGCAGGTGTGGCGTCTTACCAGGGTGCCAACACGCGGATTATCGATTTAAAAGGTAAGCTGGTGCTGCCAGGTATACACGACGGCCACCTGCACCCACTGGAGGCAGGGTCAACGGTAGCGGGCACCTGTATGGTGAGCAATACCGCCGATATAACATCCACAAAGTTCCAGACTTTACTGCAAAACTGCGCACCGCAACAACAGGGCGATATAGATTGGGTGGTGGGTTTTGGTCACTCGATAGCACAGCTGCTCGATTTGCCGCCTGAAATTACCCCGGCCAGTATTCTCGATACTGCCATCCCGAGCCGGCCCGTTGTGATAATGGAAGAAACGTCGCATTCCATGTGGGTGAACTCCAGGGCGCTGGAAGTCGCGGGTATTGACAGAAGTACGCCAGACCCGCAGGGCGGGCTAATTGTTAAAGATGGTAACGGTGATCCCACCGGGCTGTTGCTGGACAACGCCGGGGATAATGTCTTTGAGCTTGCCTTTCTACCGCCCACCGATATCTTATTGGATTTGCATTACGAGGGTTTGCTGTTCGCTTTGCAGAGAATCAGGCGCAATGGCATTACCTCTATTGCCAACGCCAGGGTGTATACACGCCGGGGCTATCTCGATGTATGGAAGCGCGCGGAAAGGGAAGGGCGCCTGACTGCGCGGACAGTACTGGCCTTGTGGGCCTACCCCACCTTATTGCCTGGGCAGAGCGATGAAGGACAAATCCAGGCGCTTGCTGAGCTTTACCAGAATGACCCCGATCAACTGCTGCGGGTTTCACAGGTGAAATTCTACAGCGACGGCCTTCTTGAAAACGAAACTGCAGCCACCCTTGACCCTTACCCGGAAGAAGATCAGCTGCCCTTTTTTATTAGTGCCGACCATCGCGGTCTTAATTATTTTACCCAGGAGAGACTTACACAATATATCGCAGCGCTGGAGCAGCTTGGATTCGATATGCATATCCATACCATTGGCGACCGGGGCGTAAGGGAAGCTCTGAATGCAATCGAAGCGGCGATGGCGGCCAACGGCCCGGGTATTGAACGGCGTCATCGCCTGACCCACCTGGAGTCTGTCGATCCCCTGGATTACGGCCGCTTTGTAGCCCTGGATGTTATCGCTGATTTTCAGGTGGCCGGCGATTTTACCCTGCCTTTGCCAGGGCAGTCGGCGGACGGTTATATACCGGTACGTAGTATTTACGACACAGGTGCCCGTTATACCTTGAGTAGTGATTGGGATGTCAGTGATTTGTCGCCTTTTGTCGGCATGCAGAATGCCCTGAGTCGGGCTGAGCAAAGCCTGCCGGACCTGGATGCAGCGATACGCGGCTACACTATCAATGCGGCCTACCTGATGCGCTCTGAAGATAGAACCGGGAGTATCGAGGTGGGCAAGCTCGCTGACATGATTGTCATAGACCAGAATATTTTTGCTATTCCGGTGGATCAAATAGGTCAGACCAGGGTGCTGTTGACGATGCTGGGGGGCGAGGAAATATACAGGCAGTCGGGGTTTACGGACTAGGCTGGCAACGGTAGGGCTTGTTTGTTAGCTTAATTCCGGCGCATTTTTCCAGCGGCCAGGTACTGGTGCGCAATCTTACCTGTGGTATTTGCGGTTCGGATTTGCATTTGTACAAACTGATTTCCGGGATGAGCGCCGCAGGTGCTGGCCGATGATAAAATACACTGGCGTCCGTTTATTACTGGTAAAGTGGGTTTGGATGGCATTGCCGGAGCATTCGAATCGCTAAAAGATCCTGAAAGTCACGCCAAGATACTGGTAGACCCCTGGCGCAGCGGTCACAGTATCGAACATGTGTCTTTATGATGCTAATCATTTGGGAGGAATTGTAATGAGTGATATGCCAATTAGAATCATGCAGTTTGAGTTTGACGAAGATGCATTGAAGGCAAGCATACCAAATTTGCATTTTGAGTTGGGTTTGTCCATGACCTTGCCCTATTTGGAGCCTTATTTGATTCGCACCATGCGTGAGTCGTTGAAGCAAACCACCGACACAAGCGTCGCCAGCGATGTAAAACAGTTTATTGGCCAGGAGGCACAACATTTTCGCCAGCACCGTGTGCTCAATGACATGCTGCGAAACTGCGACAGTGCTTACGCGGGTTTGCAGGCAATCGAAGATGAAATGGAAGCTGACTACCAGCGTTACACCAAAACAAAATCACTGAAATTCAATCTGGCCTACGCGGAGGGTTTTGAGGCTGCCACCTGTGCCCTTGCACGCAACGTTCTTAAGCATGGCGACCTGGACGGAGGTAGCTGTGGGGTCGGCAGATTATTGAGTTGGCATCTAACAGAAGAAATTGAACATCGCACTGTTACCTTCAATATATATGATCATTTATTTGGCAGTTACTTTTATCGATTGTTTATCGGTATATACGCGCAGTACCACTTTTTTGGCTATGTTTTTCGCTTTGCCAGGTTTATTAAAGACAATCAACCCGAGCAGGGAAGCGCATCTACAGCTACCACGGCAGAGCACTCAGCAAGACCCAAAGGTGTGGTGGCAGCATTGGCACTGCTGGGCAGTCTGCTGAGTACTTATTTGCCCTGGTATAACCCCGCCAATATTAAATTGCCAAATAAAATTTCGGAGTTGTCTTCGCGCTATACTGAGGAAGCTTTAGAGACCAGGCTGCCCCAGTAGATACCGGGTCAGTCCGGGCGACTGATTCTGGCACACGCCGCACAGCATTAGCTACGGGCAGACCTCCGGCAGTTTGCAGGTGTTTTTGTAACATTCTGCTAAGCTTCGTGTATGGCAGCAGCAAATCATAGCGAACTTCGCCGCAGCCATGTGTGTCCAGGGAAGTTATTTGGGCGCTGAACCTTTGTCGGGGCGCGGATTAGATCTGAGCTAATACAATTAATAAGAAATCGAACTGAGCAAGGACGATGACCACTACCTTCTATCAACTGATTCTCTGGCGCTATTATGCGCCACTGGTGACTCTTTCTCTCCTGGTGCTAAATGTTCTGTGTGGGTATATCTTCATGCCAGATTCCTCGACGACTCCAGAACAATACCGAGATATTGGTGCCGCACTGGCCTTCCCCGTCATCAGTGGCTTTTGTTTTTTATTCCTGCCCATCCTGGGCCGTAAGGCTCAGGCATCCATCCTTCAGTCGGCCCGACTTTCCGGATCATCCATGCGCCACGCCATTGTTTATGCCCAACACGTCAACAGGGTGCCCCGGTTATCTTTTCGCTTTGCGGCTATCGCAGGTGCCACTTTGGCAATTTCCTATATGGCCCTGGAGGACCTGCTATACGCCAGTCATATCGACATGCTCGGTAACCTGAAGAGATTGCCACTGTTTTTGGAGTCGATATATTTCTTTGTCGCGGTGATTCTTCTCATTACCTCGTTAGTACGAATTACCGTACTGCTAACGAGATTTGCTACCAGAGGCATGCGGATTGAGCTGTTTCATATTGAGGAACTGGTGCCACTGGCTGATGCAGTTCTTTGGAACACTATTTCTATTTCGATGACAATGGCATTGGCACCAATCTTCTGGTTGGGTCGCACAATACCATCATTAGATATATCGCTGGTGACAGCCGTACTGGCGGTGACTCTGTATTTGCTTTTCTTCCCTCTCTTCAAGGTGCGATACATTGTGTCCCAGAGAAAGCAGCTTGCCCTGGAGCGTATCCGTGACGCTCTCAAATCGGCTACCAAGTCCGATGATTTATTAAAGCGACGATTAACCGATAGTGCAAAGCGCTTGGAGGAGATTAATAACTTAGTGGGGGTTCGTGAAGAAATTACTCGCACCAAGGAGTGGCCGATAACCGTGCCGGTGGGAATCAGGGTAGCGCTGTTTGTATTGATTCCTCCAGTCAGCTGGGCCAGTGCTTCGATTGTCGATTGGGTGGTGCTACAGATTGTTTCATAAATTTACCCTATATTCTCCTGAACGATGTACCCTTTTGTAAATAGTGGTGGCTGCCCAAACTGCCATGTTGACGGGCGATCCGGAAATGAAAATTTATGAAGCCAGCCCTGCACAGTAAGCCACCTCACTGCCAAAAAAGATTAGGTTAATTGGAATGTGAATCTACCTTTGTATTCACATCTGGGACTACCGAGTGGGCGTGGTCGCTGGCGGCGGAAGATTCCTTTATCGACCACATTACGAGCAATGCGCTGGCCCGTGCCGAGCAAAAGAATCAAGAGTTTGCGTGACTTGCTTCCACAACTTTCGGATAATTGAACCACCGACTGTAAGGAGAGAGACATGCAACAATCAACGGAAGATCTGGTCGCGCGGCGTGAGCGCATTCTCGGCGTGGGAGCGCCGCTCTTTTACGAGCAACCCATTCACATAGTTCGTGGTGAGGGTGCGTTCCTGTTTGACGCCGACGGCAAACGCTATGTCGATATGTATAACAACGTGCCCTGCGTGGGGCACGCCAATCCCCACGTTGTTGAGGCGATGCGATCACAGGCCGCAACGCTCAATGTACACAGCCGCTACCTGCATGAGGGCGTGGTTGAGTATGCCGAACGCCTGGTCGCCAAACACCACGATTCGCTCAACCGCATTGTGTTTGCCTGCACCGGTACCGAGGCAAACGAGGTCGCCATTGGTATGGCGCGCTTTGCCACTGGCGGCAGGGGCATCATCTGCACCGATCGTGCTTACCATGGTAACTCGGAGCTGGTGAATAAGCTGACCTGGGCGGAAGTCCAGAGCGATCCGGAAATTCGCTGGGCCCGCTACCCACAGACTTACCGCCCCATCGCGCAGGGCCTGTCGGAAGCGGAACTGGCCGATCGCTACCTGGCTGAGGTTGAGGCTGCAATCGACCGCTCCCCGGCTGATGGTGTTCAGTCGGCCGCTATGTTGTTCTGTCCACCGCTCGCCATATAGCCTGCGGGAATATTCGGCATGCCCTCATTGGCGAGCAGTGGACAGATCATCATAGCGGCCAACTGAA
>Ga0164313_10005924_pt1 | contig 10806 bp, 8 predicted proteins | sample GuaBasSedimGuay4_FD_113735 | JGI IMG/M metagenome (GOLD analysis project Ga0164313, IMG submission 113735) | Subseafloor sediment microbial communities from Guaymas Basin, Gulf of California, Mexico - Guay4, Core 4569-4, 0-3 cm | ecosystem: Environmental > Aquatic > Marine > Hydrothermal vents >...
TCTCAAATTATTGGGATTATATAATCCTGACCTTGGTCTTCTGCCTCTAGGCTTATTTACAATTTCCCGTGGCAATTTTTATATTTTTTGCCGCTACCGCAAGGACAAGGATCGTTACGTCCAACCGATTTTTCTACATGTACCGGCTGGGGTTTTGCCCTTTCGCGAGTATCGGGACTATATCCATCGGTGTTGGTGCCGCTTGAATATTCAGGCATGTCAGTTTTCGATGTCTGGATGTTGCTCAGATCATCTTTCCTTTTTATAGGAGCTTTCCGGAATGACTGTTGTGCATCGAACATGGGTAGGTTGCAATGCGCCAAAAACGATGAGGTATCCGAATTTATTTTTTCGAGCATTTTCTTGAACAGTTCAAACGATTCAAACTTGTAAATAAGTAAGGGGTCTTTTTGTTCGTAAACCGCACTCTGGACCGATTGCCGCAGGTCGTCCATTTCGCGGAGGTGTTCTTTCCATTGATCATCTATCAACGAAAGGGTTACGGATTTCTCGACATCGTTAATCAATTCTTTTCCTTCGGAACCATACGATTCTTCCAGGTTAGATGAAACCTGGAGCATTTTTTTCCCATCGCTGAATGGAACGAGAATATTTTTGTACGAATTATTCGGATCTTCATAAACCCTTTTGATAGTTGGAAATGCGTTGCGGGCAATAATCTCGTTTTTAGTTTTGTAATGTTCAAGGGATTGGTCGTAAACCGTTTGGATTAGCTCCTGTTCATTTATATTTTCAAATTCTTCAGCTTTTATTGGAGACTGAATACTTAAATGTTGCAATAATAGCATTTGAAACGATTCAAAATCGTTTACTCCATGGGTATTAAATACAATACTTTCGGACACATCATAAAACATATTGGCGATGTCGAGTTTTAAACGTTCCCCAAATAAGGCATGGCGACGCCGTTTGTAAATAACCGTTCGCTGGCTGTTCATCACATCATCGTATTCGAGTAACCGTTTACGAATACCAAAGTTGTTTTCCTCTACTTTTCGCTGCGCCCTTTCAATCGATTTGGTGATCATCGAATGCTGGATTACCTCGCCTTCTTTTAACCCGAGCCGGTCCATCATTTTGGCAATCCTGTCCGAACCGAAAAGGCGCATCAGGTTATCTTCCAATGAAATATAAAACTGGCTTGAACCGGGGTCACCCTGTCGGCCGGCACGACCCCTTAACTGGCGGTCGATTCGCCTTGAATCGTGTTTTTCGGTACCCACAATAGCCAAACCACCTGATTTTACAACACCCGGGCCTAATTTAATATCCGTTCCCCTACCGGCCATGTTGGTTGCAATGGTCACGACACCGGGTTTACCAGCTTCGGCAACAATATCCGCTTCCCGTTGGTGCAATTTAGCGTTCAATACCTGGTGGTCGATGTGTTGGATGGTTAGCATCCTGCTCAATAATTCTGATACCTCAACCGAAGTTGTACCCACTAATACCGGCCGCCCGGCATTTTTGAGCTCAATTATTTCTTCGATAATGGCGTTGTATTTTTCTCGCTTGGTCTTATAAACCTTATCCTCATCATCTTTTCTTACAACTTGGCGGTTAGTAGGAATCACCACCACATCCAATTTATAGATATCCCATAATTCGCCGGCTTCAGTTTCGGCAGTACCGGTCATACCGGCAAGTTTGTGGTACATCCTGAAATAATTCTGTAAGGTAATTGTAGCATAGGTTTGGGTTGCGGCTTCAATCTTTACATTCTCTTTTGCCTCAATAGCCTGGTGCAATCCGTCGGAATACCTACGTCCTTCCATGATACGCCCGGTTTGCTCATCAACAATTTTCACCTGGCCTTCTATCAATACGTAATCAACATCTTTTTCGAATAGGGAATAAGCTTTTAATAATTGGTTAATAGTATGGATCCGCTCAGCTTTAACCGAATAATCGCGGATCATCTCATCCTTTTCCTTTAATTTATCTTCATCGCTGAGGTCTTTGGCATCAATTTCAGCAATCATCTCGCCAACACTAGGTAGGATAAAGAAATCGGGGTCGTCTTTTCCCGAAATCAGGTCAAGCCCTTTTTCGGTGAGTTCAATACCGTTGTTTTTTTCATCAATGGTAAAAAAGAGTTCCTTATCGGCATTGGGCATTTCTTTCGATTGGTCCTGCATGTAATATGCTTCGGTTTTAAGCATTTGGGCTTTCATTCCTGGTTCGCTCAAAAACTTAATCAAAGCTTTGTTTTTCGGCAATCCCCTGAATGCCCTGAATAACGCCACGGCAGCATCGTTAAAAGTTTCTTTGTCAGCACCATCCGGTTTTAGAAGCGTTTTTTTAGCCGTGGTTAGCATTTTGGTAACCAGGTGTTTTTGCGCATTGTACAGTTTCTCAATAACCGGACGCATGTCGATAAATTCCTGTTCACCTGAAACCTGTGTGGGACCGGAAATAATTAATGGCGTTCGTGCATCATCAACCAATACCGAGTCAACTTCATCAACAATAGAATAATGGTGTTTGCGCTGCACCAGGTTCCCAATATCGGAAGTCATATTATCACGCAGGTAATCAAAACCGAATTCGTTATTGGTACCGTAAGTTACATCTGCCAAATACGCTTGTCGACGCTCTTCTGAATTGGGTTGGTGCAAGTCAATACAATCGACATTTAGGCCATGGAATTCATGCAAGGGGCCCATCCATTCGGCATCCCTTTTGGCTAGGTAATCGTTAACGGTTACCAGGTGAACCCCTTTCCCTGCAAGTGCATTCAAATAAACCGGTAAGGTCGAAACCAGTGTTTTCCCCTCACCTGTCATCATCTCGGCAATTTTACCTTGATGGAGTACAATACCCCCAATCAATTGGACATCGTAATGAACCATATCCCAGGTTATTTCGTTACCCCCGGCAAGCCATTTATTTTTCCAAATGGCTTTATCCCCATCAATGGTAATGTGTTCTTTTATCGCTGCAAGGTCTCTGTCGTGTTGGTTAGCTGTAACAATAATTTCCTCATTTTCCTTAAACCGCCTGGCTGTTTCTTTCATTACAGCAAACGCTTCAGGTAATATGATGTTCAAAACTTCCTCTATTTTTATATTCTGGTTTTCTTTTAGTTTATCTATTTGATCGTAGATATTTTCTTTTTCCAGTATATCGAGGTCTGGATTATCATCAATAGTTGATTGTAACTCTTTTATTTTGGTATTGCCTTCTTCAAGGTAATCTGAAATTTGCTTTTTAAAATCCACGCTTTTCTGACGGAGTTCGTCATTCGATAGATGGCGGACTTTCTCCCATTCAGCATTGATTTCATCAACGATAGGTTGTATTTTCTTAACATCACGACTGGCTTTATCACCCAGCACATTCTTCAGTAGTTTTGTTATTCCAGACAGCATATTCTTGTTTTATAAAGGACTGTAAAATTAATTTTTTTAAGGGGACTTCAGAATGTAACCTGTAAAATCAGAAACCGAAACCACACTTGGTTAAAAAGTGTAATCAATCAGCCTACCATTTTTTAAATTGTTGACATATTGGCAGAAAAAAAGCCGTTGAATTTCAACGGCTTTTAAATATTGTTTGAATAATACCTGTTAATATTCATCTTCATTAAAAAAGAAATCCTCTTTCGAAGGATAATCCGGCCAGATATCTTCGATTGTTTCGAAGAGTTCATCATCGATTTCAATTTCCTGCAGGTTTTCCACCACTTCGAGCGGAGCACCCCTACGCATTGCAAAATCTATTAATTCGTCTTTACTCGCCGGCCAAGGGGCATCTTCTAAATATGAAGCTAATTCAAGTGTCCAATACATCGTATCCTCCTTTAATTTTGCTGCAAAAATAATTTTTTTTATCACAATTCCAACAGGAATAATGGATGATTGTATACTGCTCTATAGCGCACTATTTACGGGGCTTCCATGGGTTTTCGCTGACATTCAGTATTTTAGACATGTAGCGGGAGAGTACGAAAAAATAGTCGGAAAGGCGGTTTAGGTATGCCGGGATTGATTTATCATTTATTTCTTCGGATTTTAATGCTGTTGTCCAACGCTCTGCCCGGCGGCAAATGGTTCTGGCAACATGACATAGAGAAACTGTTTCGTGGCCACCGGGCAATACAAATGAGCGCATTTCGGGCAGCGATTCGTTCATTAGGTCGATTGATTTTTCGAGTGATTCAATGTCTGATCCATGCAGCGTTGGAAGTTTCATTTTTGAGTCAGGGGTTGCCGCAAGTTGCGAACCAAGCGTAAATAGCCGGTCTTGAATTTCGAGTAATTCGGCTCTTATAGTTTCATTTTCAATTTTATCGCGTAGTAAACCAACGTAACTATTTAATTCATCAACGGTTCCGTAGGCATGTAGCCTTTCGTTCGATTTTTTAACGCGCTTGCCTCCGATTAACGAAGTTTCGCCTTTATCTCCGGTTTTTGTATAGATTTTCAAATCATTAAGTTTTATTGCCCATTTTATCTTTTACCTTGTCCGATTCAACAAGCCCATCGATTAAGTGAATAATCCGATTGGCATTTTTGGCAATATCGGGTTCGTGTGTAACCAAAATAACCGTGTTTCCGGCTTTATGGATATCCGAGAATAATTGCATAATCTCAACCGAAGTTTTGGAATCTAAATTTCCGGTTGGTTCATCTGCTAAAATAATGGAAGGATTATTTACCAGTGCTCTTGCCACTGCTACCCGTTGCCGTTGACCACCTGATAATTCATTGGGTTTATGCTCTATTCGGTCACCTAGCCCCACTTGTTCGAGCACTTCTTTCGCCCTGGCCTCACGCTCTTGTTTTCCCATTCCGGCGTAAATTAAAGGAAGGGCAACATTTTCTAAAGCGGTATATCGTGGCAATAAATTAAAGGTCTGGAAAACAAATCCGATTTCCCGGTTACGGATTTCCGCCAGCTCATTATCTACCAGGTGCGATACATCTGTTCCATTTAAAATGTATGTACCACGGGAAGGAGTATCGAGGCATCCTAAAATATTCATTAGTGTCGATTTCCCCGAACCCGAAGGTCCCATTAACGCAACGTATTCGTTTCCAGCAATATCGATGGTAATGGATTGAAGGGCTTTGACTTCCTGGGTTCCCATTTGATATATTTTGGCAATGTCGCGTATTTCAATCAGTTTATCCATGCTTCAAAAGTAAGAAGAAAGCAACGTAATTTTAAATTTTAAATGATGAGTTATAAATTTTAGATGATGGAAGGTTTTTAGCCCTTAGCTTTTAGCCTTTAGCTTTTAATCTTTGGCCAATAGCTAATTTACCGACCCCGTTTTAAAAACGTTTTTCCTTGTAATTACTCCTCTTTTAAATACTCCAAAACTTTGCGTCTTGGTGTCTTTGCGAGCCTTTTTCATATTTCCTTGCAAAGCCGCTAAGTTTTTTCACCGAAGCATTACACAATGTATTGTGAAATGTTAAGCTGAGTTGGTGTTTTTGTGCGAACAGCTAAAGGCTAACAGCCAAAAGCCTATTTAGAATCGGACTATAAAATGCTGCTTTTCTACGCCTTTCCTTAAAAAGATTATTCCCATTTCGAAAACATCAACGGATAAACTTACCCGGTCATCGGCTATTATTTTCTCCCAGGCATGCTCCATTCCCGGCGACCAATGGATGTCATCAAATACAATAAACGAATCCTGGCTTAAACGGCTGATAAAATATTCGAAATAGCGCAATGTGGCCCGGTAAGTATGGTTGCCATCAACAAATATTATAGCCGGTTGTTCCATTTCCGGCCATACCTTTTCGAGCGTTTGGTCGAACGGACCACTATTTGAATGAATGGTTGTTATACCCAGGTTTTCCCACACTTTTTTTGCCTGCTCCAGAATAGCCTTACTTCCTTCGATGGTATAAATTGGGGTGTTGCCTTGCGCCAAATAAGCAGTGCTGATTCCAAGCGAGGTTCCAAATTCCAGTACCGACTTGGGCTTGTAATACTCAACCAACCTTCCGATTATGGATGCATATTTAGGGTCTTTTAAACTATGTGAAGCAATTTTGCGAACTGTTGATTTCCTTGACTTTTTAGCCCCGAAATCTTCGATAAAAACAGGGGAACCGTCTTTTAAAAGAAATTTGCGTTCTACTTCTATTCCATTGCTTTTAGATTTACTCAATGGGTTACGAAATACATCCTCTACCAGGGTATAAATAAATGGAGAATGTACATCATGCCGGTTCACCGATTTTTTCAAATAATCAAAATATCGAATCGATTTTTGAAAAACAGTATATGGTGTATCTATTTTCATTTCTTATAGAGACCTACCAGGGTGCCCATCAAATTTTTAAAGATGACAGGTCTGGTAGGTTTAATAATTAATTTAAAGCGGCAATTAAATTACGTTCCAAGGCATCCATAAACTCTTCGGTGCTTAAATAATCAGAACGTTGCATTTTACTTTCGTGAATCAACAAGGCCAAATCTTTGGTCATTTCGCCACCTTCTACAGTATCAACACAAACTTTTTCCAACGTTTTTGCAAAATCAATCAACGGCTGATTTTTATCGAGTTTTCCCCGATAGTACAATCCACCAGTCCAGGCAAAAATTGATGCAATAGGATTGGTGCTTGTTTCTTTTCCCTGTTGGTGAAAACGGAAGTGACGGGTTACAGTACCATGTGCAGCTTCGGTTTCAACTGTTTTACCATCGGGCGATATAAGTACAGAAGTCATTAATCCCAATGAGCCAAATCCTTGGGCAAGGGTGTCGGATTGTACATCGCCATCGTAGTTTTTACAAGCCCAGATAAAACCACCGTCCCATTTGAGGGCTGCAGCAACCATGTCGTCAATCAATCGATGTTCGTAGTTGATGCCAATTTCGTCCATCTTATCTTTATACTCGAGATAAACATCAGCGAAAATATCTTTAAACCGGCCATCGTATTGTTTCAATATGGTATTTTTCGTAGAAAGGTATAAGTCCCATTTTTTATTCAATGCCATGTTAAAGCACGAATGTGCAAATCCATGAATAGATTCTTCGGTGTTGTACATCGACATGGCCACTCCGCCTGCCCCTTCATATTCGTAAACATCCCAACTTTGGGTCTCCCCATTTTCGGGTTCAAAAACCATTTTTAATTTCCCTTTACCCTTAATAACTACATCGGTAGCTTTATATTGATCACCAAATGCATGACGACCTATAACAATGGGTTTTTTCCATCCGGGAACGAGTTTGGGAACATTTTTCATGATAATAGGTTCGCGAAATACTGTGCCACCAATAATATTACGGATGGTGCCATTGGGGGACCGCCACATTTTCTTTAATCCGAATTCCTCTACGCGGTCTTCGTCAGGGGTGATTGTTGCACACTTTATACCCACACCATATTTTTTAATGGCATTGGCCGAATCTATGGTTACCTGGTCATCGGTTTGATCGCGATATTGCATCCCCAGGTCATAATATTTTAAATCAACATCCACAAAAGGAAGGATTAGTTTATCCTTAATCATTTGCCAGATTATTCTGGTCATTTCATCTCCATCCAGCTCTACTACCGGGGTTTGCACTTTAATTTTCGACATATTTTTTTATTTTGATTATTATCTTTTTTAAGAACCGTAAATATAAGCAATCGGAAAGCAAATTTTGGGTGTTTTATTACAAACATCTGCTCTAGCGATTCTTTTTTATTAGCACAGATTTTTGGGGAATGATTTTTATCTGAAAAATTGAGACAGGATTGAAAATGAGGCAGTCAATCAATCTTCCTTCTCCGATAATTCCATCCATCTTTCGGTTTTTTCGTCAATTGACAGGATGGTTTCTTTGATGGCTTTTCCCAATGTTGATAGTTTTTCGTGATCGCTTCCGGCATTGTTTAGCTCGGTGGTCAATTCTTCTTTTTTTTGTTCAAGATTCTCTAAATCTGTTTCAAGTTTTTCGAGTTCGATACGTTCAGCGTAGGTTATTTTATTGCTTTCTTTTTTTTCGGCAACAACCGGGGCATTATTTTTTGACCTGACTGAAGATGACGGGGTCTTTTTCTTCTTTTCCTCCTGCATCCGGAATTGGGTGTAATTTCCAGGAAAATCACGGATGTTCCCTTTGCCGTCGAAAACAAAAAGGTGGTCGATTAATTTATCCATAAAATACCTGTCGTGCGAAATCACCAACAACCCGCCCGGAAAGGATTGCAGGTAATTCTCCAATACGGTTAAAGTATAAACATCAAGGTCGTTGGTGGGCTCGTCCAGAATCAAAAAGTTGGGATTTCTCATTAATATAGTCAGCAGGTAAAGCCTTTTTTTCTCCCCACCCGAAAGCGTAGAAACATATTGCCATTGTACTTTGCGGTCGAACATAAAACGTTCCAATAATTGTGCTGCGCTAAGTTTATGCCCTTTTTCGAGTTGAATATATTCAGCGATATCGCGAATTACTTCAATTACTCTTTTATCGTCTCTTACATTTAATCCGTCTTGCGAAAAGTGGCCAATCGAAAGGGTTTCGCCAATAACTATTTTGCCTTTGTCGGGTTCCAATTCCGATAAAATCATTTTTACCAACGTGGTTTTACCAGAGCCATTCGGACCCACTAAACCAACCTTTTCGCCCCGTTGATAAACATAATTGAAATTTTCAAAAAGCACTTTATTATCAAAGGATTTAGCAATTTTATGAAACTCGAGGATCTTGCTGCCCATCCGCGGAATTTTCACATTGAGCTGGTCCATTTCCCCATCTTTATTGCGATTGATCCCCGATTTTATACCGTGGTATTTGTCGATTCTCGATTTCGATTTTGTACCCCGGGCTTTGGGCTGCCGCCTGATCCATTCTACTTCTTTGCGTAAAAAACTCACCTGTTTGTCCTGCGTTATTTTTTGCACTTCCTGCCGTTCGGCTTTTTTCTCGAGATAGTAAGAATAATTTCCTTTATAGGTGTAAAGTATTTTCTGGTCCAGTTCGATTATTTCATTGCAAATCACCTCTAAAAAGTAACGGTCGTGGGTAACCATAATCAGCGTGTTGTTCTTTTTGTCGAGGTAGCTTTCGAGCCACTCAATCATTTCCAGGTCGAGGTGGTTTGTAGGTTCATCCAGGATCATCAGGTCGGGTTCGCTGATGAGCAATTGAGCCAATGCCAACCGTTTCTTTTGTCCCCCGGAAAGTTCTTTCACTTTTTTGTTGGGGTCCTCAAGTTTTAATCGCCCGATCATCTCATGTATTTGGCTTTCAATGTCCCAGGCATTCAGGTGGTCCATTACCGATATGGCTTTGTGCAGCTGATCGGGGTCGTTTATTTTTAATGCGTTTTCGTATTCTTTGATGGCATTTAGACCCGGTATATCGGTATTCATCATGGCATCATGTACGGTTAATTCAGAGTCGAATTTTGTGTCCTGATCCAGCATCCCAACACGCACGCCATTTCTGATAACCACCCTGCCTTCATCGGCATAATCCTTTCCGGCAATAATCTTTAATAAAGTGCTTTTGCCTGTTCCGTTACGGGCAATCAATGCTACCTTATCCCCTTGGGCAATTCCAAGTGTTAGATTTGAGAAAAGTTCACGGTCTCCAAATCGTTTTGAAATGCCTTCGATGGATAAAATATTTATTTCTGCCATAATTTTGGCAAATATAAACGTGTGCTTGTTCTTTTAGCAAAGATGTTGCAATTTTATACCCGATGGGCGAGCAGCAGTTATATCTAATTGAATCTTTTAGGGTAAAAGACATCCGCCATAAAGAACGGATTGATATTTACCTGCATCGACATTTTCCGGATACTACCCGCACATCGTTTCAAAAGCAATTGGGAGAAAATTACATTCTCATTAATGACAGTGCTGTAGATAAGGCTTTTCGGTTAAAAGCAGGTGATAGGGTTCAAATATTCAGCCCATATAAAAGCAAGACCGGAATATTGCCCAATGATGCGATAAAGCCTGATGTGGTTTTTGAAGATAACCAGGTAATTGTAGTAAACAAACCGGCAGGTTTGCAAGTGCATCCGGCAACCGGAAATTATAGCAACACCCTCATAAATGGGCTTATCGCTTATTTAGCAGTTTCCGGTGAAAAACCATTTTTGGTGCATAGGCTCGATAAATTTACCGAAGGATTGATGGTTTTTGCAAAAACAAAAGCCATACAGGAAAACCTGTCTGAACAATTTAGAAAAGACATTGCAGGTAGAAAATACAAAGCCTTGGTTTGGGGCAAGGTTACAGAAAGGGGAACAGTACATAAAGCCATTGGACGTGATAAGCGAAAAAGCCGGGTTTTTAGGGTGTACAAAAACGGTGAAGCAGGAGGGAAGGCAGCTATTACACATTTTGAATTGGTGCGGGGGTTTGCATTTCATTCGTTGGTTTCATGCAAACTCGAAACCGGTCGTACCCACCAAATCCGGGTGCATTTTCAATCGTTGGGCTGTCCTTTGGTAGGTGATTTTGAATATGGGGGGAACAAAGTGTTGTTTGGGCTAAAAGACGAGAGATATTTCCAGAAAATGGATCGGCTATTGGCATTGTTTAAGGGGCAGGCTTTGTTTGCTGATTACCTTGAATTTAATCATTCTGAAAGCGGTAAAAAGATGGAATTTAAATTAGAATTGCCAGGTGCGTTTGTAAAAGCGATTAAGATATTGGCTGAACAATGATTATTAATCTTGTCTGATATTTATAAGACCTACCAGGTTTTTGAAACCCACAAGACCTACCAGGTTTTTGAAACCCACAAGACCTACCAGGTTTTTGAAACCCACAAGACCTACCAGGTTTTTGAAACCCACAAGACCTACCA
>Ga0164313_10005925_pt1 | contig 10806 bp, 8 predicted proteins | sample GuaBasSedimGuay4_FD_113735 | JGI IMG/M metagenome (GOLD analysis project Ga0164313, IMG submission 113735) | Subseafloor sediment microbial communities from Guaymas Basin, Gulf of California, Mexico - Guay4, Core 4569-4, 0-3 cm | ecosystem: Environmental > Aquatic > Marine > Hydrothermal vents >...
TGATGATGACCCTCGGTGTCGGCGCCTGCATGCTGACCGCCCTGCTCGTGCTACCCGCCCTGTTGGTGTTGCTCAAGCGGGCCCAGTAGAGCGGGCCCAGTAGCCATCCTCGAGAGGGCCGGCCACGCCACTCAGACTGCCACTCAGACGGGGAGCGAAAAGGTGGCCTTCGCTCGCTCGGCGCTCGGCCCGGTGCCCCTCATCACCAAGCCGATGAAGTCGTTCCACATCGAGCTGACATAGGGGTATCGGTCCTCGGCCTCGATCGCGAGAGCACGGGCCAGCCACTGGTCGACTTCTGGGGGGAGCTCGGGCCGGAGGGACGCCAACTTGGGCCGCTCCCCCATGGTGGCGGCCATCAGAATGTCGACCATCGAATCGCCGGAGAATGGGGGCTTGCCGGCAAGCGCTCGGTAGACCACGGCGGCGAAAGAATAAACGTCGATCCGGTGATCGAAAGGTTTGGCACGCCACACCTCTGGCGAGATGTAGCTCGGCGAGCCGGCCACCATGCCGGCCTGGGTCAACTGCATGGAGCCGTGAATTTTCGCCAGCCCGAAGTCCATCAACCGCGTACCGCCACCCACCTCTGGGTAGAGCAAGATGATGTTCGGCGGCTTCACGTCCCGATGGATGATGCCCTTCGAGTGAGCCGTGTGCAGCGCCCGGGCTACCGGATCGAGTGCCTCGAGCACCCGGAAGGCATTCATTCGATCCCCAAAGGTCTCGATCTCGAAGAGCACATCCGACAGGGTTTCGCCCTCCAGCAACTCCATCACCATGTAGACGAAACCATTGGTCTCGTCGGTGCCGAAGCCATACACCTGGACGACACTCGTGCCCCACAGGGCAGCCAGCGACTGGGCCTCCCGCCACAGCCGAACCGTATAGGCTGGGTCGTCAGTGACACTCTGGTTGAGGATCTTCAGCGCCACCGGCATGCCGGCCTCAGTGTCATAAGCGCGAAAGACGAGACCGTGCCCACCCCGTCCAATCTCGGAGTCGAGTCGATAGCGACCATCAATCAAGTCGCCTTCTTTGGGGTCGCCCTGGGTCACATGCCGCGCCTCGACCAGAGGAAATGTAATCCACATCGCTCCTGGGACAAACAGTGGCGATGGTCATAGTCGCCAGCTGGTTTCTTGCCTGGTTTCCCTGTGGCTCGGTACCACGTCGGTAGTGGCCATCACCTGCGACAACGCCGAGGTCCCGACAGCCGCGGACGATTCGGCGGCAGCGGAGCTGGCGGAGGACAGTCGCCAATCCGGTGCAGCCTGGGTCAGACCAGCCTTGGCGGCCGCTCGGCGCTGGGGCTTCGGCGCCCGCAGCCTGGGGTTGTCGGTGCTGGCCGCCGCCCTCCTGGCAGCCGGCGGCTGGGTCGGAACCGGCGCAGTGGTCGAGTCCGACAGCCGCCAACTAGTCGCCAACCGCTGGGCCGAGCTGCGAACGTGCCTGCTCGGCACAGGCCTGCCACCAGGAGCCCGTCCGAGCCAGCTGCTGCGGAGCATCCAGCTCAGCGCCACGCTGCAAGACAATGGCTCCCAGTGGCCCCGATCATGCGTCCCTTACGCCGAGCAGCTCGATCGGGCGCTGGCATCACCCACGATGCGGACCGCCTTGGGCGTGCTACCGCAAGCACGAGAGCTCTTGTCGGCTCCGCAGATCGTGGACCGAGGCGCCGAGATCGACGCGCTCTTCGCTGCCCTCGAAGCGGCACAGCTTCCGCTACCGAAAAACCACCGTGCCGTGCCACAACCGCCTGCACCGGCCCAGGCCACGCTGCACCGCAGCGAGCTCGGGCTCCTGGGGACGACGCCTAATCTGCACTCGATGAAAGTAACCATCGATCCCCAGAGCGGTCAGGTAGCGCGCTTGCTGCTAGATCAGAGCCCGCCGCTGCTGTGCAGCCTCAACGCCGGACCTCGAGACCAACGGTGGGCCAGAGCATCGTGCCGCTCACTGGCCAGCTCGACCGGTGGTCAGGATGGGCTGCGACTGGCACGCTCTGAGCCAGGCAGCGCCGATCTGGTGTACCGGCAAGACGTCACCGGGAAGGACGGCTTCTACGATGTGGCCTCAGGACTGCGAGTGTGGCGACCTCGGGATGCCCGCGCACAGGCGGTGGTCCGCAAGAGCGGGGTCACGACGGTGCTCTACGCCGAGACCCGTGGCGAAGGCATCGACAGGCATGTCACCAGCCGTCGGCTGGTCCATCTGAGGCCCGGTCGAGCACCTTCGAATCGGCGGCTTCCCATTCCCAGGAACGCGCAAACACTGTTGCTCCCCCACGGGCTCATGTGGTGGGCCCACAGCGACAGTGAGCGAGGTGCAAAACTGTTCGGTCAGCGGCTCTCTGACTCGGGCCCTGGGGCTGACCAGCCCCGGCGGTGGCTTGGCAAACGCGAGCTCATCGGCCGGCTTCCGACAGGCTCGCGCCATGTTGCCGACTGCGCCAGCGGCACCACCCAGGCGGTGCTCTTCTCCACCCGCGGGAGTGAGCCTCGACACACCCTGCTGTTCCGCGAGCAAGCCATGTTCCAGAAGCTCGTCGATGTCGGCGTGGTGTCTGGTGCGCCAGCGCTGAGCTGCCACGGCGACACCGCCATCTTGCTGCAGCGGCGAGGCAACCGGATCGCTCGCATGCACTGCACCATCGACGGCTGCCGCCAGGCCTCGACCAGCCCTTTGCCCGGCTTTGACGACGGCGTGGCCGCCGTGGCGCCCATCGGACCGAAGCTAATACTGGTCTGGACACGCCCCGGCGAACCGGTCCGGCTGCGCATGGGCGCGCCAGACACGCTGCATCAGGTTGCCGATGAGCTGTTGTTCGACGATGAGCAGCATGATGGCCTGGAGCCGATTGCGCTCCGGTTAGTGAGCAACAACGGGCTCGCCTTGCTATTGCTGAGCACTCGAAACGGAAGCACTTACGGAGTGCGCATCCCGACCTCGGGCCGCGCCGCGCCCCTGCAAGTCGTGCGCTGGTAAGCGGTCAGAGCTGACCGTCGCGGACCGTTCTTGGGGGGAGCACCAGCCCCAACACCGGAATCGCAGCCGTTGCCATCAGCCCATAAGCGGCTCCAATCGCCAATTGGCCGAACAGCCCGACAGCCGCTACCAGGGCCAGCACGACCGGGAACCACAGCAGGACCATCACCAGCAAGAGGACCAGGGAAGCGAGCCACACCCACCAACCCCCACCCGCGGGACTTCGAGCAACTAGCGCCACCAGGCCGGCGGCCAAGGCGGGCACGATGAACAGGTAGCTCCCCTCGGGAAGCAGGACTGCCACCGCTATCGTGAGCAGTCCCCACAGAGACCACCCGCCGGCGTAACGAGCCGCCTCAGATTGGCGTTGCACCCGCCTAGTCCGGACCACGAGGCAGCAGACGGTGGCTGCGACCACTGCCGGCACGCCCACCAATGGGAATGCGCTGTTCGCTCCGAATTGGTGCACTAGACCAGCCGCTGCCAGCAGGCCGACGAGCACTGCGCTGACGGTGGTGACGAGAACAATCACGGCTAGCGTGGCGCCCAGGATCCATCCCAAACCACTCCAGAACCGGGGCTGTCGTCGTGCAGCGCCAGCGGCACCCCCCCAAAGAAGCGCCACCGCCAACAGTGCCAAGGGTAGCGACCAGCCGCGCGGCCAGTGGACGACGCAGAAGCCCAGCACGTCGAACCAAACCGCATCCCCACCGCGACTCAAGGCCTCGAGATCCGCCGCGGCGAGGGCGTCCAACAGGCCCAGCGCGTTGTCGCCGTGATGTTGCAGGCTCGCGGTGCTCAGGTGTTGGAGATTGTCCTGAGCCGTGTGGTAGTGCCGGGCATCATCGAGGAATGCGACGTTGTACCCCACCAAGCCACCACGCCGAAAGACGGTGAGATCCGTGTCGTTGGGCATCTGCTCATAGACGGCGCTGAACAGAGAGCTGGTGATGGGTCGGTCCAGGGCGCCAGCAAGCAGCCGGACGAGGCCCGCGGTCGGCCCCGCTGTTTCGAACATCATGCTGGGACCTGAGGTGCCGCGAGCTTCCAGGTTAATCACCACTCGTGCCTGCTTGGCCATGGGGTGCTTGGCCATGAAGAGCTCAGCGCCGAGCAGTCCTACCTCCTCGCCATCGTCAATCAGCAGCACGATGGTGTTGCGCCGAGCAGGACTGGTCGCGAGCACGCGGGCGACTTCGAGCAGCGCCGCGACCGCTGCACCATCATCAGCGGCTCCCGGCCCAGCAGGTACCGAGTCGTAATGGGCCACGAGCAAGACCGCCTCGGGCCCACCGGGCAGGGTGACCACGATGTTCTGCACCTCGCTGCACCTGCCATAGCGACCGCAGCTAAATCCGCGCTGCACTTCAGGTTGGTAACCCAGTGCGAGAAGGCGAGCGACGATCCGCTCGCGGACGGCTGCATTGGCGGCGCTTCCCACGGGATGAGGCGCCTCATCGCCGAGCAGCAGGCGCAGCTGCACCAGCGCCCGCTCGGCAGAAAACAACTCGGAGGCGGCGTTGGCTGCCACCGGCGCAGGCGCCGCAAAGCGCAGCCAAGCCACACTGAAGGCAACCAGAAGCGTTAGCGCGACCAGTAGCCCTTTGAGGTGGCGTCCCGATAGGCGACGCCCCGGCGGCCCGGTCATCGACTCAGGCAACGACACGACAGCAATTTCTGCCGTCCTTCTTGGCCGCATAGAGCGCCCGATCGGCAGCATCAACAAGGGCCTGCGACGTGTCCGCAGCATCTCCCAAGGGGATGTCGATCCCGCTCTGGCGACCCATCTCGAAGCTCAGCTGGTCGCGGCGGAGGGGGAAGATCTCCCCGACGTGCTTACCTCCGATTACGAGCAGCAACATGCCCACGTCGTCGGAGGCAACCGACGATTCGCCGACATGCGCAGCGATGTCGCCGGTCGTATCGTCGGACCAATCGGCTTCCGGCTCGACCATAAGAGGACGATCAATAGACGGCTCTGCGAGAAATCGCAAATGCGACCGGACGACGCACCTGGCGCGGGCGCTCGCCTGGCATCGGGCGAACGGCATCCCACCTACACACGCTCGACCGGCCGGGCCGAGAGAAACTGGAAGCGCAACAGCAAAGCAACCGCCACGGTGGTGAGTCCAGCGCAGAGACCCCACCACAAGCCCACCGCTCCGATGCCCACTGCGAATGCCAGCAGGATGCCCAAAGGCATGCCAATAACGTAGTGGCCTGCCAGATTGACCCCCAACATCCACTTGGTGTCTCCCATTCCACGAAGGATGCCACTGGCAACGCTCTGCAAGCCGTCGGAAATCTGAAACAGGGCCGCCACCATCAAGAGTGGGCGCGCCGCCTCGATGATCTGCGGCTGATCGGTGAGGACCGCGGCAAGGGGCCTGGGAAATGCCATTAGCAGGACAGCACAGACCGCCATGAAGCTGCCGCCGAGACCCACGCTCGCCAGGCCGGCCTGGCGAGCGCCACGCTGGTCACCGGCACCGACGGCACGACCGACTCTCACCGCCGCAGCGGCGCTGATCCCCAAAGGAACCATGAAGGTAGCAGACGCCAAGGTCATGGCCACCTGATGGGCCGCCACCGCCACCGTTCCTATGGTTCCCATCAACACGCCGGTCAGGCTAAACAACCCCATCTCCGCGAAGCGCTGCAACCCAATGGGCCAACCGAGGCGCACCGCCTTGGCGAGCAGCGCCTTCACAGGAGCACGGCTCACCACCTGGTCGCCCCCAGTGGTGCGGGCTGCGACGATCACCACTACGACCTGCACGTAGGTCACGATGGTACTGGTCAGCCCGGCGCCGACGACGCCAAACGCAGGCATGCCCAGAGCGGGCAACCCGATGCGCTCCAGCCCTCGGTCACCAAAGACCAACAACCAGTCGAGCGGCAGGTTGAGCAGATTGGCGACCACCGTGCCGACCACCATCGGTCGGGTCACGGTGTGAGCCTGCAGATAGGCGCGAAGTACCGCGAAGAGCATGATGGGCGGCAGGGCAGCGAGCCGAGCGTTCACGTAGGCAGACGCCTGTTGCGCCGTGACGGGTTCGATGCCGCAGCTTTCGAGGAGCGTCGTCGTCAGAGAGGTCACCAGCATCAGCGGCAGGCTGAGAGCGGCGACCAGCCAGACGCCCTGCCACATGACGACCCGAGCCCGTCGCGGCTGCCCGGCTCCCAGCGCCTGGGTGATGAGCGGATCGACGCCCAAGACAGCGCCCATCCCAAACAGAGCAAAAGCGAAGAACACGGCGTTTCCCAGGCCGACGGCGCCGAGCTCGGTCTCGCCAATGCGCCCGACGACGGCAGTATCGACGGCGCCGAGCAGAATGAAGCCAACATGAGCCGCCGCAATCGGCCCAGCCAGGCGGATCAGCTCGCGAAGCTCACGGCGCATCGCGCCTCGTTGGCCGCCCACCTCCGGGGTCACCAATCCGCGTTGAGGATCGGCAAGAAGGGCACCGTGCCGTTCGGCCAGATGTTGAGGACGCCAATCTGCAAGCCCTCGAGCTGGTCGGCCATGTTGATGACGCCGATCTGCACGCCCTCCACTCGTTCGGCGTAGTTCACCGCACCGATCTGAGTCCCCTCTAGGTGCTCGGCATAGTTGAACGGGCCGAGCTGGAAGCCGCTCAGCTTCCCCTCTGCTGCGCTCATGACGCCGATTTGGCCGCCCGCCGATTCGCGGCGAGCGAGGTTGGCCCAGCCGACCTGTAGCCCGTTCACCTGGAAGGCAATATTGAGCGCCCCTAGCTGGGCTCCCTCGATGCTGCCGTATTCATCGTCGTAGTCCTCCTCGAGCAGATTGAGGACCCCTAGCTGCACGCCATAGATGGCCTCAGCCATGTTCACCAGACTGAGCTGACCGCCAACCGTTTCAGCTACGGCGTAGTTGAACCCCCCTAGTTGGAGCCCCCACGAATCGTCGCCTAGGACGTTGACGCCACCTAGTTGAATCCCGGCGAAATAGCGCTCGACAACGGTCACCGCGCCAGCCTGAACGCCCATCAGACTCTTGTTGCCATAGGCCACTACGCCGGCCTGCAACAGGCCGAAAAAGTCATCACCCGCGCGGCTCGCCAGTGCCAGCTGGACCATACCAAAGAACTCCTCATCAGTGGCGGCTACCACCCCCAACGATCCCAGGTGCACTGGACCAAAGAACCGCCCGTCGCTGCACCAACCCAACAGTGCGGGGCCGGCATAGTCTTCGGTACAGAAGAAGACCGTCTCGGGCTCGAGCGCTGCGGCTCGCTTGAGGCAAAGTGACGAGGTCAGCAACGCCGCGACGAAACCGAGAGCACAGCCTAATGGTTTCGGACCGGGTCTCATGGGTCGTCCTCCCAGTCGTCTTCGTATGAGTCAGGGAGAAACAGGTAGGTCAAGCCAATCGACGTCGTTAGGTAGGACAGCCCGACCCGGCTGCGATCAGCATCATATTGCTTGGAGAAAAGTGCCCCGACTCGCAGCTCGATCTCCAGCTCGCCCAGGCGCAACGCCAGCGGAACCAGCTGGGGTTGGACGAAGATGAAGGGCGCCGGCTCGAAGCGGTCGGCCTCGGCTCGCGAGGGATCGGGCGTGAAGAGGTAGCCACCCGAGAGCCCGGTGCCCACCGCGATTTCGTCGGAGAAGGCCAGATAGGCATCAGCGCTAATGCCCAGGGGCATCACCAAGCCGTTGGTGCCAGCGGTCGGAGCCACAAAGAGGGACGATCGAAACACCATGGTCGGGGATAACCCGACGTTCACCGCTAGAGCCGCAGCGCCGCCGCCGACTGGCGTGGCGCCGTATTGAGGGGTCTCCCACCAGACGTGGGGACGGAGCGACACGCCCCAATGGAGACCCCCACGCCGATACTCGGGGATCGGCGGGCTGAGGCACGGAATAGGCGATAGGCAAGGTATTGGCTCGACCGCGGCGTCGTCGAGCCGGGCCAGCGTCAAGACCAACTCGGCGCCACCTTCGAAATAAAGAATGGCAGCCTTGCGGACACCGTAGGGCGTTACGACCTCCACCGGGTGGTGTCCCGCAGCGACGTAGAGCGGCTCTCGAATCGGAACCGTGGCGACCAGCTTGCCACTAATCTTCACCATGGTGCCAGGGGCCGGCAGCTCCACCAGCAAGGCGGTGGTCTGAGCCCGCAGGCCGTCAATCTCTCGCTCGACCTCGACCCGCCGCAAGCTCGGCGGGTCGGCGGCCGAACAAGCCAAATATCGCTCCCATGCCCCGCGAGCAGCAGCGGGTCGTCCAAGCAGCTTCTCGACTTTGCCCAACGCCAGCAGCGTAGCTGCCGACGGCCGCAACTGCTGCACCTTGCGCAGCGCCATGGCGGCCTCGTCGTAGTTGTCCTCCCGATAGGCCTGGGCAGCGATGCGCTGCAACGCTGCGACTTGCTCCACCACGGCGACCTCCGCCGTGGCCAGCTCGGCGCAGCGAAAACGGACCTCGGCGTCGAGCGGTTCTTCCTCCCAGGGCAGTGCAGCTTCGGGATCGTCGGTGGCGACGACGGCATCTGGGTCGTCACCTAGCTCGAACGAGCCGTCCGTGTCCCCATCCGGCCCGAGGGGAGGCTCATCGGGCGGCTGGCCGGGCTCTTCAGGAGAGGCAAGGGGCGGGAGTAGCGGCTCCGGATCCAGCGGCTGGCCGTGGACGGGACTCGCCACCAGCACCAGCCCGCCGAGGGACGAGGCGATGAAAGAGGCTCGTCGGGCCAGGATGAGATCGCGCAGCTCGCGGCGGTGCGGGTCGTCGGTCACAGGCAGTCCCCTCCCTTCGGTTCAGAAGCTCCGCCTCTGGTGGCAACTGACGGGGAGACCATACCTTACACCGTGAACGACCATGACGCCGGACTGCCCAGTGGCTGGCGCCCCATCATGAGCCCTACCATCCACCGCTACAGTCAGCATTTCGGCCATGATCCCATGCCACCTGGTAGACGCCAAGCTGGCTAGATGCCAAGCCATCCGAATGACCGGGGAAAATATCGTGCTCTCCCCTGGTTCGCTGTGGCCGCAGGTGCTCGCTCGCACCGCCCATGCCGTAGCCTGCGGCGCCCAACAATCGATACCGACCACCAGCCAGGTCATCTCGGATCAAGGCGTCGACTTCTTGGTACGAATCGTCGCCAACCTGGAGCGCAAGCGCGCGGCAAGAGACCCGTCCGAGATTGGGGCACGGGCCGCGGTTGGCAGCCCTAATCCCTTCCTTCCCTACGACGAGAACCTATTCGTGGCGAACCTGTCGCCTAGCCACCTGTGCCTGCTCAACAAGTTCAACGTCGTGGACCATCACCTGCTGATCGTCACGCGGACATTCGAGGACCAGGAGAGTTTGCTGACCCTGCGTGATTTCGACGCCATGTGGACCTGCATGGCCGAAGGACAGTGGTTGGCCTTCTACAACTCAGGCGAGATCGCTGGCGCAAGTCAGCCTCACAAGCACCTGCAGCTGGTGCCGCTGCCGCTGGCCGACCGTGGTGCGCCCGTGCCCATCGAACCGCTGCTGCCACGGCTCGCCGCGGGAACCATGGGCACCGCCGCAGCCCTGCCTTTCGCTCATGCCCTGGTGATGGATGATTTCGCAGCACACCGCCCCGCGCAGGCCGCCGAGATCACCTTGCAGCACTATCACGCCATGTTGCGGACCCTGTCCTTGCTTGGCCCAGCGCCGCCAACAGCAGAGTCGCCCGTGGCACCTTACAACTTGCTGGTGACCACCCGATGGATGTTGCTCGTACCTCGCGCCGAGGAGTTCTTCGACACCATCTCGGTCAATGCGCTGGGCTTTGCAGGTGCCTTGTTGGCCCGCAACGAGCACGAGCGGGCGGTGCTGGAAAACCATGGACCCATGACGATTCTCGAGCACCTGGGCGTGGGAACTCGGGACTGATCCGCCGGGTTGGCACGATTGTCGGCGGAAGGTGATACATTCAAATTGTAGGAGGACTCATGGCACGCACGAAGACCAAAACGGGCAGCTCCCTCGGACTGGTGGGATTTTTCTGCGCCGCCACCTTGGCCGGTTGGGGGGTCTTTGCCTGCGGCTCGGACGAGACTGGCTCGGTCCTCGGTGGAACCGGCGGAATGGCCTCGACGACCACCTCCGGCGGCGGTCAGACCAGCACCGGCATCGGTGGCGGCGAGGGCGGCTTCACGCCTGAGGCGGGACCCTGCCAGGGCCATGCCGGGGACATCATCTGTGATAAAAAGACCGCCATCGCCTGCGACGGTGATGGAAAGGTGGCCAGCGAGACCGACTGTGGCGACGAGCTCTGCGTCCCGGAGATCGGTTGCGTGCTCTGCCTGGACGGTCAGTTCGCCTGCGAGGGCAACGACGTACTGGTCTGCAACACTGGTCCGCCACCCCAGTGGGATCCACTGACGACCTGCGATCCCCTCGCCAACCAGAAGTGCAATCCCACGACCGGAACTTGCGACGTGCTCACGCCGATCGGCAACGAGTCTACCAATCCGACTGGGACGTATTACCAGTACGCCCTCTACACGGAAGGCTCCTCGCCCTTCCTGGGCGGGTGTGACATCGATTCGCTGGGCAATTATCTCTACGTGAATCAAGGAGCTTGGTACGTCGATGGGCACACCCTGGACGTCTACAAGATTGAGCTGCTGGACTCAGATGGGGATGGCGAATTCGAGCCGAATCAACATCCGGACAATCCGGACAAGCCTGGCCCCATCGAAGAGCGGGTGCTGACCCACGTCACCTCCTACCCGGTAAGCCACCTGGGGATGGTCCACCATTCCGAGGTCTACGCCGTTCCAGGTGGCATCTTCTTGCTCGATGCTCCTGCCA
>Ga0164313_10005926_pt1 | contig 10804 bp, 11 predicted proteins | sample GuaBasSedimGuay4_FD_113735 | JGI IMG/M metagenome (GOLD analysis project Ga0164313, IMG submission 113735) | Subseafloor sediment microbial communities from Guaymas Basin, Gulf of California, Mexico - Guay4, Core 4569-4, 0-3 cm | ecosystem: Environmental > Aquatic > Marine > Hydrothermal vents...
CCATGCACGGCCTTTGCCTTCGCCAACGGAACGGGGCTGATAGATGTTGACCGCGCCGCCGCAGGCAACCATCATGGTCTTGCACTTGATGATGTAAATCTTGTTTTCACGTACGGAAAAACCGACTGCGCCGGCTATCTGATTCTCATTGTTGGCGTCCAGCAGAAGTTCGACGATGAAACAGCGCTCTATAACATTCTCTTCACCGATGGCCAGTTTAGCGGCTTCGGCGACAATGCGTTTGTAGGACTCACCGTTAATCATGATCTGCCACTTGCCGGTGCGTACCGGGGTGGCGCCGGATTTCAGCGTACCCAGTTTCTGGCCTTTTTTACCATCCAGGGTTTTTCCTTCGTCGGACTTTTTCCAGACCGGAAGGCCCCACTCCTCGAACAGATGCACGGAATCATCCACGTGACATCCAAGGCTGTAAATCAGGTCTTCGCGGACAATGCCCATGAGGTCGTTGCGGACCATGCGGACATAATCTTCCACAGAATTTTCCCCGATGTAGGTGTTGATGGCGGACAGCCCCTGTGCTACAGCGCCACTTCTCTCCATGGCGGCCTTGTCGCACAACAAAACACTCTGGTCGTCGCCCAACCACTTTTTAACCTCAAATGCAGTGCCGCAGGCAGCCATGCCGCCGCCGACGATCAAAACATCAACTTCACGTTCTTCTACTTCAGGGTCCCTAATTGCCTTACGTTCGCCCTGGGGTTTATTCGGTAATGCCATATTGCATCCTCCTTATTTTCCTTATGGATGTATTGTTGTCATGATGTGTGCTTGCTAATAATTGACTTTTACACCAATTGATCCGCAGCGGGTTGACATAATTCTTTACCATCGGCTTCCTCTGTAGACAGAAGCGGCCCGTCCAAATCCTGGCCTTTGAGATCCAGATACGCATTGGCGGTTCCTTCAGCCGTGGTACGGATGGGGAACTTAAAGCGTTTAATGGTCCCGTTTCTGAACTTGCAGGTCCACATCACATCTTCGGTACCGAGCATTGGCATTACACTGCTTCCCAGGGGTACGAAGTCTGAGTAACCGCGAACTTCGATTGCCTGGGTGGGACAAATCTTTACACAAGAAAAACATTCCCAGCACTGATCGGGCTCCTGGTTGTAGGCTTTCATCTCATTGGGTTCTAGAACCATCAGGTCGTTGGGACAAATATACTCACAAGCCGTCTTGTCCCCACCCTTGCAGCCGTCACATTTTTCCGAAATTACAAAACTTGGCATTTATTATACCTCCTAAAGTTTGCTTTTCTAAAAATTTAATTGTTCAAATTACCCTACGATTCCATACGGAATAAATCTAGCGCCTTTACACCTCCCTTCTAGACCAAAAAACATCTCTTTTTGGCTAACTTTTTTATCTTCCCTCTTGGTTTCGCGATAATATTTTCCCAAAACATCATTTGCCTGATAAAATAATATAAATATATTTTCCATCGTCAAACACTTGAATATCACTGAACTTATCGTGCCACAAAATTGAATTTCCTTTAAAAATCAACACGATACCATCAATCCAAAATAGAATCAATATCACCCAGCCTATTGCTTGTCAAGAACTTTTGAACGACTCAATTCCAAACATTACGATTTGTGGATACCTGATTTCTTTGGTATCAATATGTTGTTTTTTCTGGGCTTATTTTTCTATATGTTGTATTTCTCTTCAAAAAATTTATGAAAATAGATCGCTTTTGTTTTACAATAGCTGTTAGGGTTAGGTAGAAGGTGGAAGACTGAAGGCCTGTTTTATTCTTCCTTCAGCCAAAACCCCAAATCTGATTGAACCGGAAAAAGATGTACATCGAACGTCAAATAGCCACAAGCAGAATTGGCAAACCGTCTTTTTTTTAATGTCCAATTTTCAATGATCAGGTTTGCTATCTGCACTTGGACATTGATCATTTGTTATTGGATATTGGTTCTTCGCTCTTACCTTTGGAATTTATTCAGAGTCGGCACCAAAATCCTGCACAAACATGACACGATTTCAATAAAGGATGGTGTAGCATGACCAAAAAAGTCGCACTGGTGCTGGGCGCCATAAAAGGTATCGGAAAAAGCATTGGGCTTGCACTGGCCGAACAGAGCTTCAAAGTTGCCTTGACTTATCATGACTGGGAAGAAAGTCTCGAAAGCATGCGCACCGATTTTGAAAAAACAGGTTGTGATCATTTGATCATAAAAACCGACCTGAGGGATACCCGCAGCATACCCGGTGTCATTCAAAAAATAATCGATTGTTTCGGCAGGCTCGATATTCTGGTCAACAACATCGAACGCGGCGGATGGCCTATCGTGCACGGGCCGTATGCAATCGACCAGTGGGATCTTGAGCAGGCTACGACCCTCCGTGCCAAGCGATGGGTCTTCGAATCTGCCCTGCCGCACCTCAAGGCTTCGGGTGACGGTATCGTCATCAACATTTCTTCCATTGCCGGTATCGTGGGCAGAAGCGGGCCCGCCGGTCCGGTATTCAACGACGGCTATGCAGCGGCAAACCGCGGAATTTCGCTCTTGACCGAAACATGGGCACGGATGGGCGCCCCCGAGGTGCGTGTCAATGAAATCATGCTAGGTTTTTTTAAAACCCGGCATGCTCAAGGAACAAGGGGCTGGAACCTTCTTACCGAAGAAGATAAATGTGCTCTGATGGACCACACGTTGTTATGCCGAACCGGCAGAATCACCGACATCGTCAAGGCGGTCAGGTATCTGATTCATGACGCACCCTTCATGACGGGATCCATATTGAGGCTCGACGGCGGATATGTGCTCGGCGGAGAAAAGGTGCCACCGATGCCAAGGGGGGTTTTGTAAGTAGAAAAACGTTTTAAGATTTACGTGTTAGGTTTTAGGTCAATCCTCTACCGGAATTGAATATCCAATAATCAATATCCAACGCCCAATTATCAACGGTCAGGAGTATCTTCAGCGCATCCGGATATTCTTTGTTTTAATATTCCAGACAAACAGCTTGATCCAGTCGAATCCAAACTTCAGCAGATCAAGATCATCGTATTTGATTTTTTTGAGTAGCGCGGTTTTTACCTTGTAGCGTTTTAGAAAGCTGCTTTCGAATACGAAATCACGGAAGCTGTCGATGTTGTAGGTGGCCATAAAAGCCACTTTTGCCTTCGAACCTTCGGGTCCTTCGCTACCCCACGGGTTGCGTTGAAAAAGCCCTTTGACGTGCGACCACTGCAGCGTCATCTTGTTGAACAGTTCCGCTTCCTGGTCCACCGCCCAGGTTTCGGCAGTCCAGGTCCGGTCCTCGTGCTGTCCCATACAAAAATCAGGCGGCCTGAAATAGCATACCCGGCTGGCCCGGTCATTTCCAGTGCCATGGTACAGGCCCTGCTCCACAGGAAATGTCCGGCAGGCATCCGGTCGATCCACGTACACACTGCATCCTGATGCCGATAACCAGGGGCAGGTTTTTTCGCTGTTATCCGACATCCTGAGCAAGACGTCCGGAAAAAAGTTGCCCTTCCGCATCACCACATCCACATAGCGGTCGAGAAATTTCCCCGAGCTGATGTTGAGGCAGTGTTTCAAGCGCACCACATCGTAGGGATAGAGAAACAGGTTGAGGTTGCGACAACATAGATTAAAGCACGATATTCCGGAGTGGCATCGAAACGAAAAAGTATCGCCATTTTTGATCAACCGACCCGGCAGATTCTTCAGGTTTTCAGTATCGACAAATCGCATTCATTCCCTTTTTAAGCCACCGGCTTAGCACCGTTGAAGGCTTTGATTACAATGCAATCCTCACCGGATCGGTAGAACCTTTTCAATTCTCAGCGGCAGAGCCGGTGGTTTAAAAAGGGCGTTATTATTATTTCTGCAATTGTCATTTTAATTTTCTCATTCACCCCCAGGGTTTGGCGAAATTCTTTTTCAAGGCCGGCCAACGCCTTATAGAAAGGTGTACGATCAAACGGATAATCGTTTTTACCTTCCCTTTGTATATCAAAGCGATCGCACCCCGGGCCATACAATATGCCCTGCCCGGGTCGATGAAGTTCATGCGATATGCCGTGCAGCCGGCAGATCATGGGACGAAATTTATAGATGGTGCACAGGCCCTCGACGTTCAGCGGGCACATGACCCTGGCCCTGGTGTCTGCCGTTTCAGTTTCCCCTATTTTTCGACAGTATTCGGCAGCCCGTGCTTTTGCGTTTTGCCGTTCTTCTCTTGTATGACTTCAAGTTCCCTCTTCATTCAAACCCTGAATCTATACCCGAGGTGTCGGAAAAAATATCCGCTCATAAAGTGCCATCGCATAGCGGTCGGTCATGCTGGCAACCAAATCACACACGACTCTCTCCCTGACATCGCCACTGCGATAAATCCCTGACATCTCCATTCCCAAGAGTTCCTGCTCCAGCATCTGCTCATGCTCCAGAAAATAGATATACAACTCGGATAAAATTTTCTTGGCCTTGATAAATTCGTTGTGTACGAGCGGAGATCGGTACACATTATCATATAAAAATTCACGCAGCGCCGTCATTGCGCCATACACGTCATCACTCATATTCAGCACCAGCTTACCGTTATCCGTGTAACTCGAAAAAACCAGGTCATTAATCATGGTGGTCGCACGCTCCCAGTGCGTACTGCCCAGAATCCGGCTGCACTGTTCCGGGACATGGTTCGCACTTATGACCCTGCTCCGGATGGCATCGTCCAGATCATGGTTGAGATAGGCCATAATGTCGGCAACCCTGACCACCCGCCCCTCGATAGTACCGGCCAGTTCCGCTGGATCGTCAGGAATAATTTTGCCGTAGCCTTTTGAATGTTTCAAAATGCCGTCCCGCACCTCCCAGGTAAGGTTGAGCCCCTTGCCGTCATTCTCCAACACCTCGACCACTCTCAGGCTCTGTGAATGGTGCGAGAAGCTTTTTGAGAAAATTTCCTTCAGGGCGGTCTCCCCGCTATGCCCGAACGGGGTGTGACCGAGATCATGCCCCAGGGCTATAGCTTCTGCCAGATCTTCATTCAAAAACATCGCCCTGGCCATGGTCCGGGCAATCTGGGCAACTTCCAGAGTATGGGTAAGCCTCGTCCGGTAATCATCGCCCAGCGGCCTTAAAAAAACCTGGGTCTTATGCTTCAACCTCCTGAAAGCATTCGAATAAACGATTCTATCCCGATCTACCTGAAAGGCGGTCCGAATGGGGCTGGCGCCTTCCGCCATCTCCCGTCCCCGGGAATTCGCGCTTTGACACCCGAAGGGAGACATAAAATTTTTTTCCCGCTTTTCAAAATTTTCCCGAATAGACATTTCATCAGACATGGCGTGCATCTCCGATATCATTTCCTGAATTGACGGTTATTGTTTCCCTGCTTTACAAAAAAAGCTGGAGACATTAACATTGGCTTGTATGCCAAACTAAATTGACCGTATCGGCAACCATATATTTTCGATTCATTAGAAACAGTAAGCCCTTTTTGAAGACAAAATTCCTATTCTAAAGCATGGGATAAAACAACCATCCATGCTGATAAATGTTTCTAATGTGTATAAATTTTAAGGATTAAAAGAAAGAAAGAAATTAAATATTAATGAAGGCGGCATAAAATGTCAGGACACCATCTGATACTGGGGGAGCTTGCGGATGTCATCACCGGAGTGATGCTCCAGGACACCCATGATGAACGCTATCGACAGGGTATCGCCGCCTTGCTCGTCGACGAGAAGGGATTTGTCCGGGATGAAATCAAACCGCGCTTGCAGCTGACGGCAAAAGCGGATGAAAAATGCGCCATCATTAAAATTGATTTCGGAATCATTCTCGACAACAAAATGTGCATGATGATCAAATACGGACCGGGTTCGCTGGTTACACGCCACCGGCCGGCGCTGGCGGCTTCCCGCATGCTGGTCTCCTATCAAATTCCTGTTGTCGTTGTTACCAACGGTGTCGAGGCCGAGATCCTGGACGGGTCCAGCGGTAAAATCATGGATAGAGGGCTTGATGCCATTCCCGACAGAAAATTGCTGGAAAAGCTGGTGGCGGAAAGGACCTTTTCGTTAATTCAACCCGACAGGGTTGCTAAGGAATCGAGGATTGTCTATGCCTATGAAGTCGATGGAAGCTGCCCCTGCGATGATACCATCTGTAAAATCGGCGAATGTTAATCAAAATTGTTCAACGACATAATGCTATCCCAACTAGCATGGATTGAGCCGGCAGGCTATTTAAGGAAGTATGAACCACGAATTTTTCATGAGACATGCCTTGAAAGAGGCCCAAAAAGCATTATTATCCGGAGAGTTTCCTGTTGGCTGTGTGGTGGTCAGCGGCAACCGGCTCATTGCCGCCGGATCCCGGGTCGGCACCACCGGCCGGATCGCCAGTGAACTGGACCATGCCGAAATGGTGGCCTTGAGACAGCTGGATGCATTGAATGAAGAAATCGATCCAGGCGGTATGACGGTTTACAGTACCATGGAACCGTGCCTCATGTGCTTTGGGGCCATTTTGATTAACCGGATCCAAAAAATTGTCTATGCATATGAAGATGTCATGGGCGGTGCAACGAATTGCGCATTGGCAGTGTTGCCGCAGCTTTACCAAAAAAATAAAATATCTATTATTTCAAATGTTTTAAGAGAAGAAAGCCTTGATCTGTTTAAAAGGTTCTTCTCAAACCCGAAAAATTCATACTGGAAGGGAAGCCGGCTATCTGAATATACACTGGAACAATAAACTGCTATAAAATTGTTAACCTATGTTAAAAAAATTATTTTTATTGCATTTTTTTCTTGCATTTCCTAATGTTATTTTATAATCGACTAATCGGAAAAATCGTTGTATGGATTTTTTTGACCCGTACAAGCCAGATTGGAACCATTCTTTAATAAACCATGCGCCATTTCCGGTCAGCCCGGACAAGGAGGTGAAGGTATAGTTTTTCCAAAACGAACAAACAGGCCGAACCGTTCTAACAGAACCAATATCAACAAGAATATCAGGGCCAAAGAAGTCAGAGTTATTGATCCTGACGGGGAACAGGTGGGTGTCATTCCGACGTACAAAGCGCTTGCTATTGCCGGCGACCACGGTCTGGATCTTGTGGAGGTTTCGCCCAACGCGAAGCCGCCCGTCTGCAAAATAATGGATTATGGCCGTTATAAATACGAGCAGACCAAGAAACAGCAGGAAGCCAAAAAAAAGCAAAGCACTTTCCAGGTAAAGGAGATCAAGATTCGCCCGAAAACCGGTGAACACGACCTGATCACCAAGCTGAATCATATTAAACGGTTTATTGATAACAAGGACAAGGTAAAGGTGACCGTGATTTTCAGGGGCCGTGAAATAACGCTGTCCAATCGCGGGCGAGAACTGCTTAAATATATTGCAGAAAGTGCCGAAGAGTTCGCCATTGTCGAGCAGCTCCCTAAATTCGAAGGCCGGGTCATGACCATGGTGCTGGCCCCAAAATAAAAACCTGTTTATTTTAATTAACTATACGCAACCCCTCTGAAACGATACCCATTCGTTAAACGCTTACGGCGCTAAAAAGCGATACGCGACATCATTGATCACAATAATCCTGGCGTGGGCTGACTTTGCATGGGCTGCTCACGCCATCTATTTTTATTTAATATAACCAGTGGTCACCCCAATTAGCCATTTGCGGATGAGCACGAAACGAGGAGTAAACGGAAAATGCCTAAGATTAAAACCAACCGGGCCGCCGCTAAAAGATTCCGTAAAACAGGAACCGGCAAATACGCTTTTTCAAAATCACACGGCAGCCATATTTTGACCAAGAAAACGACCAAACGCAAACGATCCCTGAGGCAGGGGCAACTCGTCAAGAAGTCCGACATGAAGGAAATTCGGCTGCTGCTGCCCAACAAATAGCGGATCGTGCGACGCAAAATTTTTCAGGAGGAATAATAACATGCGGGTTAAAAGAGGATTCAAGGCGAGACAACGCCGTAAAAAAGTACTGAAACTGGCCAAGGGGTTTCGCGGAGGACGCAGTAAGCTTTTTCGCACTGCAGCCGATGCTGTGGACAAGGCGCTCATGTATGCATACCGGGATCGCCGGGCAAGGAAACGTGATTTCCGAAGACTGTGGATTACCCGGATCAACGCCGCAGTACGCATGAACGATTTATCCTACAGCAAATTTATCCATGGTTTGAAATTGGCCGATATCAGACTCGATCGCAAAGTCCTGGCAGAACTGGCTGTTTCGGATCCGGCCGGCTTTACAAAAATCGCTGAGTTGGCAGCACAGAAGGCCTAGTAGTGGAGTCCATCGAACAGATCGAAAAGCAGGCCATCGACGAACTGGGTGCCGTCAAAGACACGGAATCCATCAACGATCTCCGCGTTCACTACCTGGGGCGCAAGGGTGTTCTCACGGGAATAATGCGCAATATTTCCCAAATGCCCAAGGAAGAAAGACCGTCGGCCGGGAAAAAAGCCAACCAGGTCAAGGGCATCCTTGAAAAGGCGTTTGACAACGCTCTGCAGCAGCTTGAATTCGATCTGTCTGGCGCTGACGGCCGTATTGACGTATCACTTCCCGGCCGGGCCACACGCGCCGGTGCGCTTCATCCAGTTTCACAGATCTCCAACCAAATTTGCGGCATTTTCAGCAGCTTGGGATTTGACGTGGCCGAGGGTCCCGAGATTGAGTCGGATTATTATAATTTTGAAGCACTCAACTTCCCCAAGAATCACCCGGCTCGGGATATGCAGGACACATTTTTCGTGTCAGATGACATCGTCCTCAGAACCCACACGTCGCCCATGCAGATCCGAATCATGGAAAAAACGCCTCCGCCGGTAAGGGTGGTGGTTCCGGGCAAAGTGTTCCGCTGTGATTCTGACCTGACGCATACGCCGATGTTTCATCAGGTCGAAGGCCTTTTCGTTGACCACAACATCTCTTTCGGGGACCTCAAAGGCATTCTCACAGCCTTCGTGCACCAGATGTTCGATCACAAGACAAGCCTCAGGTTTCGCCCCAGCTTTTTTCCCTTCACAGAACCCAGCGCCGAGGTCGACATCCTCTGTGTCATGTGCAGAGGCAAAGGGTGTCGCGTGTGTTCGCAGACCGGGTGGTTAGAAGTGCTGGGCTCGGGGATGGTTCATCCCGCCCTCTATGAAAATGTGGGTTACGACGCCGAGCAGTACACCGGTTTTGCCTTCGGCATGGGGGTGGAACGCATCGCCATGCTGAAATACGGCATTGACGATATCAGAAAATTTTTCGAAAACGACCTCCGATTTCTGGAACAGTTTTAAGCCAAAATTGAAGAAAAGGTAATTGCAGATGAAAGTTAGTCTCAGTTGGCTGAAGGCATTCGTGCCCGTTGAAATGGAACTGGACGAATTGACCGAGGCCCTGACCATGATGGGGCTCGAAGTCGAAACCGTGGCGGACAGGTACGCTTACCTGAACGATGTGTTCGTCGGTCGTGTCGCCGCCGTAAAAAGCCACCCCAATGCGGATCGACTCAAAATTTGCGATGTTGAACTGAAAGATGAAATCCGCCAGGTAGTATGTGGTGCCCCCAATGTCATGGCGGGCATGCTGGCACCCCTGGCAATACCGGGAACGCACCTGCCCAATGGCGAAATTCTGAAACCGGGAACCATTCGAGGCGAAAAATCGGAAGGCATGCTCTGCAGCGAAGCGGAACTTGATCTCGGTATGGACGCCTCCGGCATTATGGCCCTGAACCATGATCTTCCCGTGGGTGAAAACCTGGCCATAGCACTTGGCCTGTCAGACCCCGTCTTCGAAATCGACCTCACGCCAAACCGGCCCGACTGTCTCAGCATTATCGGCACGGCCCGGGAAGTTGCCGCAATTCAGGGCAAAAAAATCTCTGTAGAACCGGTCAGCCTGGACGAATCGGGCCGGGATATCGATCAGTATACTTCCGTGACGGTCGAAGCCCCCGATGACTGCCCCCGGTACACCGCAAGACTGCTCGAAAATATTACCGTCGGCCCGTCACCGCGCTGGCTTCAAAACAGGCTGATATCCGTGGGTTTACGACCCATCAACAATATTGTCGACATCACCAACTTCGTGCTCATGGAATACGGGCAACCCCTGCATGCTTTCGATTTTGACAGATTGGCCGAACACCGCATCATCGTCCGCAAAGCCAATACCGGAGAAAAATTCACCACCCTGGATTCCAAAGAACGCGTCCTGTCCGAAGACATGCTTTTAATCTGCGACGGAAAAAAGCCCATCGGCCTTGCCGGGGTCATGGGCGGCCAGAACTCGGAAATCAAAGCATCCACCACCCGGGTTCTGATCGAAAGCGCCTACTTCAACCCGGCCAGCATCCGCAGAACCGCGAAAGTCCTGGGGTTGAACACCGATGCATCCCACCGTTTCGAACGCGGTATCGATCCGGAAACAACACCGCTGGCACTGGACAGAGCAACCCGGCTCATGATGGATTTGGCGGGCGGGACCCTCGTTGCGGGTGCCATCGACATAAAAGGCGACATCCCCCTGCCGGCGCCCATGGCCCTGACTGTGAAGGAAACCAACCGTCTGCTGGGAACCCGCTTGAATCGAGACGAAATCAAACGCCTTCTGGAATCCATCGAATTCCGGGTTGAAAACGGCCCGAATGATACGCTTACAGTCACCGCGCCGGCGTTTCGCGTCGATATCGCCCGAACCGTCGACCTGATTGAGGAGGTCGCCCGCCTGACCGGCTACAACAATATCCCCCGCACCTATCCTCTGGTGCCGGCGGAAGCCCGCAAGC
>Ga0164313_10005927_pt1 | contig 10803 bp, 7 predicted proteins | sample GuaBasSedimGuay4_FD_113735 | JGI IMG/M metagenome (GOLD analysis project Ga0164313, IMG submission 113735) | Subseafloor sediment microbial communities from Guaymas Basin, Gulf of California, Mexico - Guay4, Core 4569-4, 0-3 cm | ecosystem: Environmental > Aquatic > Marine > Hydrothermal vents >...
GAAACCGAGGGGACTGAAGGGCCTACCCCTATTCGGCCCCCTCGCCTCCCCACAGATCCTGAAGTGCAGGATTCAACTGCCGGCACCCTTGATTGAGGTTTAACGCTGCCCCTAGTCAGACAGACACCAAAGCTCATTCCGGCCGATCGTCTGTTCGAGAACGTAGCCGCGTGATTTCGCCTGTTCTACCCACCACTGATGATCCGGGTGTTTTCTGTGAAGGCAGACCACGGTAGGGCGGTATATATCGAGGCCTCCGAGGAACCGGTCGCGATCCTCGACCGTTGCGGTATCTCCCGAGACCCAGGCAGTCATAAAGCGCCGCCGTTGCTTTTCCTGTGAATCACCGAAGTGCAGGTAGTCATCCCGAACCATCAGTGGGCATGTGTGATTCGGCCAGATGGTAACCCATGTGCCGAGGGATCGTGGGACCAGCACGAGGGAACCGGGGGAGCCGAGCCGGGCGACCGCCTGGCCAACCTCCCCTCTTCGAACCGGGATCTTGAGAGCGAACGGGTCGAAGCGAACTCTGTTGTTGGCGCCGGTAAGCTGAATGTTCGGAACCACAAACGCACAGGCGGCGACCACCACCGCTGCACCCCCCACACGGACGAGCAGAGGCATACGCCGGAGTGCCAACGGCGAGGTGGCGACGATTCCGAGCAACGCAGGCGCCGGCACCAACCAGAAGACACGCCAAAAGGTCTGGGCGCCGGTCGCAAGGCCGGCAAAGGGGTGGGCAAGCCACGGGTTGAAGACGACCGCAAATGCCAAGGGCAACGCGGCGAGCACCCGACGACCGGGGCCAAGTGGCACGGTCACCCAGGCCGCGACCGCAACGAAGGCCATGACCGCCGGCAACGCACCGGTTCCGAGCACAAAACCGGCGGCCCGAGCGACAAGTTCTGCACCGTCCAGGTTGGCGATCGAGTTCTCGATGTCCGGTGCAAGACCTGATCGGAGCATCAGTCCAACTGCCACGGGGTAGGTCGAGGTCAGGCCGCCCAGTACGAGAACTCGCCAACCGTCGCGGTTGAGCGTGCACACAGCGACCAGGGAGCACCCAACTATGATCGGAATGATGCCAATAGCAGTCGGATTGACACCGATCGCCGCCACCTGCACTGCCGCCAGGAGAATCCAGCCCTTTATGGTCGGGCGCCGCGCAAACTCGATGGCTGCCGCAATTGCGAGGGGTATCAGCACCGACACCAGCACGCCCTTGCCCTGGTGCAAACGGACCATGCCGAAGTTGCCGTGCCAGCCGTGGGCGTCGCCGATCGTCAGGAGGGCCACCATCGTCGCCGCCAATGCCCATGGCCAACGATCAGGAACCAGGTGGCGCAGGAGGCGGCGGTGGGCCAATACGAGGCCAACCGCAGCCACCAGCGGGAAGATCCAGTGGGCCCAACCGATTGGGGCCAAACCGGTCAGCAGCGCCGCCGTGCCGATCAGAGGCTCCAGCGTTCGCAACCTGTGATGAGGCGACGGCATCTCCAGATCCTGGACGCCATGCAGTGTGTCGTACTTGAGAACGGGGTCGGCCGGTCGATCGGCAACGGCATTGGCAATGCCGAGGTAGAAGGCGTCGTCGTGGTCTGGCCGGTTCATGAGCCCGGTAGCCGCAATGGCCACGACGATACAGATGACCGTAACCCATCGGCCGGCGGTTGCCGCAAAGTTGGGAGAATTCTCCTTGCACCCGGAGATCAGGCCGAGGGTGAGCCCAGCGATCGCCGGAAGGAGCGCCCAGGAAGGCTTTACTTCAACGAGGACGGCGGTGGCTGCAGCCAGGGCGAGGGCAACCAGGACCACCCCCGGCGTCACCAGGAACGGCCGGGCTGAAGACAGGGGTGCAGTTTCGGCGCCGGGCTTCGAGGGCCGTTCAACAGCGGATATTCCGGCTCGGGAGGGATCCGACACCATTCCCCACAGCCCTGGTCTCCACATCCAGGCTGCCGCGGCTGCTAGCGCGGCGACTCCTCCAGCCACCGCAAGAGTCCATGCCGAGCCTTCGGCGGCCACCGTGATCTGACAGGCAAAAGTCCAGGCCGCAAACGCTACAGTCGCGGCCTCAAGGGCCTGATCGCCAACGTCCCGGCCCAAAAATTCCCCGTTCATGCAGTCACTGGAGTCGGTAGATCTCGGTCATCGGTTCGTTGTCGATCGGTGGCGGCTGGCATCATCCACAGTGTACACTCACGGCCGTGCAACATGAATCGAATCCCGCTCCACTGCGGCTGTCGGTGGTGGTCGTCGTCGGAAGCCTGCGCCATCGTGCGCAGCGAACTTTGGAGGCCATCCTCGACGAGGGCGGCATCGACCAACTCGAAGTGATCATCGTCGATGTCGCTGACAATCCCGTCCCCTGGGGTGAGGTCAATCCGTGCATCCGCGTACACCGCATGCCGCCTTCGACCCTTTTATCGCACGCCCGTGCCGAGGCAGTATCGATTGCAAGAGCTCCTCTGGTAGCCTTTCTCGAGGAGCACACGGCGCCCGAGCCGGGTTGGGCTGAAGAGATCATCGCATCTGACGATGGCCTCTGGGCGGTTGCAGGAACCGCCATCCGCCACGGTAACCCAGGATCGCCGCAGAGCGACGCGTCGTACCAGGTGTCGTACGGACTGTTCGAACCTCCGGTCAGTGGCGGCGAGGCCACGGTTCTCCCGGGCCACAACTCGGTCTACCGACGCTCAATCCTGCTTGACCTGGGGCCCTCCCTGCCGGAGTTGTTCGCAATAGACACTGTGCTGCACGAAATGCTGCGGCGGGAGGACCAAAGGCTGGTGATGCTCAGTTCCGGGGTCGTTCAACACTGGAACGAGACCACTATTCGTGCCACATTACGCGGTCACTGGTGGTTCCACCGCAGTTATGGTGCACGCCGTGCCCGCTTCCTGGACTGGAGTGCTACACGTCGCCTCTCCTATGTCATCCTCGCTCCGGTGATTCCGGTGTACGCCCTCCTTCTGTGGGGGCGCCGGCGACGTAACGTCGGCAAGCCGGTGCTGCGGCCCCTGCTGAGACTGGGGCCAAGGATGCTACTGATTCATGTGGCATCCGCCGTCGCACAAGCGGTTGGGTTGATGATCGGCGAAGGCCCATCTCTGATGAGGTTCACTGACTTCGAACTCGGCGAGGCTGCACGGGTCGATACCCCCCCACACCTGGATCGAAACTGACCATGCCACCACTGGTCTCAATCGTTATCCCGACCTTCAAATCCGAGGGCACGGTGCGTGCGTGTCTCGAGGCGATCGAACGCCAGACCTTCACGGACCTTGAGGTGGTGGTCGTCGACTCAAGCCCTGACGATCGAACAGAACAGGTTCTCAACGAGTTTCCCTGGGTGCGTACCATCAGGTCTCCCCAGAGGCTGTTACCCCACGAGGCCCGCAACACTGGTGTCCTTGAGGCCCAGTCAGAGACCCTGGTCTTCAGCGACCCGGATGTGTATGCGGCGCCGGACTGGATCGAGCGATTGCTCGCGGCCCATCACGAGACTGACGACGGAACCGTGGCTGGAGCCGTCACTTGCCACGGCCATCGATGGCTCGACCGCGGCATCCACTTGTGCAAGTACAGTAAGTGGCTGCCAGGAGGTATCCGTCGCCAGGTCGATTGCTTGACCACCGCAAATGTCGTTGTCGATCGCAGGCGGTTCAAGGAGGTTGGGGGCTTCCGAGGTGATCTAATGCACGGAGATGCACTTCTCGGATGGGAATTACGTCGGTCACGACCTATCTGGTTTGAGCCGGGAGCGGTGGTTGCACACCACCATCTCTCGTCGTTCTCGGACTTCCTCCGAGAGCGTTATAGCCGCGGCATCGACTTCGGTCTCCTCCGGGCGGAATGGTCCCGGCTCGACCGGGTCGGCCTGGCCAAATTCCTCGTCGTGACCGCGCTTCCGATTCGTCTGGCACGAATCTTCGCTCTGGTTGCCGGCCACAGTTTCCGGGCTGGATGCGCCCGTGACTATTTCGCGACCTTCCCGGTGATGGCGGCAGGACATGCTGCCGCTCTCGCAGGTGAAGCTGTTGCCTACTCGCGTCTAGTGCTGAAGAAGAGTTCATCCCCGCGCCCGTAGATACTACGGTTCCGAATGGACAGGATCCCGTTCTGAATCGTCCGACATTCTTGGTTCTTGGCGCCGGCAAATGCGGCACAACGACCTTGCACCACTGGCTCGGCCAACACCCGCAGCTGCTGGGTCGAGTCCAAGGCGGTAGGACAAACCGAATCCGTAATCCTCCACCATGATGTAGGTGGTGGTGACCACGGTCATGAAAACCGCCGGCGGTACAGCGAGCCACCAACGGCTTTGGCGGCGGGCTCGGGCCTTTGGTCAAAACTCGGAGTTTTTCAGTGGGGACTGCACGCGCAGTTCAAACCTGAGCAACAAAACGGCGCTCCCTCGAAAGGGAGCGCCGGTTTCTCAGATCGAACGCTTATTGGTCGTCCGTATATCCAATTCTCAACATGGGATCGACGTCGAGCACCTCGGGGTGCAGGTACTTGCCTTGCTCATCCGCCGGCTTGTCCTCTTCGACCTGGATACGGTTGCTTTCGGCCCACCGGTCATGGCGGATTCCGGTGACCTGCCACGAAACCGTCATTCCCGGAGCGCCGCCGGCAATCTCGAAACGATTGCCGCTGACCTCGGATGCGACATAGAGATTCGGACCCGGGGCGCCAATGGGCGTCAGTTGGTAACGGAAATCACGGTTGAGCACTTCGAACCAGTCGGGCAGGTCGATGACGGCCCGACCCTCAGCGTCCAGCACGACGTTGCCGTTGTAGACGTTCATCATGTCCGGCGACTCGACGAAGGAGTGAGAGAGATACTTATTCTCGGGATCCAGCGGGTGGTCAATCTTGAAGGAACCACCGCCCTTGCTGAGGCTGCCGGTGACATCCACGTCTCCCTGCAGGTAGGCAGCCAGGCTTCCGGAGGCGCCGGAACTGACAACGCCGTAGAAAGCCTCGGCATTGTCACCCCTCACGATAGAGTAGATACCCCGGCCATCATCCACATTGGCTTCAACGTCAATCACCCCCGAGAACGGGCTGGATGCCGTGGCGAAGAGAGCGGAGGCATCGCCGCCGTCGGCCCAGATAGCGGCCTGGCTCTCGCTGGGGTTACCAGGTGTGATCCCTGAGCTGATATTGCCGTGGGCAAACAGTGCATTGGAGTTGATGCTGTAGGCCTCAATGCCGTAATTGGAACTGGAGACACCCTTGACTCCCACGCCAGTGCCGAGGTTGTTGCCATACACCGCGGTACCGCTGCCTTCGGTGGAACCAACGAGCGCCGGGTATGTGTTGGCATCATCGGTATTCTTGAACCAGCCGGCCCATCCTCCCCCGCCCTCATCCCAGGAGTTTTCCACTCCAAAGGCCTTGCCTGGGGTGGCCACAGTCCCCGAATAGGGCAAGACAAGTCCCGGAGCTTCAGCCCACATCAGCTGGGCGCCGTCGCTGCTCAGGAATTGACCGGCAACCGCGCCTGGGGCCTCGAGTTTCCCCTGAGAAACGCCACCGTCGGCAATCTTGGCCCCGGTCACTCCACCATCAGCAAGCTTCGAACTCGTCACTCCACTGTCCGCGATACCTACTGAGTCGGCCAACACCGAGATACCGTCCCCGGCGCCGACGTTCAGTGTGACCGTCGCGGAGGAGCCTCCACCGCTGAGGCCTTGGCCTGCCTCAACCGTACCGATGCCGGACGTTGCACCATTTCCGAGAAGATCGTCGGAATACGTCATCTCAAAGGTCGAGGGGTCATTGGAGGCATTGGCAAGGCCCGATCCGAAGACCACAACTCGTCCGGTCCCGGCGATAATCTGAAATTGCATGCGAACGTTCTCTTGGCTGATTCCAGGGACGAGGTCGGTGACATTCCACTGCTTAGGCTGGAAAGGCCCCACGACATAATCTTTCGAGGCGATGTTCACGCCGAAGTCGTTGAACGCCGACGCGCGCACGGTGACTTGATGGCCCGAGGTCTCCATGAAACCGAAGTTGTAGCGGTAGTCGGAGGCGTTTTGTGGATTGGTCTGATACACGCCGAGCAAATCGGTGGACTGGCCGGCTTCGAGAGCGAATTCCGCCGGCACTCCCGAGAAAAATTGTCCAACGGAGTCTGTCTCACCACCCCCGGCGGGAACACTGAAAATCCTGCTGTTGACGACAACCTGATCGTCCGCCACCACGCGGATGGCGCCGAAGGTGGATCCAAGCCCGAACATATTCTCGACGGCATTGGGGTACCGGGCTGTGTCTCCCGGTTGAATGGTGTCGTTGAATGTACCCACCGGCGTGCCGTCACCGTTGCGCGCGTACATCAAGAACTGCACGTTGACTGCCGAAAGAGTTGGATTATTGACCCAGACCGTTGTGAACCAGTCCGAGCCCGAAGCGCCCGGTCCGCGCCCCACCGAAGGCAGGTACACATCGGTCCCTGCAAACCCGGCAAAAACGACCGGAGCCACAAGGGACAATACGGCGGCCAATACGAAAACGATTCGAACTCTACGATTTCTCATCAGATGATCCTCCTATTTTTCTGCGTTCTGAGTCATATTCTATCATTCACCTTCGCCGGCATAGAAGGTCTTCGGGCTCGTGTGGTGCACTGCCCAAGGAGACCTGAGACCTAAAATCAGTCCCTAACTCTCTTCACACAGACCACTTATACAATCTTCTTGATTTTCTGCTATACTTCGCGCCTTCGCGGGCGTGTGGCCCTGTCGTGAGTTCACACCAGCAGCCCTCTTGTTAACTGACTCGGTGTGACGCCCACGACCAACACCATTGGAAAACTTAATGAATGAATTGACCTTCGCGGATGTCCCTGCGGGCCTCGGCCCCGTGCTCGCCGATCGCGGCTTTACCGAACTGACCACAATCCAGACTGCCGTCCTCAATCCCGACGTCGCCGGCCGCGACCTGCGCATCTCGTCGCAGACCGGTTCCGGCAAGACCGTGGCCTTGGGGCTCGTAGTCGCTGAGGAAGTCGCGGCCGCCGTGACCCTGAAAAACCACGGCCCCGTCCGCGCACGGCCTTCGGTCGTCTTGATTGCCCCTACCAGAGAGCTGGCGGTTCAACTCGCCGAGGAGCTTGGGTGGCTGTTTAAACCCCTGGGCGCCACCGTTGTTTCGCTGACAGGCGGCACCTCAATCGGTAATGACTTCCGGGAGCTCAAGCGTGACCCGCAAGTTCTCGTCGGCACACCGGGCCGGGTTCGCGACCACCTCGAACGGGGCAGCCTGGAACTCGACCGGGTCAGCGTCGTTGCATTGGACGAAGCCGACGAAATGTTGGCGATGGGCTTCGAGGAAGAGGTATCAGCGATTCTTGGAGCAACGCCAAAGGATCGACGCACCCACATGGTGTCGGCCACCTTCCCACCGTCCGTCCGTTCTGTGGCGGCCCGCCATCAGCATGACGCCTTGATGGTCGCCGGCACCGCGCCCGGAGAATCCAACTCCGACATTGACTTCCGAACAATGGTCGTGCCCCCCAACCAGAACCTCTCGGCATTGGTCAACGTCCTTCTGACCGATCCCGACGCCAAGACCCTGATCTTCGTGCGGACCAGAATAGACACCGCCGGGCTTTCCGATGCCCTGGCCGACCTCGGATTTGCCGCACGGCCGCTCTCCGGCGACCTCAATCAGCGCGAACGCACCGGCACCTTGAACGCCTTCCGGCGTGGCCAGACACCGATTCTGGTGGCCACCGACGTTGCAGCCCGAGGCCTTGACGTACAAGACATCACCCAGGTCATCCACGTTCACCTGCCCGATAATGCCGAACTCTTGACCCACCGCAGCGGTCGTACCGGACGCGCCGGGCGTAAGGGCCGGACCCTGATTTTCGTGCCTCCACAGGCTGCACGCCGTGTGGATTTCATGTTGCGCCACGCCGGCATCACTGCGCCCCGCGCCGATATCCCCGGTCGCGACGAAATCAACAGCGCTGCTGACCAGCGGCTGCTTGAGCAGTTTACCGAATTTGAAGCCGGCGAACGCAAAGACGGCGACCGCCTGCACAATGTGGCTTCAGAACTTCTGCAAGGCCGCGATCCCGTCTCCGTGGTGGCAACGCTGCTCGCTGAGGCCGACCACGGTGGGCCGTGCGCTCCGCGCGACATTCAGCCGGTACGTTTCCAGGAAAACCGCAATTCACAACACCGGCACCCCCAAGGGCGGCGCCCGTCCTCGGGCAACTGGGCCCGGTTCCAGGTCAGCTGGGGCAAAAACCACGGCGCGGACCCAGGACGGCTCCTGGCCATTGTCTGCCGCCGGGGCGGCATCAGCAGCTCGGACGTGGGCTCCATTTCCATCGGGGGACAATCCTCGATGGTCGAGGTCAACCCCAAGATCGCACAGGCCTTCGCACGATCTGCAGGCCGCCCTGACCCCCGCGACCCCAGGATCAAGTTCCGTGAATGGCGTGACGTCAAGCCCAAGGGCCGACAGCGGTAACGCTGAGAACGACCCAGGGCCCGACAGTATCAATCGTCGGACCTTCTTGTGGTCAGCGAATAGGGTTCGCCACGACCCGGTGAAATTCAGTATTCCGGTTACGAAGCTTGATACCGAGCACCCCCACCTCGGCCAATGGACCAGCCGGCATGTCCGGATTCCACCGTAGCGACCTTGTATAGGCGATCACAGGTTTCTGGGAAGGGCTGATTTCGAAAGCTTCGTCCTCCGACAGCACCACCGTGGCGCGTGGAAAAAGATAGCCTGTGTAGTCGACCGCATTGTCAAAAACTCCGGATCGATCAAGCAGAACCAACAGGACCTCGGCATCGCTCTTTATGTTCGCCTCTCGAGCTTGCCCAATCATGTCCCCGTATATGGTGTCACGTACCGACGGCGTGTGCTGCCCGGTGAGCAACCACAGGTTGTGCGCAACCAGTGCGCAGAGCACCAGAAAGAAAACCTGCAGTCTTCCCCTCGTCAACCGGAGGCGCACCAGCGTCCACCAGCCACAGGCAACAACCAGAGCCGGCGCAATGACGATCGCACGATGCAAGCTGAACGAGGGTGGTGGCGCCGCGTAGCCTTGCAGGGCGCTGGCCACGGCAATGACTGCGATGCTCCAGAACGCCACAACAAAGCTGGGCAATCGAAGACGGCCGCACAGTGCCAGAACCAGGAAAAGGACCACCGGCAGGTAGAGAACAGGCGAAAGAAATGCCCTTGGATATCCAAGAAAGAAGACCACCAGCCCCTTCAAACTGTTAAGAATAGGCGACCCGACCAGAGCCCCACCGTCGCCATGGAACAGGTCGGTCCTTGAGGCAAAACTCAATACGCCGAAGACGACCACGACCACCGCGACCGCCACCCATGATGCGGCAAGATCTCGGCGACCTGCAACGACAGCCTGACTGGCGAACCAAAGCAGGGCTGCATAGAGAAGCGCCCACGAGGCCAGCCCCGGTGTGTAGCAGGTACCGAGCATGGCGCCGACCCACGCCAGTATTGCGAGATTTCGACAGGAGGGCCGGTGACGCGCGAGCAGCAGCCAACCCACTGCCGCGAGGGTGAAGGATACGGGCAGAATAGATTGTTCGAAATGCCGTACATGCTCCAGGAGATATGGGAAACCGAGCAGCGCCGTAGTGGCGATCGGGACCATGTACTCGCCCCACGGTAGTTCTTCCCATGTTCGGAGCAGGCCGGCCCAGAAGATCAGCACTCCGAAAACGAATACCAGCGCATATCCCAGTCTGAGTCCCAAAAGCGTACGACCAAGAACCAGAGCCGGAAGGGATACGATCAAGTACTGCCTCGATGGGTAACCCAGGAAGCCCGAGCCGGTATAACTCCAGTCGGGTTCGGAGAATGAATCAAGGCCAGATGCAACCTGCTGGGTTGCCTCGTTGTCGATCGTTACTTTCTCGATCCCGGAGACTCCCCAAAAGGCCGTAGCGCCGAGAAGAGATAGAGCCAATACCGCCGCGATTGGAGTGCGCCGGAGAGAGCGTACGATGGCGAAACCGATCTCGATCAGGCTGACGAACACAACACCGATACCCGCGATCACCCACACACGGGCGGCGAGCCACGATGCCGGCCCGTGAATCGCATAGGCCATAAGCTCAAGACCGATCCAACCGGCGGTGATCGCCCACATCAGTCGCACACGAGGTCGATGGTCAAGATGATCGGCCATTGACTGGGGATGGTACCAGAAGACTTCGGAGAATCCCTCGGCATCAACTCCGGGCTCTCCGATCTGCCTCCCACCATCACGGCGCTGCTGGGGATCGACCCCCAGAATCTGCCCTGGCTGGGCCGCAACATCCTGGGCTCCCCCGCCGATGAACCGGTCATCTGGGGCGTCAAAGGATGGGTCGAGCTGATCGTGGCTCGTGGGTAGTTTCTCACCAGTGATCTGCTGCGACGAAAACCGGTGAGAAAATGTGGGCTAGTCTGCCGGGGCTGCCGCTGTCTTAATGCCTTCCACCTTGCTCACGGTGAGGTCAAAGACCAGGTCTTTGCCTGCGAAAGGGTGGTTGCCGTCGAGACGAACGATGTTCTCGTCAAGATGGATGACCGTCAGTGGGAATTGCCGCCCCTGACCATCCTCGGCAGTGACCATCGCGCCGACACAGACGTCGGGTGGAAGTTGGGTGCGAGGTGCCTCGATGACCCGGGACTCCTCGCGCTCACCGAAACCCTCGGTGGCCGGAATCTCCTTGACTACGTTCGCCCCCGGTTCCAATCCTGCCACGGCTTGTTCGAGCGCCGGCAGCGTTTGCCCGGCCCCAAAAATGAAGC
>Ga0164313_10005928_pt1 | contig 10801 bp, 12 predicted proteins | sample GuaBasSedimGuay4_FD_113735 | JGI IMG/M metagenome (GOLD analysis project Ga0164313, IMG submission 113735) | Subseafloor sediment microbial communities from Guaymas Basin, Gulf of California, Mexico - Guay4, Core 4569-4, 0-3 cm | ecosystem: Environmental > Aquatic > Marine > Hydrothermal vents...
AGGAAAATTCACAGACGTAAGTTTCGAGGATCTTGAAAGCAGTCCTGCGGAAAACGAGACCAAACCAGAATGACCTTGTAATTATATAAGGCCGAAAGACTTGAAAGGTCAGCGAAAGCTGGCCTTTTTTTATTTCAAAACTTCAAAAAGAATTCGATCTGCTCTCTTAATATTTTCGGAGAACGCTCATCAGTAAATGCATCATTCTCGTCTAATAGGTCACCTACTCTCGAAAGCTTGGGTTTTCTGCTCAGCACATCAACTCTTAAATAGTTGAGGACCGCAGTTAAGTGATCAAGCCCAAGAAGATTTCCTGTAGCTCCATTACTTAAACCAACTAAGGCAGCTTTTTTGTCGTGAAGATCTTTTGGAGAAATGCAATCCAAGAATGTTTTCAACACTCCAGGGTAACTTCCATTGTATTCTGGTATGATGAAAACGAACTTGTCGCAGCCAACAATGTGCTTCGAAATAACCTCATCAACTTCATCTTGATGCTTCCCATACATGGCATTGAAACCAAAGTCATTTGGTAGGTCTTCGAGCTTGAGAACGAGGAATTCGGCACCTTTTTCGGTTAAGTATTCGCAGTAATTATGAGCGACTTTTTCCGTATTACTATCCGGACGATTCGTACCACAAATAACACTTATCATTCTTCTGGGCATTTCAACACAATTGTGTTCAAAAAAACGGACTAACTCTACATACTTGGAGACAGGTGTGGAACTAAATTAGCGCAGCGTTCCAGGGCCGTTCTCTTATCGCACAAATTAACTAAGATCCATGGAGGTCACCTACTACGGACATTCTTGTTTTGGTATTGATACAGGTGAAGTAAAACTTCTCATCGATCCATTCATTACACCGAACGGGATGGCGTCTCATATCAATGTAGATGATATAGATGTAGATGTGATTCTAATAACGCACGGCCATGAAGACCATTTGGCAGATGCTGAAGGAATTCTAAAACGGACAGGAGCAAAACTTGTAACGAACTTTGAGATCCATAATTGGTATGCTGCAAAAGGTATCGAGAATATTGCAGCGGTAAATCATGGTGGAAAAATTGAACATGATGGCGTATCGATCAAATATGTAAATGCCAGCCATTCGAGCTCACTACCGGATGGATCCAATGGAGGAAATCCGGGTGGATTTATAATAAGGCATGGAGGTAGAACCGTTCATCATGCTGGCGACACTTCATTAATGATGGACATGCAATTGTTGGGCGAATATGAGAATATCGACCTAGCAATTCTGCCTATTGGCGATGTTTTCACTATGGGTGTGGGCGATGCGATAATAGCTGCCGGAATGCTGAAATGCGACAAAGTGGTGGGAATGCATTACGACACCTTCCCTCCTATTGAAATTGACAAAGAAGCTGCGATAGAGAAATTCTCCAACGCAGGAAAAAATTTGACATTGATGGACATTGGTTCATCCATAACTATTTGAAAAAAAGAAGACCATGGCAAAGACGATATGCATAGCAAATCAAAAAGGAGGCGTAGGAAAAACCACGACAGCGATCAACTTGGCTGCATGTTTCGGCGTACTCGACCATAAAACACTTCTTATCGATGCGGATCCGCAGGCCAATGCTACATCTGGTGTAGGATTAGACCCAAGAAACATTCGTTCAAGTATTTACGAGTGCATTTTGAACGATGCAAAACCGCAAGACATTATCCTGCATACTGATAATCCGAACTTGGATATCATGCCCGGTCATATTGACCTTGTTGGTGCTGAGATCGAAATGATCGATCTGCAGGATCGGGAATTCATGATGAGAAAAGCCCTTGAACCGATCAAGGACGATTACGAACTTATCATTATTGATTGTTCTCCGTCATTAGGACTTGTAACCATCAATTCTTTGTGCGCTGCAGATTCCGTTATCATTCCGGTGCAATGCGAATATTTTGCTTTAGAAGACTTGGGCAAACTACTGAATACCATTAAGATCGTTCAAAGCAGACTTCATCCTGATCTAGATATTGAAGGTATGTTGTTGACCATGTACGATACCCGCCTAAGATTGGCTAACCAAGTCGTTGAAGAGGTAAAAACTCATTTCCAACAACTCGTATTCGACACAGTTATCCATCGTAATGTGCGTTTAAGTGAAGCACCAAGCCACGGTGAGACCATCATCATGCACGACGCTAGCTGCAAGGGTTCTGTGAATTACCTTAATTTAGCAAGAGAGATCCTACAGAAGAACGAAATGACCCGCATGACGGAGTTGGATCGAATGATCGGTGTGTAAGAATGACTAAGAAAAGAGGACTGGGAAGAGGACTTAGCGCATTGCTTGAAAGCCCCGGAACGGACATAACATCCAGTATTTCTGAACAAGACAGAAGCCCGCGAACTGCGGGCTCTATCGCAAATATTCCTCTTGATAATATTGAAGAGAATCCTTTTCAACCAAGAGCGACTTTCGACAAAACCGCCCTTATTGAACTTTCAATTTCCATAAAAGAACTCGGGCTGATCCAACCTATTACGGTCCGTAAAATGGGCTACGATAAGTACCAGCTCATTTCAGGCGAAAGACGTTTTCGTGCCTCCAAACTGGCTGGACTGACCGAATTGCCTGCATACATTCGTGTGGCCAACGATCAGGCCATGTTAGAAATGGCTCTGGTAGAGAATATTCAGCGGCAAGATCTTGATGCCGTAGAGATAGCGATCAGTTACCAACGTTTGCTGGATGAATGCGACCTTACCCAAGAGAAATTGAGCGAGCGTGTAGGTAAGGATCGTTCCACCATTTCGAATTACATCCGCTTACTAAAACTTCCTGCCGTTATACAAATGGCCATTCGCGAAGGACGATTAAGTATGGGCCATGCAAGAGCACTTGTTTCTTTGGATGACCCTGAGAAACAGACCGAGGTGTTCAACAAGATCGTTGAAAGCCAGCTTTCTGTTCGCCAAGTAGAAGAGATCACGCGAAGCAAAGGGTATTCTACAAAAGGTAAAAACTCCCCTAACACACTTTCTTTCAAAGAACAGAGCCTCCGTGATGCGATAGCAGATAGACTTGGCGCGGATATTGAGATGCGCGTTGGCCGAAAAGGCAAAGGAAAGATCGAGATACGCTTCAACTCCAAAGAGGAATTGGAACGGATCAGCGATCTACTAGGCATTTAAATGCTCCGGAACATATTCATAACTACGTTGCTGCTGCAGTTTTTTGCAGTCTCTGCTTTTGGGCAAGATACATTGGCCGTGAAGCCTAAGAAAGACAAAGAAGCTTGGAAAGAAGATCATATTCCATTTAAAGCAACAATGCTGAGCACCATACTACCTGGCGCTGGTCAGATATACAACCACAAATACTGGAAGGCACCATTAGTATGGGCCGGTATTGGGATCTCTGTCTATTATATAGTAGATAACAACAAGAATTTCCATCATTATAAAGACGCTTACCTCCTTTCGTTAGATGGCAATAATCCATATGAAGGTGAATATTCCAGTTCGCAGCTACTTTCAATAACCGATCAATATCGCCGTTGGCGAGACCTTTCTTATGTGGCGGCTGGCTTCATTTACTTGCTCAATATTATGGATGCCGCTGTTGACGGCTATTTGGTGACTTTTGATGTTTCCGAAGATCTCTCAATGAGCCTTCGACCTTATACTGACTTTACCACTTATCCAATAAATGGACTGACCCTATCGCTCAGTTTGTAATTTCGGCCCCACCTTGTTATAAAACACAATTGAACATTTCACTTTTCGGATATGGTAAGATGGGTAAAGCCATTGAGCGCATAGCACAAGACCGCGGTCATGTAGTGGTGCAAAGAGTAGGCTCCGAAAACTCTGGTGAAACTCCTGTTGAAAATGCCGATGTCGTCATCGAATTCAGTACACCTTCTTCCGTAGTTGCAAATATCAAAGCATGCCTGAATGCTACAAAGCCAGTAATTGTAGGCACAACTGGCTGGTTGGAACATCTGGACGAGATAACATCTGAGGTGAATAAGAACAACGGAGCATTGCTTCATGCAAGCAATTTCAGTATTGGGGTCAATATATTCTTCGAAGTGAACAAGCATCTGGCTGAAATGATGAATGGAAGAATTGAATACACTCCCATTGTGGAAGAAACCCATCACGTTGAAAAACTGGATATACCTAGCGGAACAGCAATATCAATTGCTAATGACCTGATCGACCGTTCAGATAGTGTAGAAGCTTGGAGTGAATTAAATGAAGATCGAAAATTGCAAGTTGTTTCGCATCGGAAAGATGAAGTGCCTGGCACTCATAAAGTAAGCTACAGATCTGAAATTGACGACATAACGATAGAACATAAAGCCCATAATCGAGAAGGATTTGCTATTGGAGCCGTTTTGGCCGCCGAATGGATAGTTGGCCGAAAAGGCGTGTTCACAATGAAAGACTTATTAAAATTCTAAAAGAGAATGGATATCCCGCATATACTATTATACGCATTGATACTGGTTTATTTCGCCACTTTCTGGAAGCTCTTCGAGCGTGCCGGAAGAAAAAAATGGGAAGGCTTGATACCTATTTACAACTTATGGGTATGGCTCAAGATATCTGGCAAACCTTGGTGGTGGATCCTACTCTTTTTAGTTCCAGGTGTAAATCTGTTAATGCTCATTATCATGAATGTTAACATGAGCATCATCTTCGGTAAACGAGAAATGAAGGAGCATGTAATGGCGGTCTTTATTCCGTGGTATACGTTGCCAATGCTCGCTTTCAAGGACGACGCTGAATTCACAGGCCCTATTCCAAAAGAAGAGCGCAGAAGAACAAGAATGCAGGAATGGGGCGATGCGATCTTGTTCGCCGTGATAGCTGCGACCATAATACGCACGTTTACCATCGAGGCTTTCACAATACCTACGCCTTCAATGGAAGACTCCTTATTGGTAGGCGATTTCCTCTTTGTTAGTAAACTAAGTTACGGCCCTAGAATGCCGATGACACCGGTCGCTTTTCCTTTTGCACATCATACATTGCCGTTCACAGAAACAACAAGATCCTTTACTGATTGGTTCAGCATGCCTTATCGCAGACTTCCAGGATTCGGAAGTGTAGAAAGACATGACGCCGTTGTTTTCAATTTTCCTGAAGGTGATACTGTTTTATTAAAACATCAAAACAGAAGTTTTTACCAAATGAAACGGGAGAATGGAGATGTGGTATATGACCAGAAAGGCCGAATTCGGATATCTGGAGGGAACACCGCTCCCGCAGGTGAGTTAGCCGTACGACCTTTGGACAAACGCGAGAATTATATCAAGCGTTGTGTTGGTTTACCTGGCGATATGCTTGAAGTAAAAGAAGGAGAAGTGTATATCGACGGGAACATAGACGACTGGCCGCCAGCTGCTATGTTCCAGTATTTAATGAAGATCCGTCAACCATTCGCAAACGTTAAGAAACTGAAGTACAACTATAACATTGATGAACAAGATGTTGCATTGTTGTCAGGTCGAATGGACACGACGAACCAATTGTATTCGGTTATGGCCATGACCAAAGAAATTGCAACGAAAATGGAACAGAATTCCAATGTGATCTCTATGGAGCCATTTCTCGACGACCCAGATCAAGGTAGACGTAATGCTTTCCCGATATTTCCCAATCATCCTAAATATACTTGGACAAAAGATTATTTCGGCCCGATCTGGATCCCCAAGGCAGGTGAAAGCATTGACCTAACTGAAGACAACCTCCCTATATATGCCAGAGTTATAGGGTATTACGAAGGCAATGATCTTGAAGTGAAAGATGGGCGAATATTTATAAATGATGAAGAAAGCGTCAGCTACACATTCAAAATGAATTACTACTGGATGATGGGCGATAATCGCCATAACTCTCAAGATTCAAGATTCTGGGGGTTTGTTCCAGAAACCCATGTTGTGGGTAAAGCGGTATTTATTTGGCTCTCGAACGACCCTGTAGAAGGTGGTTTCCCATTTGGGATCCGTTGGAAAAGGTTGTTCAGTCTAGTGCGATAATTTGATAGTATGAGCTGGCGCGTTCGCGTCTGGAAAAATGGAAGTTTAAAGGACTGGATAAAGGCCTTTGTGGCGGCACTTATTTTGCTGCTACTGATCAAATCTTTTATAGTTCAAACGTTGGTGGTTCATTCCACATCTATGTATCCGACCTACGTACCGGGTGAACTTATCATAGTGAATAAATTGAGCTATGGAGCTCTCATTCCTTGGACCGATCACCGCATGTTCGGATATGGGAATATTCGACCGGGTGAAGTAGTGGCTTTTCATTTTCCGATGGAAGGGCAAAAGAAGATCTGTGATCGATCGGTGTACATAAAGCGCTGTGTTGCTGGTCCTGGTGATGAATTACAAATCATACGCGGTCAAGTTTTCGTGAATGGTGATAGTTTACAAAATGAGCAGGTCGCTTTCAATTTCAATGTCCAATACCAAGACAGCAGCACAGTTGACAGCCTGATAAAAACTCGGGGAATACCTAAAGAGGTTATCATTGAAGGTCGGAGCGAATTATATATACCGTTAACATGGAAGCAGGCGTATACCATGGAAGAAGTACTTGGTCGATCCAACGTGAGCAGCACTATCGAAACCATCCCGGGCAGTAGGGCCTACATTTTCCCTTTTTCACCGAATTTCGAGTGGAATGATGACAATTACGGGCCTATAACTATTCCTAAGAACGGAGATACGATCCAATTGAACATGGCCAACTGGCCGCTTTATGACCGGATCATTACGATCTACGAAGGAAATGAAGTAACTATTGGAAAAAACCAGAAATTAAGTATCAATGGAGATGATTCAGGGCTCTACATTTTCAAACAGGACTATTTCTTTGTTCTGGGCGATAACAGGCACAACAGCTTCGATTCCAGATTTTGGGGATTCGTGCCGACGGATCATGTTATCGGAAAGGTGCTTAAGCAATAATTCTTTATGAACACAATATTGGTGATACTTTCTTTTGCAAAAAGGCCGTTCTTTGCTATCTTTGTGATGAAGCGGAATTGTTTTGCGCCTTGCCAAGTTCGTAAAATGATCCAGAACAAAAAGAAGCTAATGTTAAAAACACCTCAAGCAATACTGAAAATGTTGGCGGTGCTGACTTTGATGTTGTGCACGTACAGCGCAACGATCGCACAAACGCCAAGTGAAGATATTCAATACCGGTTCAGTGTTCTCAATGTGACTGACCGAGTAGCGGCTAAGGTCGTTCAACACGATCTCATGCAAGATCCTGATGTGTATAACTGCGTCTTTATTGTGGGATGCGATTGTTTTAAGATCAGCACGCCTTTAACTTTGGATAGAGAGTCTCTCTCTGAACTTTTGGAAGATATTGGATATGAACTTACTGGTACGATGTACTGCCCCGATGGAAGGGTGCTGTATGCTCCAGTTCAAGAATTTCAAGTAAAATGAAGCACATTCTACGATCAACAATCGTTGCCTTTACATTTATTCTAGGCATTAATCATGAAACTATTGCTCAACCTGCGAATGAGGACTGTGCGTTTGCCGTAACTCTTAATTGTGCATCACAATTAAGCAGCTTTACCCATCTTTCTTCTGTCGATGCTGCACCAATGTGTAGTGGAGTTCCAGATGGCACAAGTGGAGGGAATTGGTATATTTTTTATGGGAATGGCGGCCTGCAAACAGTTGCTCTATGCGGTACAACTGGTGCTTTAGATTCTCGGCTTAGGGTATATACTGGTACCTGTGGTGCATTTACATGTGTCGCTGGAGGCGATGACGATTGTGGAACAAGTGGATTGCTTTCTATTGTTTCGTTTTTCAGTACTAACCTAACTCCGTATTATGCCCTTGTTCATGGAGCTGGTGCATCTGTTGGTGTTTATACTATTAAGCTTACTTGCCAACCACCACCACCACCAAATACATTTTGTTATTCAGATCAGCCCATTCCGTACAATCCTGATCCGCTTTCCGGTACTCCGATCTTTTTAACAGATGACCTTCACTCTGCTTCGATCCCAATGGGCTTTGGTTTTTGTTACAATGGTGTAACATACACAGATGCGATCATTTCTTCAAATAACTATATAACCTTTGATCCATTCTTGGCGAACACATATTCCCCATGGAATACAGTTGCAGTCCCATCCCTCACTCCTGGACAAGTGGCGAATAGTATCATGCTTCCTTGGCAGGATATAAATCCCGCCACTGGAGGAAATATATTTTACACAACTTTGGGTACAGCTCCTTTCCGACGATTCGTGGTGACTTATTTGAATGTTCCCATGTTCTCATGCACAAGTCAACTTTATACCAGCCAGATGATCTTGTACGAATCTTCGAATTGCATTGGAACTATGATAGATCAAAAACCTATTTGTCTTTCATGGAATAACGGAGAAGCCGTGCATGGTCTGCAGAATCTTGATGCTACGCAGGCCATCACAGTAACTGGCCGGAACAATACAGCTTGGGCTGCCAATTCTTCTGGGCATTTATTCACTCCTACTTGTGCACCTTGTTCTACCGAATTTTCAACTGATTGCTTTGGGGTTATTCTTCCTTTAGAGCTATTATACTTCCGTGGTCATTCCAACAGCGATGAGAACTCTCTTGAATGGGCAACGGCTTCTGAATTGAATACTCATCACTTTGAGGTAGAAAGAAGCACTGATGGTGTTGAATTTGCGCGTATTTCTACAATAGATGCAGCGGGAAGTAGTCAACAAACTATCGAATATGGGATGAATGATATTCCACCGGTGATAGGATTGAATTATTATCGACTGAAAAGCGTGGATCTTGACGGGTCTTTTACCACGTCTGAAATAGTAGCGCTTGAGACGAAATTAGGAGGACAACCGGTTATTTATCCGAATCCGGCCACGAACGAGTTCTATGTTCGATTGCCTTCGAACATTGTGCTACCAACATCTGTTATTATTAGGGATATTTCAGGAAGACAAGTTCGCAGTTTGAGCATTGATGCTTTAGAAACACCGATCTCAATGGATAACTTGGCCAGCGGTTCATATTTTGTTGAAATACCAGCACTCGGTTCTGGTTCTACAACTCGTTTGATCGTTGAGTAAATAGTATTCCGTAAATAGAATATTTGGTCTAGATGCCGTGTTGGAATTATTCAACACGGCATCTTTTTTTTAGCAACCTCACCCTACCTCACGGAATGAGGTGATACCGAACCACGAGAACGTGCAATAAGAGGTCTGTTCGGCTATAGAATACAACTACCAACAAGAAAACATCTGATCTTAAGTTTGAACAAGACATGCGATTATTTCAATAGACATATTAATTGCCATCAATTTCTATTTTTCCGAAGTGAAAGAAAAGGTCCTTCTCCCCTATGCTCTGTTGGGCAATGCCACTTGGTTCGCCCATTATTTGCAATACCCAGAAGTTGAACTCGAATTAAAAGAGCATTTTGTAAAACAGAGCTATCGTAGCCGAAGCACCATTCTTGGAGCGAACGGGGCATTGGATATGATAATTCCAATTGAACACGGACGAAAAGAGCGCGTGCCAATAGATGACGTGCGCATTGCCTACCACCACGATTGGCAACGAGAGCAATGGCAAAGTTTGGTGTCAGCTTATAGAGCGAGCCCCTATTTTGAATATTTCGAAATGGATGTTGAACCAGTATGGCACACCAAACACGAAAAGTTGATCGATCGTAGCAGCGCACTATTAGAGCTTTCGCTGAAACTTATGCGCGTAAAACCACGGCACACCTTCACTACGCAATACGAAAAGCAACCGGAAGCTTTGGATCTACGTGATGCCATTCACCCAAAGAAGCTATGGCCAACGGCAGCGATATATCCAAAATACTCGCAGGTATTCGAAGACCGCCATCCCTTCACCCCTGACCTATGTGTGTTCGACCTTCTCTTTAACATGGGGCCGGATGCTTCAGAATATCTGCGTTCACTTCCGCTCAACACCTGAAGAGCCATTGCCTAAATTTGACCCTGTCTGTTTGACGATAGGCTATCAATAAAATCGAACATGTCCGAAACGCTGAATAAGAAACAAGATCTTGAGTTCAACAAGAACGAAGACAAGATGCGCATGCTCGTTAGCAAGTTGCGACAAGACCTTGAACGCATTTATCTAGGAGGCGGAAAGAAGAAGATCGAAAAGCACCACGCTAAAAAGAAGCTGACCGCCCGTGAACGGATCGATGCTTTGCTTGACCCAAAAGCCAATAGGATCGAGATCGGTGCCTTTGCTGGTGAAGGCATGTACGCAGAATACGGTGGTTGTCCTTGTGGTGGCGTGGTAGTGGTGATCGGTTATGTAAGCGGCAAACAATGCATTGTAGTGGCTAACGACGCCACGGTAAAAGCAGGTGCATGGTTCCCGATAACGGGAAAGAAGAATCTTCGTGCTCAGGAAATTGCGATGGAGAACCGCTTACCGATCATCTATCTTGTTGATAGCGCGGGAGTTTTTCTCCCCATGCAAGATGAGATATTTCCAGATAAGGAACACTTCGGACGCATTTTTAGGAACAATGCTGTGATGAGTTCTATGGGGATCACCCAGATCGCCGCAGTAATGGGAAGTTGTGTGGCTGGTGGCGCTTACCTCCCGATCATGAGCGATGAATCACTTATCGTTGAAAAGACCGGAACAATATTCTTAGCGGGAAGCTACTTAGTGAAAGCAGCGATCGGTGAAGACATTGACAATGAGACCTTGGGCGGTGCAGATACCCATTGCGAAATAAGTGGGGTTATCGACCACAAAAGCAA
>Ga0164313_10005929_pt1 | contig 10800 bp, 11 predicted proteins | sample GuaBasSedimGuay4_FD_113735 | JGI IMG/M metagenome (GOLD analysis project Ga0164313, IMG submission 113735) | Subseafloor sediment microbial communities from Guaymas Basin, Gulf of California, Mexico - Guay4, Core 4569-4, 0-3 cm | ecosystem: Environmental > Aquatic > Marine > Hydrothermal vents...
AAATGAAAATGAAAACCCTGATACTCTCATTGACTGCTTTGCTACTGGCCAATGCCAGCGCGGCGATGGCGTGCGAATACAAGGCTGGCGAAACAAAGTTTGCAGACTATGCCAACTGCCGGTATGGAGAAGACAGTATTCAAATCGTCAAGATGCCGGAAGGTTCCACCTGGGAAAGTTGTGTCTATTACCTGGAGGCGTTCAGACCACCAAAGCTGCTGGCTGTCACCAAGGAAAAAGATGGCAAAGAACTGGCCAGCATCAATAATCGCAAACAGATAGGGAACCCTTGCTACCTTACAAAACAACATTGTGACGCTGCGCTAAAGGCACAAAATTAGTAGCAGGTACAAGAGTACGCCAGGCAATTGAGCCTCGGTTCAATTGCCCAAAGGCTGCCTGTGCATGACGATCAGTCATTAATGGAAATCTTTTTATTGCAGATAAAAGAAAGGACCGGCAAGGGGTGAGCCAGTCCTTTCATTAAGGTTCAACGCAAGGGGAGCGCTTGACCTCAATACGGAAATGACATAAGGGGAATGTCACTTCCGATTCTGTAGACTCTTTCCGAGTCAAATTCTGGGAATTCTGTCGAGGAACCCCAATGTCCTCTCTATACTATAAGTCTAGCTTAAATTAAGCAATTTTAAAAGTGCATATACGTATTCATAGGGATGAAATCCGGTTTTTTTTGCGTTGAATCTGACCACGGCAAAACACCCAGTAAAGAACATGGCATAAGTTCCTGAAGTGTTTTGATATTTTCTTTTTGTACCCGCATGTCCGGATCAACATGGTTGGCAACCCAACCTTTGAGCTGCATTCCATCACGTTCAATTTGTGCTGCCGTCAACAGGGCATGATTGATACAGCCAAGACGCATTCCGACAACGACAATGACCTCATCCGAGGTCGCCTTTGCAAGCTCCGCCAATAGACGGCCCTCACCAAGCGGCACGCACCAGCCACCGACCCCTTCGATAACCAGGTAGTCCGCTTCAATGGTCCTGGCCAGCTCACTGATCGTTTCAACATCAATCAACCGCCCGGCCTCCCGGGCGGCAATATGCGGGGCGATCGCAGGTTCATATGCATAGGGATTAACCTGCTCATAAGGCAGATTCACATTGGCTGCTGCCATCAAGCTGAGTGCATCCTCATTGCGCAGTCCATCACTGGTATGTTCACAACCGGATGCTACCGGTTTCATTCCAGCCACGCGGTAGCCCTTACCGGTCAGGTAACGTATCAGCGCACTGGCCACGTATGTTTTACCAATTTCCGTATCGGTACCGGTAATAAACAAACGTTTCACGACGGTTTCCGGTTTCTGGAATTCGAACGAAGTGCGTCAATAGAAAATGTTGCAACATCCCCCTGGGGTGTTTTCATCGGCTGGCCCTCTGCCGGGGCAAATGCCGTGCCATATATCACTTCATAGCTGGCCGGATAGCGATCCTCCCGGCGGAATTGTTCATAGGCTTGCAGCATTGCCTTCAAACGCGCCTTGCCGGTCAAGCCATGTAATCTTTGGCGGGCCACATTGTGTGCACCTATGCCCTTGAGCTCACGCATCAATGACAAAACATCGGGATATTCCAGCGTCAACCGTTCTGCATCCATCACGGGTCCGCTAAAACCAGCGTTCATCAATTCATCCCCTATATTGTGCATATCCGGGTAGTCATTCACGTGTGGAAGGTCATCAACGGCCCGCCATGCCTGTTTGAGCTCATACAAAGTATCCGGACCGAAACAGGTGAACACAAGCATGGCATCCGGTTTCATAATGCGTCGGAACTCTCGAAAAATTGCGGGTAGGTCATAGGCCCACTGCAGGGCCAGGCTTGAGAAAACCAGGTCGGCACTGCGCGATGCCAACGGTAAGGCATGCATATCCGCACACACCCGTCCCACCCTGGCAATAGCATCGGATTCAGCCCTCGACCCAAGCTTTGCCAGCATCGCAGGTGCCCAGTCCAGAGCAATGATATTCGCCTGTTGGAATTGCGTGGCCAGCGATTGGCTGGCCGACCCGGTACCGCAACCGAGATCCAGGATCATACCGGGTTGCAGGCGCTGGAATTCAATACGTTCGAGCAAGCGCGATTCAACTTCACGCTGAAGGACAGCATATTGATCATAGCTGTCCGCCGCACGGTTAAACGACAACCTGATAGCATCTTTATCCAGTGGTGTCAGGCTCACACTAGTACTCCTTCAACGTGATACCCGGTAAAAAACCGCGAATGATATCCAAGAACTTTTCCTCATGACTAATAAAGGGTGCATGACTGGCACCAGGGATCAGGCCAAGCCTGGCATCCGGCATCAGGGACGTAGCCTGGCGAAGTGATTCCGGGCTGATGGTACGGTCGCGTGTACCACCCAAAAACAGCGTCGGTATTTTACAGTTTATCAAACCAGGTAACAGGTTATTGCTGTACAGAAGGTGCAGACCGTTATGCAATACCTGCCTGGCTGGAACCGCCTCGGCAAACGAGGAAACACCCAAACGGTGTAACGCTTCACCGACCTGGTTCTCACCGAATGTCTGCAGACAAAAATAGTCTAATGTTTCTTCAAAATTATTCTCAAGCCCATCCGTGAACGAATGTTGTGCAGTGTTATCAACCCCACAATCCCAGCCCTCACGTTTACAAAATGAAGGCGTTGCAGCCACCAGTATCATTTTTTCAATTTTCTGTGGTTGCTGCAAAGCAGCACTCAGCGCGACAAGACCACCAAGCGACCACCCCATCCATATTGCAGGCGGTAACTCAGACAGGATTTGATCTGCCACCGTATCCAGGTTCCGGGACAATGGGACATGACAATTAAACCCATGACCGGGAAGGTCTACCAGGTTGACCCTGTATTCAGTAGCCAGTGCATCAACAAGCCCACCCCATATACCGCTGTGTAAGGCCCAGCCGTGCAATAACACCAACTCCGGGCCATTGCCCAGTGAGCTTATTTTAATGCTGTCAGACATGACAAACTGCAGCCTCAATCGCATCGAGCAACGCATCCAGCTGTGCGACCTGGTGCGCGGCGGTCAGGGTGATCCTCAGCCGTGCAGTACCCTCGCGGACAGTGGGTGGACGTATGGCGATTACCAGGAACCCCTTTCGCTGCAGGTCCGCTGCCAGTTTTACTGTTGCCTCGCTGTCACCGATGACCATCGGCTGAATCGGGGAGACCGAGTCCATCAGGGTTAAGCCACGACTGGCCGCAGCCCGTCTGAAATGCCCGATCAGCATTTGCAGGTGTTCACGCCGCCAGTCGTCTTCAATAACCCGGCGTAATGCTATCCGTGCAGAAGCGGCAATTGCTGGCGGCATCGCGGTGGTATAGATATAACTTCGTGCCTCATTAACCAGGTGATCAATAAGCGCCGCAGACCCGGCAACAAATGCCCCGAAACAACCAAACGCCTTACCCAGCGTACCTGTCAAGATGGGGACCTGCTGCTCGCAAAGACCGGCCGCCACCACGCTGCCCCGGCCCGCAGGGCCACAAACACCTATCCCATGTGCGTCATCCACAACCATCCATGCCTGATGTTCCTGGCACAGGGTCGCCATACGGGCCAGCGGTGGCGTATCACCATCCATTGAAAAAATACCATCGCTCACCACCAGCGTATTGCCTTTATTTTCATTCGCCAATCGCCGCTGCAAGGCCTCTGCATCGGCATGTGCATAACGAAGCAGACGCGCCTCACTCAGCCTGGCGGCATCAATTAAAGATGCATGGCAGAGCTTGTCCTGGATAATGACATCACCTTTTCCCGCCAGGCTGGTGGCCACCGCCAGGTTGGCGAGGTACCCGGATGAACACAGCAATACTTTCTCACGCTGGAGGAATTCTGCTAGCTCGTTTTCCAGTAAGTAATGTTGCTCGCGAAAACCGGTGACCAGTGCGGATGCACCACTGCCCACACCATCACGATCTGCTGCATTTTTGAGTGCGGCGACAAGTTCGGGGTGGGATGCCAGGCCCAGGTAGTCATTACTGCTGAAGTTGAGCATCGGCCTGTCAGCCGTTTGCACTTCGACGGCATGATTACCGGCCACGACCCGCCTTTGACGATTCAGGTGCCGGGCTTGCCTTTGTGAAGCACGCCGGGACAACCAGTTGTCCAGCTTATTGCCAGAACTGTGATACGGATCAACCATGGTCTCAGCCGGGTGCGACCTGGTGTGGCTCGGTGGTCTGCATTCCCAGCCTTTCCAGCAACGCCATATCCCGTGCGGCTTCAGGGTTATCCGTGGTTAACAGTTTATCGCCATAAAAAATTGAGTTGGCACCGGCAAAAAAGCACAAGGCCTGCATCTCATCGTTCATTTCGGTACGCCCGGCGGACAAGCGCACCACCGATTTTGGCATCACGATACGGGCAATTGCGATGGTGCGAACAAACTCCAGCGGGTCAATGGGCTCTACCCCGTCAAGCGGCGTACCGGGGACCTGTACCAGGTTATTGACCGGAACACTTTGTGGATGGACCGGCAGGGTCGCGAGTTGTACGATCAGTTCCGCACGGTCAGTACGGGTCTCGCCCATACCGACAATACCGCCACAGCAAACATTCAGCCCGGCGGAGCGAACATTTTCAAGCGTTTCAAGGCGGTCTTCATAACTACGGGTCTGGATAACCTGCTTGTAGTACTCCGGTGATGTATCCAGGTTATGGTTGTAATAGTCCAGCCCTGCCTGTTTGAGACGTTCGGCCTGTTGGCGTTTCAACATGCCCAGCGTCACGCAGGTTTCCATCCCCATGGCCCTGACACCCTTGATCATTTCTATGACTTTATCCAGGTCACGGTCCTTGGGACTGCGCCACGCAGCACCCATGCAGAAGCGTGAAGCTCCACCGGTTTTTGCTGCCTGTGCGGCCTCCAGTACGGCCTCGACATCCATGACCGATTCCTTCTCCAGGCCGGTATCATAGCGAACACTTTGGGGACAATACTTACAGTCTTCAGGGCAAGCGCCCGTCTTGATGCTGAGCAAAGTGCTGATTTGAACTTCACGCGGATTGAAGTAAAAACGATGTACCTGATGAGCACGAAACAACAATTCATTAAAAGGCAGTTCAAAGAGGTCCATTACTTCGGGCTGCGACCAGTCATGGCGTACTTCGGTATTTTGGTTTGTCATGTAGTGTGGGCTCCTGCCCCGTTGATTCTGTCAGAAAAAATATTGGGTCCAACCGGGGCATGAAGTATGAAAAGCACACCATCGCCTGTCAACCTGAAAAGCTATTACAGGTTGACAGGCGATGGTGGCACAAAACCATGGATTTTCTTTTACCACCCCATTGCGTGCTCTGCGGCCAGGCTTCGGGGCTAAACTGTCTCTGTGAGCCCTGTAAAATTGACCTGCCGTGGGCGGGTACACACTGCCATCAATGTGGTCTTCCATTGGCCTCTGAAAAAGATAAAGTTTGTGGTCAGTGTATCCAGGCTTCACCACCATTTACACGCACGGTGTATCCATTGGAATACCAGTTTCCCGCAGACCGCTTAGTGCAGATATTTAAATTCAACCGGCAACTCGCTGCAGGCAGAATTTTGAGCCAATTGATGTGTGAATGTATTGCCGAGCGGGGTTTGCGTCATCCTGATGTGCTGATCCCGGTACCACTACACAATTTTCGCATGATAAAACGGGGGTTTAACCAGGCCTGTGAGCTTGGCAACCATGTCAGCAAAGTGCTGGGTATCCCCATGGCCACAAGTTCGTTAAGACGACGCAGACACACAAAAGCACAATCGGGACTGAGCCGCAAACAACGCCGGAAAAACGTACGTGGGGCTTTTTACTGGCATAGCCCCGACAAACCGGCCCGCCACGTGGCCTTGATTGATGATGTAATGACCACGGGAACAACTGTGACCGAGTGTGCCAGGGTACTTAAAAAAGCCGGGGCAAAACGGGTGGATATATGGATCGCAACACGGGCTATTCCGGCCAATCGTCAATGACCCTAAAAATTTAACCTACGGTTCGTCATCTGCAAGCAACGCCCATCGTTCATGATCACACCACTCACCATTGATCCTTAAAAACCTGGGAGAGAAACCTTCATATTCAAAACCTGCACTTCGTGCCAGTGCAATTGAAGCCAGGTTCCCAGGCTGGATATTCGCCTCAAGCCGGTGCAAGCCCAGTTTGTCAAAAGCGTGTCGTATAACCTGTGACATACCCTCTGTCATATAACCTCTTTCAGCTTGCCCCGCCACACTGTAATAGCTCACATAAGCGCTACATAAGGCCTCGTAAGTAATGATATTCAGATTGACCACACCACAAATTACCCGGTCGTGAATGCGTTTCACCAGGAAACCGGCTTCATTGTCCCTTTCAAGACGACCCATATAACGTTGCCAGCCCTCATGGGTTTTGGGTGCCGAGAGCCAGGGGGAATGCAAGCCAACACTGTCCTGCATCGCAGCAAGAAATGCTGCTTCATCCGCCGCTTCAGGAGGCTGTATGAAGGTTCTGAACCCTTGTAAAGAAAGTAAGGAAGACATCGTTCAATCAGGTGATGGCATAGTGGCCCAGCAGACCGGCCCAGATGGCCACGCCGACCCAGTTATTATTCAGAAATGCTTTGAAGCAAGCATCCCGGTCACGGTGCCTGACATGATATTGCTGCCAGCCAAACAAGCCGGAGGCTATTGCCACCCCGGCAAACCACGGCCATGTAAATTGCAGTTTCAGACCCAGGTATACCAGCAGTGCGATCATTATTATTTTCAATACACGCAGAATCAGAAGATCATACCGCCCAAATACAATCGCAGTGGATTTCAGGCCGATCGAAATATCATCATCACGATCCACCATCGCGTAGAGGGTGTCGTAGATCACCGACCAGATCACATTGATCAGCAAAATCAACCACGCAGCGGATGCTATTTTTCCTGTTTGTGCAGCGAAAGCCATTGGTATTCCCCAGCCGAATGCCAGCCCCAAAACCACCTGTGGGAAATGTGTCCAACGCTTGAAGAAAGGATATGTGGAGGCCAATACGGCACCGGCAAACGCTAGTTTAATGGTTAACGTATTGGTCATCAGGACCAGGCCGAAAGCCAACAACATCACTACAAAAAAAGTGATCAGCGCGTGGCGCACGGTCAACTCCCCGGAAGCCAGCGGCCTGCAACGGGTACGTTCAACGTGTGGATCAAAATCCCGATCGGCCACATCGTTCATGATGCACCCTGCCGCACGCATCAGCACGACACCGGTACAAAATATCAGCACATTTTTGACCGAAGGACGACCCTCGCCGGCTATCCACAAAGCCCACAGCGTTGGCCACAGCAACAGCAGTATGCCAATCGGGCGGTCAAACCGCATTAGTCGCCAAAGGGCGTTCCATTTCACTGTCATGTGCGGAATTGTATGGCAACGGCAGGTGTGTGCAAGCACCTGTGACAAAAAAACCATTACAATGCGCGACATTGTTGGAAATCGTACTCAGGAATCATGGAACTCATCGACATAGGTTGTAACCTCACGCACGACTCATTTGATATCGACCGTGGTGCCGTTATTAAGGCCGCACAGCTAGCTGGCGTAGTCCAGATGATTGTCACAGGCGCCAGTGCCCAGGGCAGCCAGGCAGCCTTGCAACTGGCCAATGAATGGCCACAGCAGTTATTTGCAACCGCTGGTGTGCACCCGCACCGCGCATCTCAATACGACGATGAGACTGATGGCTTGTTACGCGATCTCGCTTCGCAAACCGGTATTGTTGCTATCGGGGAAACGGGGCTGGATTACTTTCGTGATTTTTCACCCCGTGATGCACAGCGGCATTCTTTTGAGCAACAGATTCAAATTGCCATTGATACCGGTTTACCATTATTTTTGCATCAGCGTGATGCGCATGCAGATTTTGTCACGATGCTGAAGGAGCACCGTGACCTTTTAAGCAGTGTTGTCGTACATTGCTTTACCGGCAGCAAACCCGAACTCCATGAATACCTTGATATGGATTGTTATATCGGAATCACCGGCTGGATATGCGATGAACGACGCGGTACGCATATGAAGGAATATATGAAAGATATACCTTCAGACCGCTTGATGATCGAGACAGACGCACCTTACCTGAAACCCCGAAACCTGCGCCCGAAAATCAAGAGCCATCGCAATGAACCACGCCTGCTGCCATGGATACTGGGTACCCTGGCTGCCTGTCGAAATGAACACCCCAAGGCGCTCGCAGAAGCCACCACCCGTAATGCACGGACATTTTTCCGGCTCTAAACTTGTATCGTTCCCGCACTGCTGTCATTCCGGCCTTGGGCCGGAATCCACATTGCCCTTTCTTTAACGGTGAAGAATGGATCCCGGATCAAGTCCGGGATGACGGGGTTAGAGGTCCGGGACGACGAGTGCTTATGGTTTAGCCGTAAAACTGTGCTGTCAGCATGGTCACGCGTTTGCGCTGCATTTTCAGTTCCCTTTCCAGCTCCCGGTAGCGGGCAGTCAAGGTGCTCTGGTCAATGGCGTCGACCAGTTTCTGCCGGCTTTGCTGCACCCGTTCCAACTGGAGTTGTTGCCATTCGGCGATGGTCTGTTTGAACTGTGCATATTCTGTTTCAAACAGAACGCGCCAGCGCGGATTCTCAGCAGATCTGTCAATTTTTTCCTGGGCGCGTTTAAACACCATCGCCAGGCGCGCTCGCTGGATTTTGAAATCCGATGTGCGCTTCAGGTTTTTAGCCAGGCCCATCCATGAACAGGCGGAAATAAACCACTTGTTGATATCGTATTGCCACCAGCGAATTCCGTTACGGTAATCACTTTGAAACAGGTGATGAAAGTTATGGTAACCCTCGCCGTAGGTAACGATGGCCAGAAACCAGTTATCGCGGGCAGTATTCTCATCCGTGTAAGGACGACTGCCCCACATATGGGCCAGCGAATTAATGAAAAATGTGACGTGATGACTCACAACCAGGCGCAAAATACCAACCAGCAGGAAGACACCCCAGATATCACCAACCATCCAGCCCAGTAACAAGGGCAAGGCAATATTGGTCACCAGTACCAGTAGCCAATAATACTTGTGTTGCCAGGCAACAATTGGATCACGCTCAAGATCAGGAACAATACTCCAGTCAAGCCTGCCGCTTTCATAATCCCGTAACATCCAGCCAACATGTGCAAACCAGAAACCACGACCGATCGAGTAAGGGTCTTTATCGTTGTCATCCACATCACGGTGGTGAAAACGGTGGCGAATACACCAGACAAGGATACTGTTCTGAATGGTCATGCCACCGACAATGGCCAGGTATAACCGCATGATCCAATGTGCCTGGTAGGCCCGGTGTGACCATAGACGATGGTATCCGCTGCCGATTCCAATACCACCTGCCACCAGGAAAATTGCGAAGAAAACCCAGGCCCAGGCACTGAACCCGTAAACCATGCCATACCAGGGTACGATGGTTATTGCAGCCAGGAATGTCAGGCCGAGCAGTAGTGAAACAGGCCAGTTGATTTGGGCCTTTTCAGTTTTATAATCTGTATTCATTTGGTGTTGCTCAATATTTCAAGATCTGGAAATCAGGCTGCATTCTATCGCAGGCAGTGCATTGAGTCGTTAAAGTTTCATCAACTCCGCAAGCCAATGCCGCGGTGTAAAAGCCACAGGCACAAACTGGCCAGCAATACGCCAAAAACACCCATGATGGTATACGCATAGCTAATTTCGACATCCGACACACCCAGGATTCCGTAACGGAATCCATTGACCATATAAAAAATGGGGTTAAAGGCTGAAACCTTTTGCCAGAATTCCGGTAAAAGACTGATGGAATAAAAAACCCCGCCAAGATAGGTCAGAGGTGTCAGGATAAACGTCGGCACGATCGCGATATCATCAAACTTATTGGCAAATATGGCGTTGACCATGCCCGCCATGGCAAACACAATCGATGTCATCAACAACACTGAAACCATGATCAGCGGGTGCTGTACCTCGACACGTGTAAAAAGCAGGGAAACCACCATCACCACTGAACCGACCATCATGCCCCGTACCAACGCACCGGTCACATAACCGGCCAGGATCACCCAGTTTGGTAACGGTGAAATCAGTAATTCTTCAATATGCCGGCCAAATTTAGCGCCAAAAAAGGATGACACCATATTGCCGTAGGAACTGGTTATCACAGACATCATAATTAAGCCCGGAACGATGAACTGCATATAATCAAAGCCGCCCATGTCACCGATACGGCGACCGATCAGATTGCCAAAAATGATGAAATAAAGCGTCATCGTAATCGCCGGTGGTACCACCGTCTGCGCCCAGATACGCAATATGCGTGTAACTTCCTTGCGTACGATGGTCTTATATCCCGTCCAGTTCACCTGCGCATTCATGCCAATGTCCCCTTATCTACCAAACGCAAGAATAACTCTTCGAGACGGTTGGCCTTGTTTCTCATACTCAGCACTCGCACCTCATATTTATCCAGCGCCGAGAACAGGGCGTTGAGTGATTTTTGCTTTGGCAGCGAGGCTTCAAGGGTAAACTGGTCACGCAATTTCAGCTGCATGCCTTCTATCTGCGGTGCCACCGATAAAGGCTCGCGGATGTCGAGTACAAATGTTTCCACATCCAGAGACCCCAGCAATGACTTCATATCCGTGTTCTGGATAATTTCGCCATGGTCAATAATTGCGATATTGCGACACAGTTCCTCGGCCTCTTCCAGGTAGTGAGTGGTCAGAATGACTGTCGTTCCATTTTCATTGATCTCT
>Ga0164313_10005930_pt1 | contig 10799 bp, 23 predicted proteins | sample GuaBasSedimGuay4_FD_113735 | JGI IMG/M metagenome (GOLD analysis project Ga0164313, IMG submission 113735) | Subseafloor sediment microbial communities from Guaymas Basin, Gulf of California, Mexico - Guay4, Core 4569-4, 0-3 cm | ecosystem: Environmental > Aquatic > Marine > Hydrothermal vents...
GGGCATGGTTATTTATAGTGCAGTGAAGGGGGAGTGATGGTTGTTTGGATAGCTATGTTTATTATCGTTATGTATTGTGGGTTGGCAGGATGATGGAAGCTGAAGATAAGAAGTTAAAAAGAAAAGAACGTTGGTCAAAGATAGGGTACGTAGCACTACTCTCGACTACAGGCATCGCTGGACTACTCACCGTGGCTACAGTTAACAGCGTCGTGAAAATGGTTAAGAAGAATAAGGTAGGGGAGTGATGTTAGTTAAAGATGAAAGCGCCCAGATAATGAGCGAGGCAATGGCAGAAAAAGTCACATCAGAATAGAGCCACGGCACAAGTTGACAGTTGAATAAATAAAAACAAGGTGAATAAAATGGACGTAATGACAGAGTTAGACAAGATAACGGGCAGAATGACTAAATGCGGCGCAGATGGGTTTTTAGCACTAACAATAAAGGGTGAGGCTTGTTCACTACGCTGCTACGAGATGAGCGGCAGAGACCTTTTGGGGGCGCTTGTGGTTATCATGGAGTTTTACAAAGAAAACCACAAAGACGTTTACAATGCCTGGCAGGCAATGCAGAAAGAAAATGCTGACAAAGTGACAGCGGTATTTAAAGACAGCGTAGTTGACATGGGCAAACAAAAAGAATTAAGAGAAGCCAAAGAAGCTATGGCAAAAGCCATGGAGATGATGGAGAAGGCGACAAGAAATGGAAATTAAGTTAAGAAAATACTTACTTTGCGGCAAAAACTACTATTACCCCGAGTGCGATTTCACAAGGGGTATTTGCGTGATGAAAAAAAAGGGCAGCATCAATCAAGCTGATGTAGATTTTCTGAAACGGTTTTTTGAGGTTGAGATTATATGAGCAAGTCGATGGAAGATAGAATGCAAGACGTAGAAGAATCCGGTGCTGTGAAGCTGCTCTCGGACACTATGCAGCCAATTCTCGATTACCTTCAGAAAGTTCCACCGGATAAAGACGGAAGACTAAAGCAAGAAACTGTGGCCGTGCTCGGCGGCATAACGCATGCATTTGTTGACCTGCTCTATGAAGCTACCAACAACCCAGAATTAGCCAAGACAATGATTGATTACGTTACAAGCACAGCACACAGGGAGCACTCAGCGTGAGCGAGCACGAAGAAAAAAAGGACAAATCATTTGTAGAGGGCAAGCACTTTGCAGACAACATTTGCGCTCAAATAGAAGCGTTTCTATCTACGTGTATAGATAGCCGGGGGCACAGAGGCGCGACGATGAGTCTAATTTTACATGAAGTTATAAAGCGGATGTTTATCGAGTGTGGTTCACTAGATGCCAGTGTCGATATTCTTGAAGATTTAGCTAACAGTGCTTTGAACGAAGTGTTCAGCGTTGGTGTTGAGTTTAATAAACGTGAGGGTGCTAGACAGCACTAAAAGGATTAACGATGGAACTAACGGCAGAAATAAGCCTGATTGATGGCTGTCTACACATAGAAACCCAAGGGGCTTACCTGAGCACATACATACATGCACATGAAAAGGTTGCGCTCGACTATATGGGTTCTAATAATCTTGACGCTCTGTCTAGAGGTATAGCGCTAAATATGATTGGGCAAGCCAAGAAGCTGGAAGCAGAGATAATAGAAAAACAAAGGTTGCGCTTGGTTGTAGCTTTAACGAAAGAGTTCAAGGATAAACTAGGGGTAGACTTACATATACTGCCAGAACAAAAAGAGTAGGCTAAAAGGGTGGGAATCAGCAACGAAAACCCACCCTATCGGACGTCACTAAAGAAACGGAATTGTTCAGAAACCGGTACATAGGAAGTAACTACGAAACTATAGCTGATGATAAGTATTCTTTCAAGACTGCGATGGCACTTTCAGACGAATAGCACACTTCTACTTTGTAACCTTGCTGCCTTAAAAGTGTGTGGATTTCTTTTTGCGTGGGCGATACAACGCCTTTGGGTTCTTCTCTTTTCATCTCTATCTCAAGGCCGTGATAACCGCTCCTTGGAATCCTGAACGATAAGTCTGCGTGTCCTGGCTCTAAGCCAAGCGCTTTCAGGTCGCCCATTCTGCGTTGCCCGATATTCTCTCCGAAGCTACCGAGCGTCATCATTCTTGCTAGATGGGGGTGTTGCATTCGCATCCATGCAGCGACTATACGCTGACTCGCAGCTTCGCTGTAGTTCCGTTTTTTCGGGTTCGGCTCCCTCTTTTTCGGCCACGCCATTACCACTATCCCTGTTTAGAAGTTGGCTTGCACCATAACCCAGCGCTGCCCCTGTTAGAGCAGCACCAGCAGTCGAGACCATGGAGTTAGCCGCGCCATTCGTCTGTGGGGAGTCGGGCGCTTTGCTAGACTGCTGATGCTGATTCTTGTCCCGTTCAGTACGGGTATGCTTTTCTCGGTGTTGTAGGTGCTTCTGACTGACCTTTGGCTTTGAACTTGTTCTGTAAGAACGCGAACCGCCATACTTTGCTTGAGAGACACTGGATGCGCAAAGGGAGATTGCTAGTACGGCGGCCACTAATGCTTTCCGCTTTGATGTAGATTGGCTTTGTGCCACAGCTTTTAAATTCATCTGGCTTTCCACTTTGTTGGAATTCTTCATAAGTCATTGCTCTCGCTAGCTCCACTGTGCCCGGTTCAATTTTCACGCTATCAATCACTTGCGCAAGCTCAGGACTAATCCTGCACACAATTGGCTTATCCTCAGGAATCTCATTTTCATTAAGCTCACCGATACAGTGTGAGAACTCATCAAATGAAATTTTATTCTCATTGTTCAAGCTCAGCCCCTTTGAAAGTTGACTCATCTTCATGGTCTTTCGTCGAGTCTGCAAGGAACAAGACAAACTTGGCCATGTCTTTCGAATCAAGCACGATGGATTCTGTCATGTTGTACTCTACGTTGTGCTGAGTGATAGCAATTGTTCTGTCAGCTTTAGAAACTGTTATTTCACCGAACAAGCTAGTTGAGTCGCATATTTCCATCGTCTTTGAGGCCATAAAAATTCCGTGTAAGTTAAAATCCGGGGCAAAGGAATCAACCCCGGATAATGGTTCAACCTAAGATGAACCCGCAGCTTTAGTTTTGTGTTATCACCTATTGGGTGATTCGCCCCCACACACTCTGGTGAGAATAAGCTAGGGCGAAGGGGTATTATCTCAGTTTTTGGGCATTAATGCACGGTTATTGGTCTGTTTTTAGCTGTTTTTGGCTTAATTCCAGCTTCTAGGCGCTTAATCTTTTCGTTGTTCACTTCCACTTTAGCTTTTATCTGGTCTACCCGAATTCTTTCAACAACGGTAGCAATATGATCGATTGTATCTTTTAGCTCTATGGTTTTAGAGGGTAAAGTATAGTCGCCTAAAAATATTCTAGCAGCAGCTTCACCCCAACTTTCTCCTGGGCGAGCATTTTTAACTATTTCCATTCTTTCAGACATTGTTAGTGTGTTTAAAAACTTTTCCTCACCCATAGCATTAACCCCTACGATAACTTACATTTGTTAGCATTATACCCTAGTGTCAGTTAGAGTTCACTACCATTGGTCTATTAACCCTAAAGACTCGAAGTATTCCTCTGTGCCTTTGAAGAACTCGCCCTCTTCATCTTTGATAAGCCCTTGCTCTCGATGCTCTGGTATCTCTTGTTTGTTGTCGTCTTGAGATTGCTTATCAGATATTAAATCTTGTGAAACATATTCATAGGGTAAGTGCCCCCTTTTATACCAAGCTACTTCATCAAGCAAAGCCAAGTTTTCGTCCCTGACCTCTTTAAGCTCAAGGTGAGAACTCTTACAAAAAGGTGAATTCTCAATGTAGTGAATAAAGATGCCTGTAAGGCTCTGTACGCCGATACTCTTTGCTTGCACACAAACACAAGCCAACGCCCATTCAAACGTGTCAGAGGTCACTAGGTTTACTTCTAGGTATAAAAGAAAGTCTCTTTTATTCTCTGGTGTAATTTTAAAGTCTCTTTCCATGTCATCCAAAAGGCGGCTAACTTCTGTCAAGTCTGGGCGGTTATCCACACTATCCACAGACGTACTAATAATATGAATATTTTTATTCATATCACCAATTTGTTTTAAGGGATTATATGTATATGTATAAGGTATGGGGGGGTTGGGTCGGACATCTCGGTCGGACATCTCATTTTTACCTAAAGAATCAAAGGCTTTAGTTATACACAAGGGTTTGAAGTTGTCTTTTGGGGTGATCACCGTGTAGGGTTGAAACTCAAGTTCTGGTGCTAAGTATCCCTCAATAAAGAGGCCAAGATTTTGGAAGCTTGAAATTCTGAAGGACTGTCTTTCTCTTTTGCAGTTAGCCAAGTCATTTTCTCGAATAAAACGGCACCACGACTTTATCGTTCGGTCGGACACATTGCTGTGAGCCGCTTCTCTTGCTCGTGATGATGTGAACGAGCCTGTTTGACAGCAAGTGTTATAAACTCGATAAAGAAACTGTAGCAGGCTACCCTTACCGTCAAGCTTGCGCCGACCAAGCAGGGATTCTCGCATAGACCTAAAGTTAGATGGGTATTCGATCGTCGGTTCTAACTCTGGAAGCTCGTTTATTTGCTCTAAGTTAGAAGATAAACGTGTATTTGCAATTGTGCGGGTGTTTGTCATGCGGTACAATCCTCTTGAGTTCGCGGTACGGACTCCGCTTAAGGCAACTGGTAATTGCGCTTAAGAAGATAAGAAATAAGAGAGTACATCATGCTCAGGGAAATTTCAAAGTAAAAGGCCGTTCTCCTCAGTGCGGCCTCGAACTTTCAATCTCTAAAAGCAAACCTCAGCTTGCTACCAACTTCAGCCGAAATCATCATAGTTTCCTCATCGTAGTCACCTGGCTCTAATTCCATAGCAAAAGCCCTGTTCCTAGACTTAGCCTGAAGAATCATTCTTGAGTTCACGGTATCGTAAGTAATCCAATATTTAACCTTAAGCCCCGTGGCTGTTGTGATTTGGTATTCACTCGCTTTCATTCTTCATCGCCAATTCATCAAGCAAATTCAAATCCGACTTCAAATGATTCAAAGCATCAAGATACCCAGCTATGTAGATAGCATCTTCGTCGGTAATATTTTTAAACCCTTTGATTTGAGATTTTAGGTGCTCGATTCTTCTTGCTACCATCTGTACTGTTTCTAGCTCAATTGTTTTCATTAATATACCCCGTTGGAACCTTGTGCAACTCTGTGTGCGTATGTGCCGAGCGTTCTAGCTTATTCATTCTTTCGAGTATCGCCAATCTCTTGTGATACTCAACTTCGCAGTGGCGCTCAAGCTGACCAAACTTTGTTTTTATAAAGTCAACACTCGCCTCAAGCTCGCAGTTTTTCATAAACAAATCCCGACATCTTCTGTTCTCCCCGTCAATGCGAAAGGCGGCTTGGATTACAAATGCCAGTACTATAAGGGCAAACACCCAGAGCAAAAGTTCATTGCTCATTTTTCATCCTTCAGCCAAGCATTCACAATCTTATAGCTGCCATGACAGTTCGAAGGTATGTTGTTGTAAATATACGCAGCAATAGAAACTAAATGGCGCTGATTGTGTACGTCAGCTCGCCCCACAGCTTCTAGGAAGTCATTAGCCAGAACAGCCCTAACAAAGCTGCCCGGCGGTATTTTGTCTTTAACGTATCTATCTATAGTCGCCTTGACTTCGATTGGGATTCCCAACTGTGAGCCTTCCGAAAGCTCTATCATTTGCTCGATTTCCTCTATTGTCATTTTGTTCATTTGTATTTCTTCCTCAGCTTCCTAAGATGCTTTCTAAAGTACACGCGCCCCATCGCCGTTAAGCTTTGCCCGTCTTTAAAGCACAGCTCTTGCAGCTCTTTGTACTCAGCTTTATTTAGCCTAACGTTGATGCCGTGCGTTAGTTTCTCTCCATCTTTTAAGAATGGCCTGCCGGGATGGTCGTAGTGATTTTTTCTTAACTTACCCTTTGAGTTTAATTGCGTCACTGATTGTGTCCTCTTAATGTTTTGTGTATAGTACATACCTGTTCAGAGATTAGCAACAATTAAATGTGGGGAGTTACAACAGTGGAAATAGCGGCAATGTTATTTAGCCTGGGATTAACAGCAACTTTGTGGACTTTGTTAATTAAATCATTCCGTCTTTCGCGGAAAAACAGAGTGCAGATACAAGCTTTAAAGGACGATATGATTTTGATGAAGAATAGGGAGAATGCGCGTGTTTAGTTTTTCTATATTTGCCTGCTTTGGAGTTACGTGGATTTTAATTGGCGGCCTGATGATGTTTCGCTGTCATAAAAAAGAAAATGAGTATGTGAAGAAGCAAGAAAAAAGCGAGTGGATGCTATGACTATGCCAAAACATGGGGTTTACGACATATCTATAGATGAGTATCACGGCGGTGAGGGTGTTAGCAGGAGTGCGCTGATGCACCTGAACAAAAGCCCGCTGCATTACTGGTATAACTGCATAAATCCAAACAAGCCAATTCACGTGCCGCCACCCATCATCCAGGTTAAAGATGCACTGGACTTTGGGAATGCGTTGCACACGTATATATTAGAGCCTGATGAATTTGAGCTTAGATACTTAGTAGTCGAAAAGATGAACAGAGCAACTAAGGTCGGTAAAGCTGCCTTTGCTGAAGCTCAACTAGCCGCAGAGTCAGTGGGTGCTCAGATAATATCAGATGAAGCTATGAGCGTTATACGAGCAATGAGCGCATCAATCAACACACACCCCCAAGCTCCAAAGCTAATTAAGGGTGCTCAGTTTGAGAAGTCTATATATTGGACTGATGATGACACGGGTATACTCTGCAAGATGCGACCTGACATTTGGCAGTCGAACTTTATCGCAGACTTAAAGACAACTCAGAGCGCTAAAGAACATGATTTTAGCAACTCTGTTTACAAGTTTGGGTATCACGTGCAAGCCGGAATGATAAAGGAAGGCTTTAAGTACGGGTTGAATGAAGATATGGAGAACTTTATTTTTCTTGCAGTTGAAAAAGTGCCGCCTTATGCTTCAGCTGTCTATCGTCTTGATGCTCAGTCGATTGCGCAGGGTGTAAAAGACTTCAAAAAGCTACTTCAAAAGCTTAAAATACACTCAGCTGTTGATGTGTGGCCAAGCTACCCGAACGCTTTAATCTCTCTACCCAACTATGCTTTCAAGGATTAAAAATGACAAATAATATAGTCGAAACACAAGGCTCGCTACTATCGCCCGGCAACTTCGAGCACTCTTTCAGAGTAGCAAGAATGATGGCTGAATCTGAAATGGTGCCTAAGAATTATATAGGCAAGCCACAAGATATCTTGATAGCTATGGAAATGGGCGTTTCCCTTGGCCTTGGCGCACTTCAGGCAATTCAAAATGTTGCTGTAATTAACGGGAAACCTTGCATTTACGGCGACGCAATGCTAGCTGTGTGCTCTGGACATCCTGAGTTTGAAGATATCAAAGAAGAACCTATGCTAAGCGACAGCGGAAAAGTTATTGGCTTTAAATGCACGGTTAAGCGAAAAGGTCGCTCTGATGTTGTTAGTACATATACTATTGAGAATGCACAGCAAGCACAGCTTTGGGGTAAGTCTGGGCCATGGAAGCAGTATCCAGAGCGTATGCTGAAAATGAGAGCCAGAGGGTTTGCCTTAAGAGACAGCTTTGCAGATGCATTGGGCGGGATAAGAATTGCTGAAGAAGTTAGGGACTATGATGTTAGAGACATTACACCGAAAGAGAAAGAGGCTAGCGCCGGCATTGAGTCTCTTTTAGGGGAAGGTAAGGAAGTTATAGACGTAGAAACTGGTGAAATTAAGGAGAATGGAGCATGAAATCATCAACGGAAAGAATGGCCGCATTGTTAGCCGAGCACCCACAGGCAGCACAGAACCTAGTAGATAAAATTAGATACTGTGAGCACGAGTTTATAGTAGTTTCTAAAAAGAAAAGTGACACAGCCGAGCACGCAACGCAAGTTATGTGTAACAAATGCCTGAACGTTTTGTCGTTCAAGGGCATTACTCAGCTTAATGAAGATGTCACAAACTTGATGAATAGCTTACCGGAGTCTGGGGAGTTTCAAACAAGCGACGATAGTTAACAGCTAGATAGCGCATGGCGTCTACTCCGTGTAAGAACCATCCTTCTTGCGGTGTCTTGGAGTAGATGCCTTTCGCTTCGTCGTACGTTCTGCAATACTCTCGCAGCGCTCTAATGCCTAAGCTGCACTGGTCTTTGTCGAATCTACATCTACCTAGCACATACCTTAGTTGTTCAATCCCGTCTGCGAAATTCACCCTGGGCGTGATTTGAAAGAAGAATCCAGCGCGGCGTGCAGCCATGAGCCTGGACTCGACCACTTCCCAACCTTGGGTTTCTTGCTTAACGTCATGAGGCATAAAGTGCTGACCAAAACGGCATCCGTGAGCCTGTCTAAACTTTTCACAGTAATCGACGAAATATTTCATGGGTCTATGAGACTCTTGGAAATAATGCACCAAGTGAATGTAATTTCCCACGACCTGAAAAATCCAAAGTGCGTGAGCGTCCCGGTTCCCAAGGTCATGAACTGTGTGTAGTGGATAGCGCGGGTCAACGCCAAGATTCTTAACTATCCTGCCTTCATTGTGAATCTCTGACATTTCACGGGTGAAGAACGCCCCCACATTGCCCACGCTGAAATCACAGTTGTGAACTGCCCGACCTTCAGCTATATAGCTATTGTCGTGCTGAACTTCAATATTATGAACCTTGCCGCTGTATTTCACCCTTGATACCGAGCGAACCATTACGCCTACAGCGTGCTTGCTTGGCCTGATTGGCTTGAAATAGTCCCCTTTTCTCTTTGTGAATGGCTTTACACTTATTTGAACCTGGTAAGACTCTTTGCACTTCACTTGCCTGCCCATTATTTCATATTGTCCCGCTTTCTTTGAAACTCCAATGCTAGCCCGATATCTCATGGTGCTGGCAAGCATCTGCATTCCATATGCTAGGCTTATGCTTGTCGTGACAAACACGTGCCTTTCTTGTGTTTCACATCCATCGCCAGCCATCATTTCTTTGTAAAATAGCTCTTCATGACCAGATATTAGGTGCATTGGTATTCTTTTTTGATCGCAAACTGAGCCACATTCGGATATAAGGAAGTCGCATAGGCTTGTATTGCACAGGAATATTGATGTAACAGATTCTTGGCTCTCGTAAACTTTGGGGGTGAAGCCAGCCTCTATAGCTGCGTTTATTAGCCTCTCTATTCTTGGCTCATCATGGGAGCCTATTGATAGCCCAACCCCGCTCTTCACAAAGGAGCCACCCGAAAGGTAGGCCGCCATTATTGTAACTAGCGCCCCACTTATTAGTGGCGTGCTGGAAGGCAGTCTTGGCATGCAAAGATAATCACCTTCCTTTATCTTCTCAGGCTTAACCCATTCATAAGTTTGTGTTTCTGGACTCAGAACCCTTACCTTATGCCCCGGGGTAAGCTCAAGCGGCTTGTTGTTCCCGTACGTGTTGATAGATATCAGCTCGCCCGAATAATCATTGCAGAATGTCTTTAAAACCTTTCTAGACCTGCCCGAGTGACTTAACACTATGTCGCCCACACCTATATCCTCTAACTTAATAGAGCCGTTAGGGGTCTGTATTAACGTTTCAGGTTTCATGCACTCGAACTCTTGTCTTATTGTCTCTTCACTCATGCCCATCAGCCTAGCGCGAGCAATCATAGCGTCAGTTACAACGGGTGAACCATCGTTCTTGCAAGTGTCTTTGTAGCCCAACACGCAGGTGTAATAGCTAGGGTCATCACGTACTTGCTGCAACACGTCCCAGCCGTGGTTCATTCCACGTGGGGTGTATTGATTGATTTCAATGCCACCATTTTGAATCAAGATTGGGTTCATGTACTGCCTGGCAATGGGGTTATGCAATGAGAATTCAGAGTTAATAATGGTTACAGGGTTAGTCCCCATATGACTATTGAAGTTATTGGAGCCTGCTAGCACCATTCTTGAGCCGTTAAATAACTTAATCGTTGTTCTGGCTTCGTTCTTGTCCTCAATCAAGGCTTTGGGTATGTAGTCAATGAAGGGTTTACCCTCAAAATCCATGCCCTGCCAGACCACTTCGCGAGCCTGCTTTTGCAGCGGGAACAGATAAATGTGAGTGCCCACTCGTTGCAGTGCCCTCATCAGCCATATTTGCATGCAAGTCATGTCTTTGCCTGCACGGCGGTGTATCACCACATTGGCATTCTTGCCCTGATATACGTTCTCTAATATCGTGCGCTGATATGGATAAGGGTTGAACTTATACGGTATCCGTATGAACACCCTCTATTTTTCTTCTGGCCTCATCACCGACCTTCGGAGCTGCATGAATCCAGTTTGAAGGGTGTCCATGCCCACGTCGCGCCACCGCTTTGATGTAATCATCTGAATATCTATGCTTTTGATGACCTCTAAAACAGTGTTCTCCACCTCTACGAGCTTGTCGTATGAAAGTTCACTTTCTTCTTGTGTTCGAACAATGGGCGCTCTCTTTGTCGTTGCTGATTTCATCTTCTTATCAGTCATCACATTTCCTTTGCGGTTTAAGTCATTCCGTGTACTATACCTCAGCCCCCATCATATTAATAATATGGGTTCAAACTTGGGGGCGTTCACTCCCCCTTCATTCTTTTTAACTTCTTATCTTCAGCTTCCATCATCCTGCCAACCCACAATACATAACGATAATAAACATAGCTATCCAAACAACCATCACTCCCCCTTCACTGCACTATAAATAACCATGCCC
>Ga0164313_10005931_pt1 | contig 10794 bp, 12 predicted proteins | sample GuaBasSedimGuay4_FD_113735 | JGI IMG/M metagenome (GOLD analysis project Ga0164313, IMG submission 113735) | Subseafloor sediment microbial communities from Guaymas Basin, Gulf of California, Mexico - Guay4, Core 4569-4, 0-3 cm | ecosystem: Environmental > Aquatic > Marine > Hydrothermal vents...
CGGAAAGGTGCTGTCCGGTATTCCAGAGAGAACGGTTCTCGCGTTCTGCGGTATAGGAAAACCTGAAAGTTTCCGCAATTCGCTTGAAGAAGCAGGGTTCAGGCTTGAAGGCCTCGAGGTGTTCCCCGATCACCATGTTTACTCTAAAGATGATATAGAACGTTTAAGATCGATCATGGAAAGAACCGGCGGATCAGCTCTTATAACGACTGCAAAGGATGCTGTTAAGCTTTACGGTATACCGGAGACGGGAGATATTCTGGTGCAGAATATGAACCTTGATGTGGAAGGAGCTCTACCGGAACTAATGAATGATATTCAGAATAGAATTGATGCATACAGAAAACGAAAAAGGAAATCAGAAGAAGTATGAGTAATGGTGTTATAGAAACCGATGTTCTTATTCTTGGCGCAGGTATGGCTGGTCTTACATGCGCACTATCCCTTCCTTCCGACCTTGAGATTCTTCTTGTGAGCAAGATACCAATGCCTACAGGAAGCACTTATCTTGCCCAGGGAGGACTTGCTGCGGCTATTTCAGAAGATGACAGTTTCAAACTGCATCTGCAGGATACAATAAACGCCGGGGGCGGACTGGTTAACGAAGATGCTGCCATAGACATAATATCAGCAGGTCCGCGCCTTGTTCAGCAGCTTTCAAGCTGGGGAGTTAACCTCGAGGGCTCATTCGGAAAGGGAAAGAGCGGTATAGAGGGAGGACACAGTGTTCGGCGCGTACTTCATCATAAGGACAGGACAGGAAGGCTCATAAGCGAGGTGCTCAGTGAATGCAGCCTTGAACGCGGGAACATAACTGTAATGGAAGGCGCGTTTGCTGTTAACCTCCTTACCGCATCAAGAGAGATGCCTGAAGTCGTTGAAAATGCTGTTGACAGATGTATCGGAGCGCATATCCTTCAGAACGGAACGATTCTGACAGTCCTCGCCGGTGAGACGGTCATCGCTACAGGCGGTTCAGGAAAAGTTTACAGGTACACTTCAAACCAGGATTCCTCCACCGGGGACGGAATAGCGATGGCTTACCGCGCTGGCCTCCCCATAAAAAATATGGAATTCTACCAGTTCCACCCGACCTGTCTGTTTCACCCGGATAAACGCAACTTTCTTATTACAGAGGCTCTCAGAGGGGAGGGAGCGGTTCTTCTCAACCTCGAGGGCGAGCGATTCATGGAGAATTACGATCCGGAAAGAATGGAACTGGCGCCGCGGGACATCGTCGCAAGAGCTATCGATTCTGAAATGAAAAGACTGGGTAACGATCATGTACTTCTGGATGCAACTCACCTGGGCAGGGAAAAACTGACCATCTCTTTTCCAGAAGTCACCAGTGGTGTAACTTCTGTAGGCATCATTCCATGGGAAGAACCCATACCTGTCGTTCCAGCTGCCCATTACACAGTTGGCGGGATCGATGCGCAAACAGACGGCAAAACAGCTATGAACGGCCTCAGAGCAATAGGTGAGGCATCCTGTACCGGATTTCATGGAGCCAACAGATTGGGAAGCAACAGTCTTCTTGAAGCAGGTGTTATGGGGCTTAAATCAGCAGATTCTATTCCAGGAACACTTCTGGACGCCGATGCATTCCATGCAAGGGACTGGTCCTTCGGCAGGGCTGAACCCCTTACGGAAAACGTACTTGTAGATTACGCATGGGCAGCCCTCAGAAGCGTTATGTGGGATTATGTCGGAATTGTCAGGTCTGACAGAAGGCTTCATCGAGCCCTTCGTATAATTGATGTTCTTGCAGACGAGATAGAGGCGGATTACTGGACCATGCTCCCGGTTATCGGATTACTGGAACTGCGTAATATCTGCACAGTCGGCAGGATAATTGTAAAGTCCGCATTACGCAGGAGAGAGAGCAGAGGTCTGCATTACAGCCTGGATTGTCCCGAGACAAAACAACCTCCCAGAGATACCGTTATTAAGCTCGTGTTATGAAAAAGAGGTATTACTATCTATTCCCGTCAGCCCTGGCACTGCTTCTTTCTTCCTGCGGTTCAACACCGGTTTACAGGGGGGATGGTATACATTGCACCGGGGGGGAATGGTCGGAGATAAGCTCATCGGGAGGCAACCCGACAACTTCAACAGAAAATACGATGATGAGTGAGATCGAATCATGGATGGGAACACCTTACCTTTACGGTGGTGAGAGCCGTAATGGAGTTGACTGCTCCGCATTCACCCAGGCGGTTTATCAGGCGGTAAGTATCGATATTCCAAGAACCGCAAGTCAGCAATCCGCCGCTTCCGAGTCAGTTAACCCCCCGAATCTGCAGTTCGGTGATCTCATATTCTTCAATACTTCCGGATCCGGTATTTCTCATGTAGGTATTTACATAGGTAACGGTTTCTTTGCCCATGCTTCATCAAGCAGAGGAGTCGTGAAAGAATCACTTGCCAAACAGTATTACACGGACAGGATAGTATCTGTGGGAAGGTTCATGTAATGACATTCTTATTCTGCTTTATTCTGGTGACAGGCGCTGCATTTCCTTCTCAGTTCGCACATGTGGAAGGCTTCCTGGACCTTGATAATACAGCAACACCCACCAGATTCGGGCTTCTGCTTGTAGCAGGAGAGGATTCCGCAGCCAATGCTCAGATGGCGCAACTAATTCTGGCAGCTATGGACAGCCTCCCTGATGATGCTTCTCCAGATCTGTATGTAGTAACACTTGATGAGCCGGGTTACCAGGATATTGCAGCACTGTGCGGCGGGTACTCCGGGTACCCCGCGACACTGATTCTTGTAGGTCACTGCGGTTTTATTGAATTGGATCCCTGTTATCTCGCCATGGAGATAATCGATGCATGGTATACCTGGGGAAGCCCCGATTCAAGAAGAACAGGTATCTGCAATTTCTGCCGGAGATGCAATCCATAACAAAAAGGAAATAGTATGGAATGGTTCGAAAAGTCTGACTTCTGGGAGCTTACTTATCCATTCATGTTCCCCGAAACCAGGATCGAGAAAGCAGAAGAGGATGCTCTTTCCCTTCTGAAACTCGCAGGTTTTGAAAAAGGTGATGTTCTTGACCTCTGCTGCGGGCCGGGAAGGTTCGCAATTCCGCTTGCAAGAATGGGATTCAATGTAACAGGAGTCGATATCACAGGCTTTCTACTGGATATAGCGAAATACAGAGCTTCACTTGAAAATGTTGAAATAGAATGGATTAAAGAAGATATGCGCAGGTTCAGGCGATCCGGATCCTACGATCTGATATTTAACATGTTCACATCGTTCGGGTACTTCAAGGATCATTCGGATAACATGCAGGTTCTTGAAAATGTAAATGAATCCCTGCGGCAGGGGGGAAAATTCGTGATGGAAACAATGGGTAAGGAAACACTTGCTTCAATATTCCATCAGGTTACAGATGAAGAGACAGATGAAGGACTTCTGCTTATCCAGAGGCATAGAATAGAGGACGGCTGGAACCGTATCGAGAATGACTGGCTTCTGATCGACGATGAGAGTGTACTTGGCAGATGGAAATTCTCACACTGGATCTACAGTGCAGCTGAAATCAGGAATATGCTTCTAGATGCAGGTTTCTCTAATGTCGAGGTCTACGGTGATCCCGAAGGAGCTCCCTACAATTCGGAATCGGGCAGATTAATCACCCTATCAACATCCGGATAAGAATGTAGTATATCTCAGCGTTAATCGAAAACAACCTGGAAAAGGTGATTCCGAAAATATGAAAATAAATCTTCTTTTCATTATTGCAGCTTCTCTATTGATACTGACTTTGCCTGTTCTTACTTCTTGCGCGGTAAACAGGGTTATCTATACGGAGAATGTGGAAGTACATGGTCTTCTTATCAGAGTAGTACTTCTTGAATCCCGCGAATTGAACGAACTCGTAATATCCATGCAGGAGCCGGGACATTCGATAAAAGAGAGGGTCTTCTTTGTTAACTGGATTCCGCACTTCCTGGAAATAGATGATTACAATAATGATTCAATGCTGGATATCAAGATAGTGAGTACCAACGATGAGGTACACTATTTCTACAGCACAGCACTCGGATTGATTGCTAACTAACACCGGGTTATCTGTTACGCTCTTCATAAAGGATCGCGTATCTCACAGCCATAAGTCTGATCGAAGCATCCGCTTGAGGACTGGCAAGAATTTCCCTCCATATTCCGGCAGCCTGGTAATAGTGGCCCGTGACGGTGTAAATGAGGGCTGCCGCCGCAAGCGCTTCAAATGGAGGGGATTCATCCATAAGGCATATCTCAAGCTGTCTCAGCGCTTCATTCGGATCACCCCTGTTCCAGGCGATCTCAGATTGGATAAGAGCTGCATCGTATTTATAAGCAATCGGCTCCAGCAGCTCTAGAACGGCAGCGGGACCTTCCTGTTTAAGAATAATCAGTGAAATATTATATGTTGGAATGGACCATTCCGGATCCCTTTGCATCGCGGACTGCAGAAGTCTCCTGACCGAAGTTGTATCCCCGGTTTGAAGTACTTCTGTAGCTTCCCTTACAAGTCTTGCGGATTCAAGACGGTTCTCCAGTGCTTCGGACAGTTCTTGCGGAAGGGGCAGGGTTACTACTTCTCCCGGTTGAGGACGCTCTGCGGGGGAATAACCTGACTGTATGGCCAGTACCTCAGCTCCTCCATCGAGTTCTATCGCCCAGGCGATGAAGGCCCATCCGTCATTCTCCTGCCAGGTATATCTGCAGCATTCTCCGGTGGAATACTCATTGATCTCCGGTAGAACAACTGTATCCTGTGTACCGCATGCGAGTAGTGAGATGAGAAGTGAAAGTGTAATAAGAGCTAGTGCTTTATTCACAAATTCCGCTGCCTTTCCGCGCTGAGGAGTTCTTCCAGTTCAGTGAGAATATCTGCAAGATCTTCTCTGCAATCCACCCCCACAGCTCTGCCCCGGAGCTCCGCTGCGCCCCGAAAGCTCCGTATATAATTAAGGAGCTGCCCTCTGAAGATACTGTGTAAGTGAATCGCCGGTAAATATTCGCTCATCATCCAGTACTGCTTCCAGATAACGGAAACGATCTCACCGGGAAGGGGAGAGGCGTCCTCGGGTTTCCCCGTAGAAAGTCCCCTGAATATCCAGGGATTACCGAGGGAACCTCTGCCTAGCATCAAACCTGCAGCACCGGTTGAATCAAGAAGGTCAAGCGCATCATTAACGCTTCTCGAATCTCCATTTGCGATTATCGGAACCGGTGAATTCCGGACGATCCGCTCGATCTCAAGTTTTCTTACTTCTCCTGAAAACATATCCGACCGGTACCTTCCATGCACTGCAACTGCTGCAGCGCCCTCATCTGCAAGCAAAGCGGGAAAACTGTCCGGGACAGGTTCTTGCGGTGACCACCCGACGCGGATCTTTACAGTTACAGGCAGGTGTGTATGAGACACTACAGCTCTGAGTACAGCGGTAAGTTTTGGAATATCTCTCAGAAGAGCTGAACCGGAACCACTGTTGACTACTTTTTTTACGGGACATCCGGCATTGATATCTATAAAATCAAAACCCAAATTTGAAACAAGCTCGGCTGCTCTCTCAAAATCTTCCGGCCTTTTTCCGAAAAGCTGAACACCTATAGGTTTTTCTTCAGGATGGAAACGTAGAAGTTTGTGTGATTTGACGGATCTTCTTGATAATCCGGCGGCTGCGACCATTTCAGTCACCACCGCTGTCGCCCCCATTCCGCGGCATATCCTCCGAAAAGCGGAGTCCGTGGAACCGGCCATCGGCGCTAGAACCAATCCATGCGTATATTCTTTTAAACTACTGTTTGCCATGAAGGCAAACATATGCATTGGGTGACTAACAGTGCAATTACATGATTGAAGTGATAAATGATGGCATGTGATATCTGTCTATTCCTTGACAGCGAGACCGAAAGCGCAATCAGACGTGCCTGGTGCATTCTCAGAACAAGGGGATTGTCATCACCTCTTCTGCGCTCAGGAGGCAAACCGCATCTTACCCTTGCTATATGGGAGGATCTTGATCCAGAATTCATCCTGGACGACCTTGCGGACTTTGCCAAAACTCACAGGGTTTTTCCGGTTACCTTTTCTTCCATAGCAACCTTCGGCCCCGAAAGCGGAACAGTGTTTCTCGGCCCGGTCTTTACACCTTCGCTGATAATCGTACACGATCAGCTTTACAGGATCTTCAAGGAAATGAAGGATTTCTCTGAGGGGCATTATCGTCCGGGTTCCTGGGTACCGCACTGTTCGCTGACACTCGGGCTGCCTCCTGCAGACCTCCCGGAGGCTATCAATACCTGCATGGAGATAATCAATCTTCCTATCAGGGGGTGGATAAGGGAGATCGGTCTTCTAACATTCGACCGCGAATCGGTACACTCGATCAGAAGTTACAAACTCGGGGAATAAGGGGCCGGGCCTAACATCTAAACATTATGTTTAATATCAGACACGATCCAATCATTAAACAGACAAAATGTTTAGATGTTAGGTCCGGCCCCTATTGTTCATCCGCGTGGAAGGAGCTTCTGACAAGCGGGGCGGAGGCTACTGAAACAAATCCCATCGAGAGCGCTTCATCTTTCCAAGCATCGAACTCTTCCGGTGTTACATACCTGTCCACAGGCCAGTGGCTGCGCGAAGGCTGAAGGTACTGCCCCAATGTGAGCATCGTAACCCCTTTTTCCCTGAGATCCTCAAGCGAGCTTCTGATTTCACTCTTTGTCTCTCCAAGGCCAAGCATGAGACCGCTCTTGCGAGGTGTGGATGGAGAAAGCCTGCCGTAGGATTCAAGTACTTCAAGGGATAATCTGTAATAGGCTTCAGGTCTGACATCGGGGAAGAGGCGTTCAACTGTCTCCAGATTGTGATTGAATACATCAGGACCAGCATCAGCAATTACTTTCAGCGCCTCCTCGCTCCCCCGGAAATCAGGCGTTAGAACTTCGATCCGTGCTACTGGTATCATTTTCCTAACAGCTTCTACAGTTCTGGCAAAATGTCCTGCGCCGCCATCCGGAAGATCGTCCCTTGTTACAGATGTTATGATAACGTAACTGAGCTTCATCTCCGCTGCAGCTTCTGCCAGCCGCAAGGGCTCATTGATATCAGGTTCAGCGAGAACACCCTCAGAACGCTCTATGGCGCAGTAACGGCAGGATCTGGTACATTGATTACCCAGGATAAGAAATGTTGCTGTACCGCGCCCGAAACAGTGCCCCAGATTCGGGCACATAGCCTGCCTGCATACAGTATCAAGGCTGTATTTCCTCAGGATGGACCTTACTTTCGCGGCTTCTTCTGAACCTCTCGATGGCATTCTGAGCCATGAGGGTTTTTTCTTATATGTCATTTCCGCACTCACATTCAAGTTCGCCAAATCTTTCAGTCTCGAGTTCTTCATACGATATCGATTCAAGAGGATTTCCAGCGATTGAAGAGAATGAATCATGAAGTGCATTCTCCATATCAGATATCTCAATATTAGGGTCGAACTCATGAATACAGGCAATGCCCTCCGTAAGGTGCTTCCTGAGTGTATTCTTCAAGCCTTCGGCAGTATTGCGGGGAAGATAATCCAGTATTTTAAGCTGATCGTTTCCGAACAGTATCGATCCGTGCTCCAGAAATACTCCTCTGCTGCGGGCCTGCGCGCTTCCGACCAGCTTTCTTCCGTCCGGGGTTCCAACCTCCCATTTACCGTGAGATGTAAAGCATGGATTGGCTGCCGTTCTCGGGCCGCCTGACCTGTGCTTCTCTGTGGGGCTTACCGCAACCTTGATACCGAGTGAATTCAGAGCGAAAACCATGGGTGCTGCAGTTTTCCTCAGGGCTTCGGTTATGGAGCCGGATACCGCAGGGTGGTCCGTAGAAGCGACTATACTGTAGGTCAATTCAGTTTCATGCCATACAGCCCTGCCGCCTGTTGGCCGTCGCACCAGCCCGTAACCGCCTGCAATAAGCTTTTCCGGATCGACTTCACGCTGAGTATTCTGAAGTTTCCCTATTGAAACACATGCAGGATCCCAGCCGTAGGTTCTCAGAACAAAATCCCAGCTGTTCTCTCTCACGAGTTCCATAAGATATCGGTCGAAAGCCATGTTCCAGATACCATCATGTTTACCGGTCGCGAAATGTACAGCTTTCAAGTATCTCTCCTGCCTTTATTCTTACAACTGAAGTGGAACTATTGTCAATTTGCGCAGTAGAAGCTAGATGATGATAATACACCCAACGTTATATCCAGAATGGTGATGAATGAAAATAATATTATTTACTGTGATTATGATTATTATGGTGTTACCGGCATCCTCTTCGGACGAAGTCTACCGTGATGCCGGCGCAGGGGCTTTCAGCTTCCTTAAAATCAATCCGGGCGCAAGGGCAGCGGCACTCGGCGGAACAGGCCTGCTGAACAGCGGTAACCTTGCCGTTTTCACAAATCCTGCTCTGCTTGCATCGATGGATACCGGCTATTTGTCGGCCGGGCATAACCAGTGGCTCGGCGACGCAACGCAGAATTTTCTTTCCTGGAATTTCAACCTCAGTAGAGTTAAATGTGCTCTCGGAACACGGTTCGTACATGTGGGAAACCTTGAAATGCGGGAGACAGCCACTTCTGAACCGATTACAACCTTTTCCGCATGGGACATATCCATTCATGCTGCAGCCGGCATAAGACTGGGAATATTCGATCTCGGTATAGGCATGAAGCTGATCCGCGAGAAGATATGGATGGAAAGTGCAACAGGAATTGCTTTTGACGCTGGAGTGATTGTACACCCGATCAGAGGTCTCGACCTCGCCGCATCTCTGCAGCACATAGGACCTTCTGTCACTATGGTTGAAGACGATTTCAGACTCCCTGCAACCTGGAGGATCGGCGGCAGATACAGTTTTCATTTCCCTCTTGGGGATGCCGCTGTATCAATGGAACTCGGAAAACCTCTTGATAACGCACTTTCAGCCGGCAGCGGGATAGAATACACACCGCAGAAATGGCTGAAACTCCGATTCGGAATGAGATTCATGGACGATTCAAGAGACTTTACATCGGGTATAGGACTATCTGCGGGCAGCTGGACGCTGGACTACGCTTTCGTTCCTACAGATTACTCATTGGGAACAGTGCACCGGTTCACCCTCCATAAGTCTCTTTGAGAGAATGAGAATACTCCTCACAAATGATGACGGATACGACCAGCCCGGTCTTATAGAACTTGAAAATCTGCTGAAGCATGATCATGAGATCTGGGTTGTGGCTCCTCTGCATCACTGCAGCGGCACAAGCCATGCTCTGGGCCTCTATTCCTCTATGGAACTCAAGGAGGAAAGCTTCAGAAAATGGTCTCTGGAAGGCACACCGACGGATTGTGTCAAGATCGCGCTGATGGAGGTTATGAAAGATAATCCCCCGGATCTTCTTGTTTCAGGGATCAACCCCGGCGCAAACCTTGCGAACAATGTCTTCTACTCCGGAACCGTTGCAGCTGCCACTGAGGCCGCTCTCTGGGACATTACATCAATTGCAATAAGTGTCCAGGTAACTTCATTACACCCGAAACCCTTTTTCAGAACAGCATCATTCGTTCTGCAATCACTGATGGAAAAAGGAATTGCCGGGAAAATACCTGAAGGTACTATTCTCAACATCAACGTACCGGAAGTTGAGCCTGATAAGATACCCGGCATGGAATGGACAAAAATGGCGCGTTTTGCTTCTGACATATCATTCAGACAGCTTGAACCTGGAAGAGTTTTCGCATACGACAGATACCGTTCCCTGCCGGTTGTCGATCCGCTGTATTCGGATGTGGATGCTATCAGCAGGTCTATGGTAAGCCTGACTCTGCTGGATTCCAACAGAACCTCCAGCGCTCTCCCACCTGATCTGGAGCTCACTTTCGGAGGTAGCTGATATTGTCGCTGTTACTGCTGCTTCTCATATCAGTGCCGGATGCCGTATACCTGCAGCACAGTATTACTCTTGACTGTTCATCACCTGATTCGGGTTATCTCGAAACCACTCGTGAGATCATTGTACCTCTTACAGCTGCCGGTGTGGAGCGTTACAGCCGAATATCTGCTTCCTTTCGAAATACATGGGAATCTCTTGAAGTAATCGCTTCAGTAAGTCACTGGCGCTCAGGAAGGGGGGATGACGAGGGGATTCTCCGCGAAGACCCGCACAGCTCGCTTCTGCACAGTAACAGGCTTGAAAGTTCGCTCAGACAGATATTTATCGAGTTTCCAGGAATAGAAATAGGTGATACTCTCAAGATTGAGATAAGACGGAGGATCAGTTATCTGCCGATGGGTGATTACTACTCATACACTTTCTATGCAGCTTCGCGGGACAGTATCCATAATGGTGTTTTCAAGGTACTCTGGCCATCCTCGAGAGAGATTCACATTCAAACTGAAGGGGCATTTGAATATCGGGATTATACCATTGATGGCAGAACCGAGTGCATGGTATTTCAATCCCAACCGCAGGCCCCGCTTCCCTACCTGCCTTTTTCCAGTGATCCCGCATCAATAAGTTCCTTTGTAACCGTTTCCAGCCATTTTCCTGAGGATGTAAGCAGGGGGCTTTATCCGAAGCTGGACCTCAATTGCATGGTTGATTCCCCGGCTCTTGCCGATTCTATCATAGAGGTCGCTGGAAACACTCCTGAGGAACTATCTGTCTGGGTCTCGGAGGAGATAGAATACCTCAGCGGTAACTGGGGATCTGATCCGGGCTACTCACCGCGCAATCCTGCGGAGACTCTGGAGGAGA
>Ga0164313_10005932_pt1 | contig 10793 bp, 11 predicted proteins | sample GuaBasSedimGuay4_FD_113735 | JGI IMG/M metagenome (GOLD analysis project Ga0164313, IMG submission 113735) | Subseafloor sediment microbial communities from Guaymas Basin, Gulf of California, Mexico - Guay4, Core 4569-4, 0-3 cm | ecosystem: Environmental > Aquatic > Marine > Hydrothermal vents...
CTGGCTCGAGGACTCGCCAGTCCCCCTTGAAAAGGGGGACGGCGCTTGTGGCAGGGCTTGTGGATTGAGGTTGAAACGCGGGAACGTTGCTACCCACCGACCCCGCTCATTTCCGAAGAGCCCGTTTTCCGTTCTCCGTTATCCGCAAGCCCCCGAACTGGCACCAACTGGCGCCAGTTTCTGACTGCGAACTGTGAACTGTCGACTGTGAACTATGGCGCCCGCATCACCTATCAGCGCGACCGTTTTCACTCGTCATAGACACATTTACATAATGATGCTATGATGCACATATGGCAAAGACACGGACAACACTCACAATCGATGAGGGAATCCTTCGGGCGGTGAAGGTACGCGCTGCTCGTACTGGTCGCGGCGAGAGCGAAGTCATCGAGGATGCCATACGGCGGGACCTCGGCCTCGATCTGCTGCAGCGGCTGTGGGAGCGCAGCGACCTGACTGAGGACGAGGCGATGGAGCTCGCCCTTCGAACTCAGAAGGAAGCACGACGCCAATCACCGTGAAGGCAGTCCTGGACACAAACGTCATCATCTCAGCTCTGATCTCTCGTGACGGTCCACCGGCTCGGCTATTCGAACTCTGGCGAGCTGGAGGATTCGAGATCGTGAGCTCCCCGCTTCTGCTGAAGGAACTCTCCGTCACCTTGAGCCGCCCGAAGCTTCGACGGTATATTCCGCCCAATGAAGCGGCTCTCACTCTGTCGTTGATCAGGAGTGAAGCCATCACCGTGGAGGATCCAGCGGAGGCCCCCTCGGTGGCCTCGGTCGATCCGCACGACGACTATCTCATCGCTCTCGCAGAGCACAGCCGCTCGGTGTTGGTATCGGGGGACTCGGACCTCCTCGAACTGGCCGACCGTATCCCCGTGTACTCACCGAGGGGCTTCCTCGACTTCCTGCAACACCTTGCCTGAGGTCCATTATTGAATCCCTTCACGGCTGGTTCTGCATGTGGACCGCAAGGGCAGTGAGACGATCGTCGAGGAAGGCCCGGATCGAACCGGACACCTCGTTGTCATCCAGGGCCTGCTCCATACAGGCAAGCCAAGCCTTCACCTCATCCTGACCGATTTCGAAAGGCATGTGCCGCATCTTCATCCTCGGATGGCCACGGTGCGATGAATACAGGTCTCCACCTCCGGTCCACTCGACCAGGTATTCGAACAGCTTCTGCCGGGACACGGCATCGTTCGCGGGCAGCATTGCGCGCAGCGTTGGCGCGTCGGCATCAACGATGTCGTAAAACCTGTCCACGATCGCCCTGATCGGTTCCTCGCCCCCAAGAGCAAGGAATGGAGTGTCCTCACTCCCCCATGGGTGTACTGCGGCTTCAGATTCAGACATGGGGAGGAGAGTACTTGGTACTTGGTACTTGGGAGCATGGCTTTCCGCCCTCCGCCCTCCGCCCTCCGCTCACCGCCCTGTGTTCTTCTGGCTGACAGCGGAGAGCGGACAGCGGACAGCACTCCCGCATCTGGCTATTCTGAACAAGGTGCCAGCGCTGGAACACATCGGGTCGGGGAAAGTCCGCGAACTGTATCGCGTCGACAACTACCGGCTACTGATGGTTGCGTCGGACCGCATATCTGCGTTCGACGTCGTCCTCGATGAACCGATTCCGCACAAAGGGCAGGTTCTCACCGGTCTATCGCTCGACTGGTTCGACATTCTCGAAACGCCGCACCACCTGATCACTGCAGACACATCTGAGATGGGCTTCCTCCGTCCGGAGCTTCAAACCGAGTATGCAGGAAGAGCGATGCTCGTCCAGGCCGCCGAGGTGATTCCCATGGAGTGCGTCATCCGGGGGTACCTGTACGGATCGTCATGGAGCGAATACTCCTCGGGTGGCGGGCCGACCACCGAGCATCTCCCCTCAGGGCTGCAACTGGCGAGCAAACTCGATGAACCGATCTTCACTCCAGCAACGAAAGCGGAGTCAGGACATGATGAGAACCTGACCGAGTCCCAAGCACGGTCGTATGTGGGCGACGCCCTGTACGAGGAGCTGAAGTCCCGGTCGCTCGACATTTACCGCCAGGGAGCAGAATATGCAGCGGAGAGGGGCATCATCCTTGCGGACACCAAGTTCGAGTTCGGCATGGTCGAGAACAAGATCATCCTCATTGACGAGGTCCTCACACCGGACTCCTCACGCTACTGGCCCGTTGATGCATGGAGACCTGGTTCCACCGTTCCCTCCTTCGACAAGCAACCGGTAAGAGATTGGCTCGAAACCCAGTCTGGCTGGGACAAAACGCCGCCAGCCCCCACGATGCCTGCTGCCGTCGTCCAGGAGACTTCTGACCGATACATCGATGCCTACGAACTCCTGACCGGACGACCATTCACCGGCTATCTCGAAGCAATGGGAGCCAGATGACCTACAGATTCATCGTCCAGATCGAACGCAAACCAGGCCTCTCTGATCCCGAAGGGGCAACAACGGCTAGAGCACTGACCGACCTCGGCTTCACGGGTGTCGAGCACGTGTCGTTTGGAAGGACCATAACCATCGACCTCGAGGACGAAGATCCGGATGATGCGATGCGAAGCGTGGAAACCATGTGCTCCAAACTCCTCGCTAACCCCGTCATCGAGCGCTACACGATCGAGGCCGTATCGTGACGACCGCTGTGGTCGTGTTCCCTGGCACGAACTGCGAGCGAGACGTTGAATACGCGCTCAGCATGGTCGGTCTGGATGCCGAACTCGTGTGGCATCGTGACACGGACCTCGCCGGAGCAGACAGCGTCATCCTGCCTGGCGGATTCGCACATGGCGACTACCTGCGCACAGGTGCCATCGCACGCTTCTCGCCCGTCATGAAGGAGGTCGAACGCCTCGCGACGGCGGGTGTCCCTGTACTCGGAATCTGTAACGGTTTCCAGATCCTGTGTGAAGCTGGCATCCTCGATGGGGCGCTCGTCGCGAATCAGGATCTCAAGTTCATCTGCAAGCCCGTCACGGTCAGGGTCGAATCGACAAACAGCGTCCTCACGGCGGCCGCTACCGTCGGCCAGGTCCTTCGGATTCCCTTGAATTCATACGAGGGAAACTACATCTCGGATGAGTCGCTTTCCCTCGATGGGGACACATCCGTGGTGCTGCGGTACTGCGATGCTGATGGTGATCTCACACCCGCAGCCAACCCCAACGGCTCGATGGCATCGATCGCGGGAATCGCCAACAGCCGGGGCAATGTTGCTGGCCTCATGCCACACCCCGAACGGGCGATCGAGGACATTCTCGGATCGTCCGATGGCAAGGTCCTCTTCGAATCGTTCGCTGCATCAATCCCTTCGGTGAACGCATGACCCACAGCGACACACCGGCACACATCCAACTCGGGATGACAGACGACGAATACGCTGACGTCGTCGCCCTCCTCGGACGTGATCCGCAGGCAGCGGAATTGGCCATGTACTCGGTTATGTGGTCCGAACACTGCTCCTACAAATCCTCACGCATCCACCTTGGACGGTTTCGTTCGAATCAACCGTGGGTGGTCGTGGGGCCTGGCGAGAATGCCGGTGTCGTGGATCTCGGCGACGGATGGCTCGCTGCTCTACGTATCGAAAGCCACAACCATCCGTCGTTCGTAGAACCTCACCAGGGGGCAGCGACCGGGGTTGGAGGCATCCTGAGGGACATCTTCACGATGGGAGCTCGACCGATTGGCGTATGGGATGCGATTCGTTTCGGGCCGCTCGACGATCCTCGCAACCGCTACCTCCTTGAAGGAGTCGTCTCGGGCATCGCAGGCTACGGAAACGCCGTCGGGGTGCCGACCCTCGGAGGAGAGGTCGAGTTCGCAGACCGCTTCTCGAAGAACCCGCTCGTGAATGTCATGGCACTCGGGATTCTCAAGGAGGACCAACTCGTACTCTCAGCAGCATCAGGTGAAGGCAACATCGCCATCCTTCTCGGGAACGCAACCGGCAAGGATGGCATCGGTGGCGCGTCGATCCTCGCGAGTGCATCCTTTGAAGAGGGGGACGAGGAGAAGCGGCCAAGCGTGCAGGTTGGCGACCCATTCGAGGAGAAGAAGCTCATCGAGGCATGCCTCGATCTCTACAACAAGGGTCTCGTCGTCGCGATCCAGGACCTCGGAGCGGCGGGCATCTCATGTGCAACATCTGAAACAGCGGGCAACGGAGGGATGGGCATGGATGTCAATCTCGACGCGGTTCACCTCAGAGAGCCAGGGATGACCCCAGGAGAGGTGCTCATGTCTGAGTCCCAGGAACGGATGCTGGCGATCGTCGAACCTGACAATGCCGAAAACGTTCTCGCCGTGGCAACTAAGTGGGAGATCGACGCGTCGGTCATAGGGACAGTCACCCGGGGACCCGCACTGAAGATCTACTCACAGGGGAACCTCGTGGCGGACGTTCCAGCAGCTTCGCTGGCTGACGATGCGCCGAAGTACAACAGACCGAGCACCAGACCGAGCTACCTCGACGAAGCGTGGGCGTCAGAGCCGGTGATCCCCAAGATCATCGATGCGGCTGACGTGTTGTGCGAACTCCTCGATGATCCAGCCATCGGGGACCGCTCGTGGATCTCGTCGCAGTACGACCACATGTTGTTTCTCAACACCGTTATTGAACCTGGCCACGATGGCTCGCTCATGCGCATCAAAGGCACAGAGAAGGGCATGGCGGTCTCGACTGACGGAGACTCCTTGCGCACGTATCTCGATCCACGTAGAGGAGCAACACGGATCGTCTTCGAGTCTGCGCTCAACGTTGCTGTCACCGGTGCACGGCCATACGCTCTCGTCGACAATCTCAATTTCGGCAACCCCGAAAATCCTGAGGTCATGTGGCAGTTCACAGAGGCAGTCGAGGGAATGGCCTGGGCTTGCGAAGAGCTCGACGTTCCAGTAGTCGGGGGCAACGTCTCGTTCTACAACCAGACGGACGGCACGGACATCTACCCCACACCTGTCGTCGGCATGCTTGGCTTCTGCGATCCGATGCCACAACGGCCCCCACGACTCGATAGGGCACGCGAGGGGATGTCAATCTGGGTCATAGGACAAGAACCGGGTCACGATTTCGCCGCTTCCGCATACGACCGGATCATCAACAACAATCTGGGTGGTAGGCCTCACGACGTCGATGGGGATACGGCACGCAGGGTCATAGCCGCAACCGCAACGCTTGCCTACGAGGTCCCCGTTCTCCATGACATCTCCACGGGTGGGCTGGCGGTGGCTCTTGCCGAGATCGCCTTCGCCTCGGATGTCGGGTTTCAGCTCGATACGTTGCCCCATAGCGACCTGTTCGATGAGACACCGTTGCGCGTCGTTGCGGCTGCCACGGATGATGGACTCGACACACAGGTGCCACACACGCGAATCGGGACTTTTGGTGGCACCGTGCTTGACTTCGCGACCGCAGGTTCGATCTCACTCGACGAAGCGAAAGCCATCTGGTCGAACGCCCTTGTGCGGAGGATGCATTGACAGACATCGTTCGTCTGAGAGCCGTGGACCAAGCCGGGATGCTGCGAAGGAGGGAGATCTCGGCACGGGAGCTCCTTGACGCACATGTCGAACAGATAGAGGCAACGAACCCTGAGCTCAACGCCATCGTGACGTTCGTCCCTGAGATCGCCTACGAGATGGCGGATGCGGCTGATACGGCACTCGCTTCGGGTGGCTCGATCCCGCTTCTCACCGGTCTGCCCGTCGCCCACAAGGACCTCCACGAGACGAAAGGCATCCTGACCACGTTCGGTTCCCCTGTGTATTCCACCTTCGTTCCAACCCGCAATACGCTGATCGTCGACCGGATGCAGAACGCTGGCGCAGTCACGGTAGGCAAGACGAATACACCCCAACATGGCGCAGGAAGCCAGACGTTCAACGAAGTATTCGGGGTGACCCGCAACCCGTGGAACCTCGACTACACACCAGGCGGGTCATCAGGTGGCGCCGCTGTTGCTATTGCGGCAGGCATGGTCTCGCTCGCGGACGGTTCTGACTACGGGGCATCGTTGCGAAACCCGGCGTCGTTCACGAATACCGTCGGCTTCCGCCCATCGCCAGGACGCATCCCTGCCTGGCCGACCAAGGACGCGTGGTGGAGCCATTCGGTCCATGGGCCGATCGCACGCACCGTCGAGGACGTCTCTCTCTTCATGGCTGCCGTTGCGGGACCGGATGGACGCATACCGATATCCATTGAGGAACCGGGATCAACGTTCGCGACACCTCTGGCGGCAGATTGGTCCGATGTGCCGATCGCCTGGTCCGAGGATCTGGGCGGGCTCCCGATCGATCCTGAGGTGACACGGGTGCTCGCCCCCGCACGTCAGGTCCTGGAGGACATCGGTTTCGCCGTCTCGGATGCCTCCCCAGACTTCTCAGGGGCAGAGGAGTCGTTCAAGGTGTGGCGTGGGTATTCCTACGCACGGCAATTCGCTGAACCGATCAGACGAAACCCTGACGCGTACAAAGAGACGATCCGTTGGAACACCGAGTATGGCCTGACGCTGACAGCAGCTGACCTTGGCAGGGCAGCCGAAACGCAGACACGGCTCCGACAGCGAGTGCTTGACTTCTTCGACAAGTACAGGTTCCTTGCAATACCGACGTCTGCCGTGCCGCCGTTCCCCATCTCCGTCGAGTACCCCACGGAAATCAACGGGGTGGAGATGGACAACTACACGAGTTGGTTCGCCTCCTGCTACTACATCTCAACAGTCGAACTCCCCTCGATCTCGATCCCTGCTGGATTCACGGTCAATGGCCTGCCTGTCGGCCTCCAGATCGTCGGCCGACACCGCGCCGATGTCGACGTCCTCAAAGCAGCATTCGCGTTCCAACAGGCAACGGAGTTGTGGAAGAAGAAGCCATCAGCTATCAGCTGACAGCCATCGGCGAGAGGCGCACTCCGCACTCCGCTCTCCGCGAAGAATCATGTCCGACCGGACAGCTACAACCAACTTCTGGCGGAAAGCGGAAGGCGGAACGCGGATAGCCGTCCGTTGGAACAGCTTTGCGGCTGCCGCCGTTACCTTTGTATGACTATGGAAGAAGAAGTTACAACCACGTGCTACCGGCACCCTGATCGAGCCACAAGGCTGTCATGTACATCGTGTGGGAAACCGATCTGTGTGGAGTGCTCCCATGATGCTTCTGTTGGGCAGAAGTGTCCAGAGTGTGCTGCCCCACCCCCACGGTCGCGGATCATCTATGCCAGAAACACAACGGGGCGACCGTCGTTTCAGACATCACCAGTCTCATTCACGATCATGGCGATCACGGCGGCGATCTTCGTTGCTGGGTATCTCTCTCCAGACATCGACCGTTGGCTGTTCACGACTTTCGCGCAGGCGAACTTCCTCGTTGCAACTGGCGACTGGTACCGGGTCTTCACCGGAGCGTTGCTTCACGGTGGACTCATGCACATCGGGTTCAACATGTACGCGTTGTACCTGTTCGGCCCGAGACTCGAGCAACAGGTCGGTGGGCCAGCCTTCCTTGGCCTCTACGTCGCAACGGCGGGCGCGGGCGGTCTCGCTGCCTATGCATTCGGACCCATTGACCAGATTGCCATCGGAGCATCCGGCGCGATCTTCGGTCTCTTCGGCGCCTGGATGTTCGTTGCATGGAAGATGCGCAAGACGCCTGGGGGACGTTCGATGTTCAACCAGTTGGGTGTACTGCTCCTGATCAACATGGCACTTCCCTTCTTCGTGCCGAACATCGCGTGGACCGCTCATGTTGGGGGTTTCGCCGCGGGTGCGGGCATCGCATGGTTGTGGTCAGTTCTCGCTGTTGGCAAACCCAACGCCCGCACGATCCGCACGGTGATCACCGCTGCCGTGACGCTCCTGATCATCATCGCCACAATCGCCCTTTAGGATTCTCCCCCGGCCTTCGCGGGGGAGATGGGCCGAGGAACGAGGTCCAGAGGGGGGAAGCCGAGTCGTACCACTCAACTTGATCAAGTCCCTGCTCGCTTCCTCCGTCCCACTTTCAAGGGGGACAAGCGACGAGCCCTGCGAGGAGCTAGGGGGATACACCAAGCGGCACAAGGTCTGTTGGCTTCGCGTTATGCCCCTACATCGTCGCTAACGCTCCTCTGCCGTCCCCCTTGAAAGGGGGACCGTTTGAGGTACACTGCGCGCCGTGAATGACCACACGTTGAGCTCCCCCTCTCTCGACCGCCCCGGAGAAGCATGCGGCGTGTTCGGCATCATGGGGCCAGATCTCGACGCCGCACGCATGGCCTACTTTGGCTTGTTCGCACTCCAGCATCGTGGACAGGAGAGCGCAGGTATCGCCGTGAGTAACGGCACAAACATCACCGTCTACAAGGATCTCGGCCTCGTTGCCCAGGTATTCGATGAATCCATCCTTGCGGGGCTTGCAGGGAACCTTGCGGTGGGGCATACGAGATATTCAACAACCGGATCCAACAGTTGGGAGAACTCCCAACCCGTATTCCGTCACATTGGCCATAACGGCATCGCGCTCGCCCACAACGGCAACCTCACGAATACATCCAGCCTTGCTGCACAATTCGGGTCCCTCCCTGCCACGACAGACTCCGAATTGATGACCGAAGCTATCGCCAGGGAGATGGGGGACGAACACCAAACACTCGAGGACGCGCTCTCCACGATCCTGCCCACCTTCGAGGGAGCATTCACACTCACTGTGATGGATCAGGAGACCCTTGTCGGTGTCAGGGACCCACGCGGATTTCGCCCGTTGTGCCTTGGAACACTCGATAGCAGTTGGGTCCTCGCATCGGAGACCGCTGCTCTTGACATCCTCGGAGCAACATTCGTAAGAGAGATAGCCCCTGGTGAGATGATCGTGATCACAGATCAGGGGATTCGAAGCCATTTCCCATTCGACGATGTCGGGCACCAACTGTGCGTGTTCGAGTTCGTGTACTTTGCAAGACCAGACTCGAAGCTTCTCGACAGGACCGTCCACTCCACACGACAGGAAATGGGGCGTCTCCTCGCAGAGCAAGCACCTGTCGAAGCAGATATCACCGTTCCCGTGCCGGAGTCTGGGATACCCGCCGCGCAGGGGTTCGCTGAGGTGTCTGGTATCCCCTACACCGACGGACTCGTGAAGAACCGCTATATCGGACGAACATTCATCCAACCAGCCCAGGCGATGCGGGAACGCGGAGTCAGGATGAAGCTCAACGCCATGCCGGGAATCGTTGGGGGCCGCAGCGTTGTCCTCGTCGATGACTCGATCGTGAGGGGATCAACCACTCGTCAACTCGTTGCGATGATGCGTGATGCAGGTGCTGCGCAGGTACACCTCCGCATCTCCTCCCCTCCCTATCGATGGCCATGCTATTACGGGATGGACACCGGAGATCGATCATCGCTTCTGGCGGCGGACCACACGATCGACGAGATCGCTGAGATCCTCGGTGTGGATTCGATCGCCTATCTCGAACTCGATGCCCTCCTACGGGCAACAGGCGCACCCACAGACGCGTTCTGCACAGCATGCCTATCCGGCAACTATCCAACATCGATACCCGACGTCGATGGCAAATTCCTACTGGAGTCCTCACCATGACAAGCTACGAATCGGCTGGAGTCAACCTCGACGCGGCGGACGAGGTTGTTCGCCAGATCGCTGAGAAGGTGACCGCCACATGGACCGCAGATGTCGTCGGAGGATTCGGCGGGTTCGCCGCGGGGATCCACATTCCCGCTGGCTACAACACCCCCGTGCTGATGATGTCTACCGACGGTGTTGGGACGAAGATCGAGATCGCCCGCAAGTCGGGCATCCTCGACGGCCTCGGGTTCGACCTCGTTGCAATGGTTGCCGACGACCTCGTCGCCGTGGGCGCGAAGCCAATCGCCCTCACCGACTACATCGCTATCGGTCAAATCGACGTCGACGTCATTGCCAGGATCGTCAGCTCCATCGCACGGGCCTGCAGTGAATCAGGCATCGCCCTCATCGGTGGCGAAACGGCGGAGCACCCCGGCGTCATGGAAGCCGAACAGTTCGACATCTCGGCAACGGCGCTGGGTGTCGTCGAAATGGGTGAGGAGATCGATACATCGCAGGTGAAATCTGGAGATGTGATCATCGGGGTCCTCAGCCCCAACCTTCGCTCCAACGGGTTCTCCCTAGTCAGAGCCCTCATCGCCGATCGGCTCAGACTCGAAGATCCCTTCCCCGGTACAGACACATCGACCGCTCACGTGATCCTCGAACCAAGCGTTGTGTACTCGACAGCGATCGTCGACCTCCTCACGGTCGTCACCCCGCACGGCCTCGCCCATATCACGGGTGGCGGTCTCCCTGGCAATGTGGCTCGGATCCTCGGCGAGGCAACCGATGCAGTCATCGAGACATCCAGATGGGACACACCGCATGTCTTTGACGTTCTTCAGAACCTCGGGGCTGTCGACGATCACGACATGTATCGGACCTTCAACATGGGGGTTGGGTTCGTGATAGTGACCCCCGAATCCACCGTCGAGGCAACGCTGACCTCGCTCAGGGCACATGGCCTCGGCGCTTGCACAATCGGTCGCATCACCGAAGGATCAGGAACAGTGACACTGGAGTAGGAGCGCCTTCCGTATTCCGTATTCCGTATTCCGTATTCCGTATTCCGTATTCCGTATTCCGTATTCCGTATTCCGCAAAGAAGGTATCGCAATACTCTGGCTGATGGCTGATGGCTGATGGCTGACAGCTTTCCCCTCAGTATCCTGTCCGTACATGCAAACTCCGCTCTTCATCTTCGTCATCATCGC
>Ga0164313_10005933_pt1 | contig 10792 bp, 7 predicted proteins | sample GuaBasSedimGuay4_FD_113735 | JGI IMG/M metagenome (GOLD analysis project Ga0164313, IMG submission 113735) | Subseafloor sediment microbial communities from Guaymas Basin, Gulf of California, Mexico - Guay4, Core 4569-4, 0-3 cm | ecosystem: Environmental > Aquatic > Marine > Hydrothermal vents >...
CCGCCGTCACCCTGGCAATGGGCGTCGCCCTCCTACCTCCAGTCTTCAACGCCATCGCCTTCGGACTCATCGGCTTACCAACCGAGGTCGCCTCCCGCACTCACATCGCACTCCTGATCCTCCTCCCCTGGCCCGCCGCTATCGGCATCCGCAGGCTCTACCAGGGAGTACTCATCCGCCACGGCCTCGCGCGCCGCGTTGCCTACGGCACCGTGGTGCGCCTGACCGTGATGTGTGGCACCGCATTCCTGCTCGCCCGCCACGGCGGCATCGAGGGCGCCTGGGTGGGTGCGGCAGCGCTCACCATGGGGGTGAGCTGTGAGGCGGTAGCGAGCCGTCTAATGGTAGGTGGAACCCTCCGCAATCTCATGCAGACTCCGGGCGCGGCGGCCGGGGCAGCATCGAGCTGGGTCGCCCTGTCGCGCTTCTATTATCCCCTCGCCCTGACCACCTTGTTGAGCCTCGGCATCCACCCGGTGGTGACCTTCTTCGTCGGTAACTCGCGCTCGTCTCTAGAGTCGCTGGCCGTGCTGCCCGTGATCGGATCCCTGGTCTTTATCTTCCGCAGCCTCGGCCTCGCCTACCAGGAAGTGGTGATCGTCCTCATCGGTGACGACCACGAGGGATACGCGCCGCTGCGCACCTTTGGTGTTCGGTTGAGTCTGGGGGTTACCGTCGGCCTGTCGCTGATCGCATGGACGCCGCTCGCCGGTGTATGGTTCCAGGTCATCTCCGGCTTGTCGCCGGACCTCGCCTCATTCGCCCTCACACCCATCCGCATTCTCGCGCTGATCCCCGGCCTCACCACGTTACTGTGCTTTCAGCGCGCGATCATGGTGGTGCGGAACACCACCAACGGCATCACCTGGGCGACCATCATCGAGGTCGTCGGCGTCGTGGTCGTGATGTGGATCTCGATCTCCAATCTCGACGCCATCGGCGCCGTCGCCGCTGCCGCGGCGCTGCTCATTGGTCGAATCGGGGCGAATCTCTATCTCGCTCCGGCGATGAGAGAGCAACGGTAGGAGTGCTGATCGTTATCGCTATTGGGATCGCTATCGCTATCGACGGGCATTGTCGCCACCTTGAGAATTCGATTTCGATACCGATTGCGATAGCGATAGCGATAGCGATAAGAAATCGGCCTCTGCCACGGGATTGCTATGATTTACGATCCTGAAAGGAGCTCGAATATGGAATATCGCTTTCTAGGAAACTCCGGCCTCAAGGTATCGGCTCTCAGCTTTGGCGCCTGGGTCACCTTCGGCCCGCAAATGAATGAGGACAAGGCTGCCGAGTGCATGAACGCCGCATGGGAGGCAGGGGTCAACTTCTTCGACAATGCGGAGGTTTATGCGGACGGCGTGGCCGAACAGATCATGGGGGCGGTGCTGTCGAAATCGGGCTGGAAACGCTCCGATTTCGTGGTCTCGACCAAGATCTTCTGGGGCGGCGAGGGTCCCAACGTCCGTGGGCTGTCGCGGAAACATGTGATCGAGGGAACCGATGCCGCGCTCGCACGGCTCCAGCTCGATTATGTGGATCTGATTTTCTGCCACCGTCCGGATTTCCACACCCCGGTCGAGGAGACCGTCCGTGCGATGAACCACGTCATCAACCAGGGGAAAGCCCTGTACTGGGGCACCAGCGAGTGGCCGGCCGAGCGCATCCTCGAGGCCTACCACGTGGCGCGGCGTGAGCGCCTCATCCCGCCCCAGATGGAGCAACCGCAGTACAATCTCTTCCACCGCGACCGGGTTGAGCGCGAGTACGCCCCGCTCTACGAGCGAATCGGTCTCGGCACCACCATCTGGAGTCCGTTGGCCAGTGGTCTGCTCACGGGCAAGTACAACGATGGCGTTCCCCCGGACACCCGTACCACCATCGAGGGATACGAGTGGCTTCGTTCCCGTGTCGCGGGAGCAAAGGTCGAGGAGACCATCGCCAAGCTGCGACAGCTGGCGCCTATCGCCGAGGAGCTCGACTGCACCATGGCACAGCTCGCCCTCGCATGGTGCCTCGCAAATCCCAACGTCAGTACGGTCATCACCGGCGCCTCCCGGCCTGAGCAGGTGGAGGAAAACATGAAGGCGATGGAGGTGTACGAACGCCTCACGCCGGAGGTACTCGGGCGGATCGAGGCCATCGTCGACAACAAGCCGGAGCAGGAGCCGGACCTGCGCTGACGCGCCGGAGCAAGTGATCAGTCATCGAGTGATCAGTGATCGAGTTGACGGGCCGGCTACTGATCACCGATAACTGATTACTCGATCACTCTGCCCCCCGGGGGACCCGCCGGCCGCCGCCCCTTCGGGTCGCGGCGAACGGCTCGGTCAACTCGAGGTACTGGTCCACAGCCACGTTCCGGAAGGTCTGAACGGTGCCTTTCGGCCAGCGCACGACCAGCTCCTCAACCAATGTCGCCGACCCGAGTCCAAACTCCAGCGGGAGACTGTTTTGCGAACCCCTGCCGGCCCCGCCGCTCACCTCCTGAACCATCGCTCCAGCCGCGGTTTTCACGACCACTCGAGCGCCGATTGCGCTGGCGTTGGATTCGGTACCCCTGAGCCGCAGACCGAGCCAGTGGTTCCCGGTGGCGCTGTCGTTGCGCCACAACCTGGTCGCCTGGCCAGCGTCGGCGGTCACGACAAGATCGAGGTCGCCGTCGCTGTCGAAATCCGCAAAGGCGACGCCGCGTCCGTCAAAATCACCGCCGCCGATGGCCTCAGTGGTGTCGGAAAAGGAGCCGTCACGGTCATTAAGAAAGAGCACATTTGGCGCCGAGGAACTGCTGAAGCCGTTGGTGACGAAGAAGTCCTGCCAGCCGTCGAGATCGACATCGCCGGCGTTGACGCTGATGCCCCAGCCCAGCGGGTCATCAGTCCCAGATGCCTGAGCCACATTGTCGAACTCGAGCCCTCCCTGGTTTTCGTAGAGGGCGTTGGCCACCTCCGGCCACGAGGTCCAGTAGAGGTCGAAGTCGAGGTCATTGTCGGCATCGAAGGCAGCCACACCCATGCCAAGGCCACGAGCCGTGATTCCGGCCGAGCTCGCAATATCTTCGAATTCGCCCCCGTGGTTCAGGTAGAGGTTGCTCGGGTTGCCACTTCGATTTCCAGTGAAGAGGTCGGGCCAGCCGTTGTCGTCGAGATCAAGCGCCACCACTCCAACCCCCTGATCGTCCTGGTCCACACCGAGGGCGGCGGCGACGTTGCGGAAGCGCAAACCACCCTCGTTGTGGTAGAGGATGTTCGGCCCGATAGCGAGGACGAAAATGTCGAGCAACCCGTCGCGGTCATAATCCACGAAAGTCATGCCCCGGCTCGAGCGCTCGAGAGTCGTCCCAGCGGTTCCTGTGATATCGGTGAAACGATACGAACCGCCCGGACCAACCGGCCCATCGTTCCGATACAGGACGTCCGGCCCCACGTCAAAGTTGACGACGTAGAGGTCGAGATCACCGTCGTTGTCGAGATCGCCAAAGGCGGTGCCGACGCTGAAGCGTGAGTTGCCGACGCGGGCGGTGTCGGTGACGTCGGTGAATTCGCCGCCCCCATCATTACGAAATAGACGGTTGGTCCCGTCGCCGGTCAGATAGAGGTCCTCATCACCGTCGTTGTCGTAGTCACCCCACGCCACCGATTCGATCAAGAGCCCAGTCAACGCGACTCCGGCCTGCTCGGTAATATCCGTGAAAACCACCTGCGAAGCGGCGGGCGCAGCCGCCAAAAAAACGAGAACCGACATCGATACGGCGTGGATCAGCCTGCTGTTCATCATCACCTCCGCCCAGTCCTTTTCTGCTGGCTCCGGCAGAGTTACACCGATCCAATCGGACGTGTTGACGACCCGGACATGCCGCCGTAGCATGAGAGGTCGATTCAGCGACACAACGACACCGTTATTAGCGGAAGGAGGTTCGGATGATCGTGAAGAACCATAGACATTCTCTTCTGGTGGCGGTGGCGCTCCTGGTCATGCCGTCGCTGACCTGGGGCTCGGGCTTTGCCCTCTTCGAGGTCGGCAACCGCACGATGGGGATGGCCGGCGCCATGACGGCGGTGGCCGACGACCCCTCGGCCCTCTTCTGGAACCCGGCCGGCATGGCTTTCCAGACTGACGAGGGCATCCAGCTCATGTTCGGCACGATTCTGATCATGCCCGAGCAGACCTTCACCGGCTCGGCGCCCTACCCCGGGGAGGGCTACACGGCCGAGCAGATCGAGCAGACCTTTTTCCCGGTCCACTTTTTCGTCGGCATTCCCGTCAACGACCGTCTCGAGGTGAGCTTTTCGTTTTTCAGCCCATTCGGCCTAGGCACCGAGTGGGACGATGATTTCCTCGGCAATTCCATCTCCAAGAAATCGGACCTCTTCGTCTTCGATCTCGGCGTCAGCATGGCCTACCAGCTAAGCGAACGCTTCGCTTTCGGGATCGGCGTTGACTACATGATTGCCGAGATCGAGCTCAGCCAAAATATCAACCTCATCAACCCGTTCAACCAGCGGCTCACCGAGGTAGCCGACGCCCGGCTCAAGAGCGACGGCATCAACTCGGCCTGGGCCTGGAACGCCGGCCTGCTGTGGAAGATCGGTTCCGGTTTCAGCCTCGGTGCGGTGTACCGTTCGGAGTTCAGCATCACCGGCGAGGGCTATGGAGCCTTTAACCAAATTCCCACCGGCTACCCGGAATTCGACGCCGTTCTCGGCACGGTTTTTCCCTTTGACGGCGATGTTCCCATCGAAGCCACGATCGACTTCCCGGACTTCTGGACGATCGGCCTCTCCTGGCAAAACGAGAAGTTGACGCTCTCGGGCCAGTACGGCGTGATGGGTTGGAGCACGTACCAGGAGCTCCCGATCATATTCCCAGAAAACCCGGAGTTCAGCACGGCGATCCCGGAAAACTACGAGGACGCGGCCCAGTACCGGATTGGCGGCGAGTATCGCGCCAGCCAGCACTGGGCGATTCAGCTCGGCTATCTCTTCGACGAGACCGGACAGCCGGTAGAGTCGATGTCGCCGCTGCTCGGTGACGGCGACCGCACCAGCTACACCGTTGGCCTCAGTTACTTCACCGACCGCTTCCGCCTCGACCTCGGCTACGAGTACCTGAAAACCGAAGGCCGCTCGACGGGCGGCAACTCGCTCGACGGCTTCGACGGATTTTACGAAGGCAAGGCCCAACTCGCCGGCGCGACCTTCACGATCAAGTTTTAAAAAGGAGGACGCCAATGAAAAAGACAATTCTCATTACCTGCCTGGTGGCGCTCCTCGCGGCGGCGCCGGCCATGGCGCAAGTCGACCTCAGCAACTACGTCGCCCTCGGAGACAGCCTCACCGCGGGGTTTGTCTCCGGCGCGTTGATGGACTTCTACCAGGATCGTTCCTACCCGGCGATCCTCGCCACGCAGGCGGGGGCCGCCGGATTCGAGCAGCCCCTGGTCTCCGAACCCGGCTTCCCACCAATCCTCGAGCTCGTTCACCTGGTACCGGTTCCCGTGATCCTCCCCGTCGGCCTGATTCCGGGGGCACCGGTCAACGCGGCTCTCCCGCGGCCCTACAACAACCTCGGGGTACCGGGAGCCAACCTCTTCGACATGATCTTCACCACCGGCGACATCAACAATCTGCTCGCCGGCAATACCGACAACGTAATGCATGACCTGATCCTCAGGGACGGCATCCACACCGCCCTCGAACAGGCGATCGGCATGCAACCGACCTTCATCACGGTCGGGATAGGCAACAACGACGAGCTTGGAGCGGTCCTCGCCGCCACCCCGATCGATGGCGTCACCATGACTCCGGTCGACCAGTTCGCATTTCTCTACAACAACGCCATCGGCGCCCTGGTCACGAACACCTCGGCCGATATCGTGCTGATGAACCTCCCGTACTCGACCACAATCCCCTTCGCGACCACGGTACCGCCGTTCGTTGATATTCCGGGGCTCGGCCTCACTCCCCTCATGGGCACCAAGGGCCTGTTGACGCCGAACTCACGGGTCACCCTCCTGGCGGGCGGTCTCATCGCCCAAGGCTACGGGCTGCCCGGCGGTCCACCGCTGCCCGAGGATCTCAACTTCTTGACCGGCGAGCCCGGCTACGTGCTGCGCCCCGAGGAGATCGATATCATCGACGACCGCGTCGATGCCTTCAATGAGATCATCGCCGAAGTTGCCGCTACCTACGGGTTGCCGGTCTTCGACACCAACGAGTTCATCGCTGAGATCGTCGCCGGTGAGGCGCCGTCTTATGGCGGCGTCGTGATCGACGGTAGCTTCCTTCTGGGCGGGTTCTTTTCCTACGACGGTATTCATGCACAGCGCATCGGCTATGCGATGTTGGCCAACGCACTCGTTCAGTTCATCAATGCCGAGTACGGCAGCAACATCCCGCAGGTGAACATGGCCGAGATGCTCTACGAAGGCGACTGGCAAACCCCGGGGATCTCCCCGGCCGCCGCCAAGGACGTCGTGCTGTCGCGAGAGGCATTCGAGGAGGTGTACAACCTCTTCGCGCCGAAGCTCGGCAATGCTCCGAGGATCCGCAGGCCACAGTCCGACCGTTCCGACCTGCCCACCGTCGATCTGCGACGCAAACCGAGGTCGACGCCGTAAGCGTTGGCTATATTTAAATTTTGGCCCAGGCGTACGCCTGGGCCTTTTTCACTGAACAGAGCCAGGCTTCCGAGCCTGGCTCTGTTCAGTGAATCCAGTCGTCCTTGTCGCCGTCGATGACGTCGAACTTCCTCTTCCGTTTGAGTCGTCCGAGGCGCTGTTCGAGGATGAATTTTCTCCCGCGCTTTCGCCAGTCGCTGAGGATGCCGCCGGCGCCGCCTCTCGTGAGCCCGCTGTACGTCAGGAAGACAGCGGAGCACACGCCGCAGAAACCGGCAAAGTCCTTGCTCTCGAGAAACCCGATGAAGGCGAAGAGGATCTCGAGCCACAGGAACCAACGCGCCTTTACCGGCAGCACGAAGAAAAGGAGAATCGTCGCCTCGCCCCACAGGGTCGCAAACGCGGCGATCACGATCGCGAGCAGGATGCGCTGGCCCTGCATGAGCTGAAAGGCCGCAAACCCGGTGGCCCCCACCCCGGCCAGGGACATCACGAGCTGCACTACCACGGCTACCACCGCCGCACCGATGGCGGCGCGCGCCAGCAGGGTCCAGAAACGCTGCCGGCCGAGACGCCAGAAGACATCGCGGCCGAACCAGAAGAGAATCAACAGCTCGACCAGGAACCACAGACCCGAGCGACCCCAGCCGATAAAGGGGTAGGTGAAGATCTGCCAGACGAAACCCTTGAAGACTGCCGGCGTCAGTCTCAGCAGGGCCGGGATGATCGCGGCACCCTCGAAGAATTGGAGCGAGAAGGTGACGAAGAGCACCGCCAGGATGCCGATGAGGTCCCTCGGGATCGGAACGCTCGGCCCGCCCATGCCCCCGAACCCAACGCCACGCTGTGATGATGTCTTGTAGATCAACGACTCCTCCGTTCGCGAATACTAACAGGCACGCCATCCACCCACACACATCTAAACCACAGAGACACGGAGACACAGAGAGCGCACAGAGCCCATCGTAATCTAACCGCAGATCACGCAGATAGACGCAGATGGATTCAAGCGAGCCTCAAGCAAGTGGCGAGGTCCCGGCCGTCGTCGGACAACGGCCGGCGACCGGAGGACAGGGCAACGACTCCGAATGCAAGTATTCGTCGCAGTTTCCCCGTCCTCCGGCCTGCGCTCTCGAAGAGCGCAGGCCTCGCTACTTTTCTCTTCCATTCAACAGTTGGGGGGGCACCTTTCCCTCCCAAATTGGAATTGAAGCCAGGCGGAACCGACGCGCCCCGGGCACGTCGTCCGGTGAGCTGCACGGCAACGACGGACGCTTGCGTCCGGAGATGCCGTGCTGCCCACCGGTTGGCGGCGATCGCCAGATCGCCGATCTGTTCCGCCGCCAATCGCGGCACTGTTGCATCAGGAGAACCATCTGCGTCTATCTGCGTGATCTGCGGTTTCTTCCGTTGCGATGGCGGGCGGTCTTCGTGCCTTCGTGTCTTCGTGTCTTCGTGTTTGGGATGTCTTCTGTGTTTCTCTCTATGCCTCTGCGCCTCTGCGTTGGATTTGCAGTTTATTGATGAAATTTAGGTTATGCGGGAATATGATAAGGATATACTCAGGTTTATACTATTGATGGTGTTCAGGGCCTTGACCTCTGAGGCTCGGGGCACCATCTTGAGCTACACGAGGCGGTGGTCATCCACCGCGGGAGGAAACATGACCGATCTGACAACCTTGCCCGTGATCCCACTTCGCGAGGCTGTTCTTTTCCCCGAGGTCACCTCGCCGATCGCGGCCGGCCGGCCCGGGACTCTGCACGCCATTGAGGCGGCGCTTCGCTCGGACGACAAGAAGATCTTCGTGGTTTCACAACGAGAAAACCTCGAGGACGTCACCCCGGAGATCCTCTACAGCATGGGCACGGTGGCCACTGTAGGCCCCGTTCAGCGCGGCCCTTCGGGGATGCGGCTCCTGCTCAACGGCGATTACCGTGCCGTCGCCGTGCGCTACGAAGAACAGGATGGGTACCTGGTGGCGGCGGTTCACGAAGCCGAGGAGATGCCCCCGCTCGATCCCGACGCAACCACATTCACCGCCTTATATCGCGAAACCCGGGAACGCGCCGCCGAGCTCGGCCGGCGCGCCGGCATGCCCAAGGAGGCGGTGCAGCAGTTCCTGGCGGAGACCACCGAACCAGGGCGCTTCGCCGATCTGGTGGCCGGCCACCTCGACCTCAAACCCGGCGAAGCCCAAAAGCTGCTCGAAGCGCTGTCGGTGGAGGACCGGCTGCGCGCCGTTCTCATCCACATCCAACGCCAGGTTGCGGTCCTCGACGCCCAGGAGGACATCAAGTCCCAGGTTCAGGAGGAGCTCGGCGACCGCCAACGCGAGATGTTCCTGCGCCAGCAGATGAAGGCGATCCAGAAGGAGCTCGGCGAAGACGGCGGGCGCGAGGATCTCGAGGAGCTGCGCGAGAAACTCGAGGCCCTGGAGCTGCCGGAGGCGGCGCGGAAGGAGGTCGACCGCGAGCTCAACCGACTCGAACGCATGGGGCCCGAGGGCATGGAGGCCCAGGTCATCCGCACCTACCTCGAGACCATCTGCGAGCTGCCGTGGTCCGAACGCTCCGAGGGGAGACTCGACGTCCAGCGAGCGGCCGAGATCCTCGAGGAAGACCACTACGCCCTTGGCGACGTCAAGGATCGGATCCTCGAGTTTCTGGCGGTGCGGGTTCTGCAGCAGAAGGCCGAAGCCGCCGAGGCGGAGGCTGAACCCGTCGAGACCGAGGAGGAGGACGCTGAGTCCTCCATCCACGACACTGTCGGCCGCAACCCGATCCTGCTCTTCGCCGGTCCTCCCGGGGTCGGCAAGACGTCGGTCGCCAAGTCCATCGCCCGCGCCATGGACCGTGAGTATGTGCGCATCTCGCTGGGCGGGGTGCGCGACGAGGCCGATATTCGCGGTCACCGGCGCACCTATGTCGGTGCCATGCCGGGGCGCATCATCCAGGGCATGAAACAGGCCGGCACAAAGAACCCGGTCTTCCTCCTCGACGAAGTCGACAAGCTCGGGGCGTCCTTCCAGGGCGACCCCGGTGCGGCGCTGCTCGAGGTCCTCGACCCCGCGCAGAACGACAGCTTCACCGACCACTATTTGGGCCTTCCCTTCGATCTCTCGGAAGTCCAGTTCATCTGCACTGCGAACTTTCTACAAAACATCCCCGGACCCCTCCAGGACCGCATGGAGGTTGTCGAGTTTGCCGGCTACACCGAGGCCGAGAAGCTCGAGATCGCCAAGCGCTACCTCACCCCGCGCCAAATCAAGCACACCGGACTCACCGGCGAGCAAATCTCTATCACCGATGACGCCGTTCGCGAGGTTGTCACCCGCTATACCCGTGAGTCCGGAGTTCGCCAACTCGAGCGTGAAATCGGTCGCTTGGCGCGCAAGGTGGCGCGAAAGATCGCCGCCGAGGAGCTTGAGTCCGCCCGGATCGATGCCAAACAGGTCAACGAGCTTCTCGGCCGGCCCAGAGTCCACCCCGAGAAGGCGGCCGAGACCGACCAGGTCGGTGTCGCCACAGGCATGTACTACACCCCGGTCGGCGGCGACATCATGTTCGTCGAAGCGACGCCCATGCCGGGCAAGGGCGAGCTGGTCTTGACGGGTCAGCTCGGTGACGTGATGAAGGAGTCGGCTCGTGCCGCCTGGACCTACGCACGCGCCCACGCGGACGATCTCTTTATCTCCAAGGGCGCCTTCAAGCAGGACGTCCACATCCACGTCCCCGCAGGCGCCATCCCCAAGGACGGACCGTCGGCCGGTGTCACCATGGCAACCGCCCTGGTGTCGGCGCTGTCGGGACGGCCGGCGCGCTACGACGTGGCGATGACTGGCGAGCTGACTCTTTCGGGCCGCGTACTGCCTATCGGCGGGGTCAAGGAGAAGGTCTTGGGAGCGGTACGGGCCGGCATCTCAACGGTGGTGCTGCCCAAGGTCAATGAGGCCGATCTCGAAGACCTGCCGGAGGAGATACGCGACGGGCTGACCATCCACCTGGTCGAGGAGCTCGGCGAAGCGCTGGCTCACACCCTGCGTGGCGGCGAGTTTCGTGAGGGCCGGTTGCAGTTCGCAAGCTCGGCGCCCAAGAAGGGATCGAGTCCCAACGTGCAGCACTAATCGAGGCGAGTTGAGAGTTGAGAGTTTAGAGTTGAGAGTTGGCA
>Ga0164313_10005934_pt1 | contig 10792 bp, 10 predicted proteins | sample GuaBasSedimGuay4_FD_113735 | JGI IMG/M metagenome (GOLD analysis project Ga0164313, IMG submission 113735) | Subseafloor sediment microbial communities from Guaymas Basin, Gulf of California, Mexico - Guay4, Core 4569-4, 0-3 cm | ecosystem: Environmental > Aquatic > Marine > Hydrothermal vents...
ACTATTTTATAGTGTGATGGCTTTATAAACAAGCCAAATTACATCTCAATAGTATGTTTGATCAAAATATAAGCTAATCCCTCGCGGGTTTAACTTATTAATTCATATACATACCACCGTTTACATTCAATGTTTCGCCAGTAATATAAGCGGCAGATTCATTGGCTAAAAAGCTCACAGCGGCAGCAATTTCTTCTGGTTCTCCGAGGCGTTTTATCGGAACTTGGCTTAACATGGCTGTTTTATGATCATCTGATAATGAGCTGGTCATATCAGTATCAATAAAACCAGGGGCGACTGTATTAACAGTGATCCCTCTTACACCGACTTCTCTTGCTAATGATTTACTAAAGCCAATCACTCCCGCTTTAGCGGCGGCATAGTTAGTTTGACCTGCATTACCCATTACACCGACAACAGAGGTAATAGTGATAATACGACCCCAACGTGCCTTAGTCATGGCACGCAAACACCGTTTGCTGAGTTTAAAGATCGGCGTTAAGTTAGTGTCGATAATGTCATTCCACTCATCATCTTTCATCCGCATCAATAAGTTATCACGGGTAATACCTGCATTATTAACCAAGATAGCAGGTGCGGCATACTCGGCTTCAATTGTTGAAACAACCGTTTCAATTGAGTCGGCATCTGTCACATTTAATACTAAACCTTGGCCTGTAATACCTGCTGCTTGTAAAAAGTCAGTGATTGTTTGTGCGCCTGACTCGGAAGTAGCTGTGCCAATAACGGTTGCACCTTGTTCACCTAAACTTAAAGCAATAGCACGACCTATGCCTCGTGTAGCACCTGTAACTAAGGCGACTTTACCTTCTAAACTCATGCTTGCTCTCCTAATGTTTGGCTGGCTTTTTCTAATGACTTGTTATCAAAAATAGGCAAAGCCGAAATACTGCGATCAATTCGTTTGGTCAAACCTGCTAAGACTTTACCCGGTCCACATTCAACTAAAGTATCAACACCTTGTGCGGCTAAATATTGAATTGTTTCAACCCATCGAACAGGATGATGAAGTTGTTGTGCTAATAAAACTTTAATGTCAGCAGGATCATCACTGCTTGCAACACTGACATTATGAATAACGGTTACTTGTGGTGTTTGCACAGTAATATCAGCCATTGCATTACTTAAATTTTCTGCCGCGGGTTTCATTAAGGCACAATGAGAAGGCACACTTACGGGTAATAATAAAGCGCGCTTGGCACCTTGTGCTGTTGCTAAGACTATCGCTTGTTTAACAGCATCAATATTACCTGAAATAACAACTTGACCTGGCGAGTTAAAGTTAACGGCTTCAACAACTCCTAATGTGGCGGCTTCATTACACACCGCTAGCACAACTTCATCATCTAAACCCAGAATAGCCGCCATTGCGCCTTCGCCATCAGGTACTGCTTGTTGCATAAATTGTCCGCGTTGCGCGACAAGTTTAATGGCATCGGCAAAGTCTAAAGCGCCTGCCGCAACCAATGCCGTATATTCACCTAAACTATGCCCCGCAAAGAATGTAGGTCGAATTGGGCTTGCTTGTTGCCAAACACGCCACATCGCAATACCTGCTGCTAACATAGCAGGTTGGGTTTTATCGGTTTGATTTAAAGCATCACTGGGGCCATTAACAACCAGATCCCAAAGATCATAACCTAATGCTTCTGAAGCTTCGGCGAAGGTAGATTGAATAAGTGGATTTTCGGCAGCTAATTCAGATAACATACCGACAGATTGTGAACCCTGACCAGGGAAAACAAAGGCTAAACGCATAGACTTAATCTCAATATTTTAGAAGTGCTGAGCCCCAGGTGAATCCGCCACCAAAAGCTTCGAGTAATAAGGTTTCACCACGTTGGATCCGACCATCGCGTACTGCAACATCAAGTGCTAAAGGTATTGATGCCGCTGAAGTATTACCATGTTCTGCTACTGTGACAACAACATGATCCATTGACATAGAGAGTTTCTTTGCCGTAGCTGAAATAATACGGATATTAGCTTGATGCGGGATCAACCAATCAATATCTTGTTTGCTTAAGTTATTCGCTGCCAAAGTTTCATCAACAATACTACTTAATGTACGCACTGCCACTTTGAACACATCATTACCTTGCATTTCAATATAAGGTTCAATATTACTAGCCACAGCACCTGTGCCCGTCGGTACTTGTAATAACTTGTTATAGCTGCCATCACAATGAATATGCGTCGATAAGATGCCTGTTTCTTCTGATGCTTGCAACACAACAGCGCCCGCACCATCACCAAATAACACACAGGTATTGCGATCAGTCCAATCAACAATGCGTGATAAAGACTCGGCACCAATTACTAAGGCATTTTTAGCACTGCCTGATTTGATGAACTTATCCGCCACTGTTAATGCGTAAACAAAGCCTGTACATACCGCTTGAATATCAAAGGCAGGACAACCACTGATCTTTAATCGTTCTTGAACTAAAGCCGCTGTACTTGGAAAGATATGAGTAGGTGTGGTCGTGGCGATAATAATAAGATCAATATCTTCATTACTAATACCCGCGGCTTCGATGGCTTTGGTCGCGGCATTGAAGGCTAAGTCCGTTGTTGTTTCATCATCAGCAACAATATGACGTTCTTTAATCCCTGTACGTTCAGTGATCCATTGATCACTGGTTTCAACCATTGATTCAAGATCTTTGTTAGTACGCACTATTTTGGGCAAGTAACTACCTGTACCAATGATCCTTGAATAAATCACGCTCTAAGCCTGCCCTTCTAATAAATCTTCTAAATAATGGCAGATTTTATTGGGCACATCTTGTTCTGCTTCAATAATGGCAATCTTGATTGCATTGGCAAAGCCAATTGCATCTGTACCACCGTGACTTTTGATTACAATACCTTGCAAGCCAATAAAGTTAGCCCCATTATGGGCGCGTGGATCAAGTTCACTTTTAAAACGTTTTAATATCGGTGAGGCAATTAAACCCGCTAGCTTAGTGAAGATATTACGATTAAACTCTTTGCGTAAGAAATGGCTAATCATATGCACCACACCTTCACTAGACTTTAAAGCAACATTACCCACAAAACCATCACAAACAACGACATCAACTTCACCACGGTATAAACCATCACCTTCAACAAACCCAACATAATTCAAGTTTGTTTCGGCTAAAAGCCGTGCCGCTTCTTTAACACGTTCATTGCCTTTTATTTCTTCTGCACCAATATTTAACAAAGCAACGCGTGGCTTTTCAATCTTATCAACTAAGTGAGATAAGATTGACCCCATCACCGCAAACTGCACTAAATGTTCGGCACTAGAATCTACATTCGCACCCAAATCAAGCACATAGCTATGACCTGTCATTGTCGGCAATTCAGAAATAATAGCGGGACGTTCAATCCCTGGTAAAGTTTTAAGTACAAAACGTGCCGTTGCCATCAGTGCACCAGTGTTACCCGCACTCACACAAGCATTGGCCGTGCCCTCTTTAACAAGGTTAATAGATACGCGCATAGAGGAATCTTTTTTGCCACGTAAAGCTAAGGCAGGCGACTCATCCATTTCAACAATTTGTGAGGCATGATGAATAATAAAATGTTCATCACCAATCATATTATTTTTTTCTAGTTCAGCTTTAACAACATCTTGATCGCCGACTAGAATAAACCGTACATCAGGATGTGTTTTAAGCGCTGAAATAGCAGCGGGGATCACGACACTTGGTCCGTGATCCCCGCCCATTGCATCTATTGATATTGTTAAGCTCAAAGCCTTAAACCTTATTCACTTTTATCAGCAACAACTTTACGACCACGGTAATAACCATCTGCAGTTACATGGTGACGCAAATGCAACTCACCTGATGTTGAGTCAACAGATAATGTTGCGGGTGTTAATGAATCATGTGAACGACGCATGCCACGACGAGATGTACTTTTCTTACTCTTTTGAACTGCCATTTTTAAAGCTCCTAACTAAAATTAATACAATTATTTATTTGTTTTTAACGATGCCAACATAGCGAAAGGTGAAGGTGCTTTTTTTTCTTCTACCACCACTTCTTCTTCGCCTACTTGCCACACTTCTTTCGGCAAACATATTTCATTATGCTTTGCCACTAAAGGTAGCGCTAAAATCAATTCATCTTCAACAACTGAACTTAACTTGATTGGATCATCACTTTCAATCAGCCAAGGGTCATATTGTTCACCTAAACTTTCAATTTTGTTCTCACTACTCAGTAACGCTAATAAGCAGTTTATCTCGACATCATAAGCAACAGGTTTTGAGCATCGCTCACATAGCAAAGAGAGTGATGCTGTAAACACACCCTGCATATAAGGTATGCTTGTTATTTTATCCATATCAAAATTCATTTTAATATGGACATTACCATCATTATTACAAAGTGACTGCGATAAGCGTTTCATGGTCGCTAATGCTAAATCACCTTCTAATATCAATTTGTTGCGAGCCAATCTAAATGGATCGATTTCTACGGGTAGTTTTTGGCTCATAATCGACGGAATTATATAGAAAAATCAGCTAAATAGCAAAATAAACAAGTACTTACTTTGACTGTTTTTATTGATATGGCTAAAGCTTTAGCTTATCGTAATAGTCCTGACCGTCTATCATGTTATTGAAATAACTTAAGCGTTATTATGTATCTCTATGACTGCATTACTTTTATTCATAGAATCTTTGTTTGAATCATTACGTAAATTATCAATATGTTGTAGGTATGCCGCGTCAATATCACCCGTAATATACTCACCATCAAAGCATGATGTATCAAAGCCTTCAACATCTTTATGCTTATTAACTGCGAGTTTTAAATCATCTAGATCTTGATAAATCAACCAATCGGCACCTAATACCTCACAAATTTGTTCCACATTGCGTTCATGAGCAACAAACTCTTCTGGTGAGGGCATATCAATACCATAGACATTTGGATAGCGAACTGGCGGTGCGGCTGAGGCAAAATAGACTTTATTAGCACCCGCATCACGCGCCATTTGTACAATCTGTTGTGATGTTGTGCCGCGCACAATAGAGTCATCGACTAATAATACATTTTTGCCTTCAAACTCTAGATCCATGGCATTCAATTTCTGGCGCACTGACTTTTTCCGTTCTTGTTGACCAGGCATAATAAAGGTGCGCCCGATATAACGGTTTTTAATAAAGCCTTCACGAAAAATCACGCCTAAGTCATAAGATAATTGTAATGCCGCACTACGACTCGTATCAGGGATAGGGATCACTACGTCAATATCATGTTCAGGATAATCCCGTATGATCTTTTCAGCTAATTGTGAGCCCATTCTCATACGACTTTTATGTACCGAAATACCATCAATAATTGAATCAGGGCGGGCAAAATAAACATGTTCAAAAATGCAAGGATACAGTACAGGCTTCTCAGCACATTGTTGAAAATGAATCTCACCATGTAGATCAATAAACACACATTCACCAGGCGCAATATCACGCATCAATTTGAAGTCAAGTGAATCAACAGCAACACTTTCTGAGGCGATCACATAATCATTACCCTGCTCACTAACACGTTGACCAATCACCACAGGACGAATACCATAGGGATCGCGAAAACCAATCACACCCACACCTGAGATCATAGCAACAACGGCATAAGCGCCTTTACAACGGCGATGCACTTCAGCAACGGCCTTAAAAATATCTTCTGCTTGTGGGACTATCTTGTCAGACTGTTGCAACTCATGTGCCAACACATTTAGTAATACTTCTGAGTCTGAGTTAGTATTTAAATGGCGACGATCAATTTTGACTAATTCATCTTTCAATTGGGCAGTATTGGTTAAGTTACCATTATGTGCCAATGAAATACCAAAGGGAGAATTTACATAAAAAGGCTGTGCTTCAGCTGATGTTGAGCAACCTGCTGTTGGGTAGCGAATATGACCAATACCCATATTGCCTTTAAGTTCCATCATATGACGGGTATGAAACACATCTTTAACTAGGCCATTTGCCTTACGTAAAAAGAATTGCCCATCTGCATCACAAGTCACAATACCTGCGGCATCTTGACCTCGATGTTGTAAAACCGTTAAGCCATCATATAAGGCTTGATTGACTTCTGAATGACTAACAACACCTATAATTCCGCACATAGTAATACCCTAAATTAAGCCATTGCCAAAGTTGATTGATGAGGCAAGATCACTTGGTAGCCATTGTTGCAACCAAATTGCCAGTTTCTCAAAGTATTCAATTAATAATGAATTTTGCCACCATTGATCATTAGGCATAGGCGTTGCACCCGCTAACAATACTAATATAGTGACAATGGCAACACCACGAATAAGACCAAAAATAACGCCTAATGCACGATCAGTACCTGTTAAACCTGTTTTTTCTACTACTTGAGCAATCAGGTGATTAACCAGTGCACCTAAAATTAAAGTCACAATAAACAAGCTGATAAAGGCGGCAAATATGCGCACAGAAGGGGTTGGAATATAGTCAGCCAATAATGTTGCTAAGTGGGGGTGAAAAGTGAGGGCAACCCAGCCAGATACTGCCCAGTTCACTAAAGACAATACTTCTTTAATAAAGCCACGAATAATACTAATCGCTGCAGAAAGAAAGATAATACCAATGATCAGATAATCAACCCAAACCATATTCAATCCAATTTAATGTAATTAAAAATTAAAGGGGAATTCTATCAGAATGATAGCTTATGCCCCATTATTATTTTGTTTATTTCGCCTTATTTAATGGGTGGGCGATATAATAAAAGTTGTGATTTAAGTCCCTGCTTTTTTTGCAAACTAGCTGCTATTTTTTCAAGCACAGTTTTATCTTGCTCTGGGCCTATCCGCACGCGATATATAGTCCCTGATTTTGTTTGGCTTTGTTCAACTTTGGGTTTATATGCGAGATCTTGCATCTCTTTTTGCAAAGCATCAGCATTAGCTTTCACCGAGAAACTGGCTATTTGTAGAACCCATTGTTCCGAGACTACTTTATCCGTTTTTATCGTCGGTGGTGTCACTTGTTTTGTCACATTTTGCGGCTGAGGTTTGACAGCAATGACTGGCTTTTCTTCAATCTGAGTTTTGACTATCTGGACTTCGATGGGCCTTTCAACTATAGCTATGGGTTGTTCAATTACTGTCGTTTGTTCAGCCAATAAATTATGTGGATCTAGTGATGCTTCCAAACCATAATCTACAATCTCAATATCACCATCCGATACTTCATCAATAGTCACAAAATCATCAATGATGACAGCTTCATCAACAAGCTGACCTTTATTCGCATTATTAATTAAAAATAAGGCAAGACCCACAATAACCACTAAGACTAAAACAGTACCCAGTAGTCGTTGTTGTTGTTGCCCCGTCATTTGCTATTCCTTCGCTTGATTTAAGAATGATTTAATGATGATTTGATGAGTTATTTTGATGGTAATGCGGCTCATCACTGCTTCTTATTTCTTCTTCACTCTCTGAACTCACTTTAACTTCAGGCATTGTTTGCAAAGCAACTTGCAATACCTCAGTGATCCATTTAACAGGAATAATATCTAAACCTTGTTTCACATTGGCAGGGATCTCTTTAAGATCTTTCACATTATCAATGGGGATTAAAACAGTATCAATCCCACCACGATGTGCAGCCAGCAACTTCTCTTTCAAGCCGCCAATTGCCAAGACTTCACCTCGTAAAGTGATCTCCCCTGTCATCGCCACATTGGCTTTAACAGCAATACCCGTAATCGCTGAAACCAAGGCTGTACACATACCTACGCCCGCACTTGGGCCATCTTTTGGTGTTGCCCCTTCAGGTACATGAATATGCACATCATGCTTTTGCATAAAATCAACATCAATACCCCAATCAAGTGATCGTGATCTGACAACCGTTGTGGCAGCTTGAATAGACTCTTGCATCACATCGCCTAACTTACCGGTATAACTGGCTTTACCTTTACCGGGCATTACCGCTGTTTCAATCGTCAGTAACTCTCCACCGACTTCTGTCCAAGCTAAACCTGTTACCTGCCCAACTTGGTCTGCTTCTTCGGCAATGCCATATTGATAATGATAAACACCTAGATAGTCTTCAAGGTTATCAGCAGTCACAATCAACTTATCTGTTGGTTTTTCTTGTAAAATTTGTTTAACCAATTTACGGCTTATTTTAGAGATTTCACGTTGTAAATTACGCACACCTGCTTCACGTGTATAACGACGGATGATCTCGATAATAGCTGATGAAGTGATCTCAACTTCATCTTTTTTAAGTCCATTTTCTTTGATAACTTTAGGTAGTAAATATTCTGTAGCAATATTCAATTTCTCATCTTCGGTATAACCTGAAAGATGAATAACTTCCATTCGATCACGTAAAGCATCAGGAATATTCATGGTATTTGCAGTACATACAAACATCACATCAGAGAGATCATAATCAATTTCAAGATAATGATCGGCAAAGTGTGAATTTTGTTCAGGATCTAATACTTCCAATAATGCTGAGGCAGGATCACCACGAAAGTCTTGTGCCATTTTATCAATTTCATCTAATAAGAATAAGGGATTACGCACCCCCACTTTAGATACATTATGAATAATTTTACCCGGCATTGATCCAATATAAGTACGGCGATGACCGCGTATTTCAGCTTCATCACGCACACCACCTAAGGCCATACGACTAAACTTTCTATTAGTTGCACGAGCAATCGATTCGGCAACTGATGTTTTACCCACACCTGGTGGTCCCACCAAACAAAGGATAGGCCCTTTTAGTTTCTTAACACGACGTTGTACGGCAAGATATTCTAAAATACGTTCTTTGACTTTTTCTAAACCAAAGTGATCTTCATCTAAGATCTTCTGGGCACGATCAAGATCAAGTGTCACTCGCGACTTCTTCTTCCACGGCAGATCAAGCAAACATTCAATATAGTTGCGAACAACGGTAGCTTCTGCTGACATCGGTGACATCATTTTAAGTTTTTTAAGCTCAGACGCTGCCTTTTCTTTTGCCTCTATTGAAAAGTGGGCAGCCGCTACTTTCTTTTCTAATTCTTCAAACTCATTGTTTGAATCATCAATTTCACCTAACTCTTTTTGTACCGCTTTCATCTGTTCATTCAAATAGAATTCACGTTGGTTCTTATCCATTTGTTTTTTAACACGTGACCGAATGCGTTTTTCAACTTCTTGAATATCAATCTCACCTTCAAGAAAAATCATTAACTTCTCAATACGTGCCGTCACATCTGTCATATCAAGTAATAACTGTTTATCTTCAAGCTTTAAGGTGATATGTGCGGCAATGGTATCGGCCATTCTGGCGGCATCATCAATCGTGGCAAGTGAATCAATCACTTCGGGCGGGATCTTCTTATTAAGCTTCACATATTGTTCAAACTGCCCCAATAGTGAACGCATAAGCACCGTTGATTCTTGCACTGCGGGAGCAATATTATCTAATTCAGTAATGCTGGCACGGAAATAGCCTTCTGATTTATCAAAGCCCGTTATTTTGCCTCGTTGTATACCTTCAACTAATACTTTTACGGTACCGTCAGGTAGTTTTAACAGTTGTAAAATATTGGCAACAGTGCCTATTTCAAATAAATCATCTGAAGTTGGTTCATCTTTAGATGAATCTTTTTGAGCCACTAAGATAATGGATTGTTGATTATTACTGGCAATTTCTAAGGCTTTAATGGATTGTTTGCGACCCACAAATAAAGGCACAACCATATAGGGATAAACAACAACATCTCGAAGCGGTAGAACAGCAATAAGTGTATTGTCTAATGGGGCGGTTGTTATATTGTTTTCCATGGGTATATTCCTATTAAAGATCTTGCTGATAAGGTGGGGACTAAAAGCAAAACTTCAAGCTAACTGGCCTTATCAACCACCTTGTCTTGATAAATCAAAATAGGTGTATTTTCACCCTTGATAACCGTTTCATCGATCACCACTTTTGATACATTATCATTTGAGGGTAAATCAAACATTGTGTCTAATAATACATTTTCAATAATTGATCGCAAGCCTCGCGCGCCCGTCTTTCTATCCATGGCTTTATGGGCAATCGCATGTAAGGCATCTTCTCTAAATGCTATCTCAACATCTTCCATTTCAAACATTTTTTGATATTGTCTGGTCAGCGAGTTTTTAGGTTCTGTTAAAATTTGTACTAATGCTGTTTCATCAAGCTCACTTAATGTTGCCACAATAGGCAGACGACCGACAAACTCAGGTATCAAGCCATATTTGATCAGATCTTCAGGTTCAATTTTCGCTAATAAGTCACTCAGGTTACGTTCATCAACACTTTTCACTTGAGCAGAAAAACCAATGCCTGCTTTATGAGAACGATCAGAAATCACCTTATCTAAACCTGCAAACGCACCCCCACAAATAAACAAGATCTTGCTAGTATCAACTTGCAAAAACTCTTGTTGAGGATGTTTGCGACCACCTTGTGGTGGAATAGAAGCAATTGTACCTTCAATTAACTTCAATAAAGCTTGTTGTACGCCTTCACCAGATACATCACGGGTAATAGAAGGGTTGTCTGATTTACGTGAAATCTTATCAATTTCATCAATATAGACAATGCCTGTTTCCGCTTTTTCAACATCATAGTCACATTTTTGCAATAACTTCTGAATAATGTTCTCAACATCTTCCCCCACATAACCTGCTTCAGTTAATGTAGTCGCATCTGCCATGGTGAAAGGCACATTCAGTTGTCTTGCTAATG
>Ga0164313_10005935_pt1 | contig 10792 bp, 11 predicted proteins | sample GuaBasSedimGuay4_FD_113735 | JGI IMG/M metagenome (GOLD analysis project Ga0164313, IMG submission 113735) | Subseafloor sediment microbial communities from Guaymas Basin, Gulf of California, Mexico - Guay4, Core 4569-4, 0-3 cm | ecosystem: Environmental > Aquatic > Marine > Hydrothermal vents...
AAGGTTGAAAAAACTTGGTTTAGAATATTATTTTTTTGCGCTCAGAAATATTCTTTTTCCCAGGTTTCAAATTTGTTTGTTGAAAATTGAAAATAATGGCCTTTTTCAGGCTTGACTAATTAAATTTGAGATAAAAATTAATAATGGAAAAACAACTTCAGTCAGATTCAGGATCAATTTATTATACAATTAAAGCCCAAGGGCATGCTGTAGTGTTCCTGCATGGTTTCCTGGAAAATCAATCCATCTGGAAAAATTTCTCAGGCTCATTAAAAAACAAATTTACCACCATTTGTATTGATTTACCCGGTTTTGGCAAAAGTGACATATTTAATAGTGAGCATTCCATGGTTTTTATGGCCGAAAAAGTACATCAGGTTTTAGAACAGGAAAATGTTGAGAAATGCATCCTCGTTGGCCATTCGATGGGAGGATATGTATCCCTGGCTTTTGCAAAACATTACCCTTACTTGTTAAGCGGATTAGTTTTGTTTCATTCACAGGCAGCCGCTGACAGTTTGGAAGGTAAAAAGAACAGGGATAGGACAATAGCTGTAGTTAACAACAATCATTCAGGTTTTATTTATTCATTTATCCCATCTTTATTTGCTGAAGATAATATTGAAAGATTCTCCGGTGAAATTGACGAATTGATACATATTGCAGAAAATACCACGACTGGAGGAATAATTGCTGCTTTAAAAGGAATGCGAAATCGGGAAGATCATTTTGATACGTTGAAAAAACTAAATGTTCCGGTTTATTTTATAATTGGCAAACAAGATTCACGCATACCATTGGATTCTATTATGCCTCAACTCGAACTGCCATCAAACTCAGAAGCATTGATAATTGATGATGTCGGGCATATGGGGTTCATTGAAGCAAAAGAAAAAACCTTATTGGCATTGGAACACTTTCTGGAAAGGAATATTAAATAGTGCCTAAATCTTACTGATTCTGTCCAGCATTAATTTGATCAGTTTTTCCATACTGGGTTTATAATCATGGCTAAAATCACCTGTAATTCTATTAGCAATTATATTGCAAACTGTCATGGCACGGTGGCCTAACATGACTGAAAGCGCATAAAGTGCTGAAGTTTCCATTTCAAAATTTGTTACCTGGAATCCCCCATAACTAAATCCCAAAGCTCTGTTGATAATTGAGTTATCCATTACTTTCAATCGAACTTCACGGCCCTGAGGTGCGTAAAAACCGGGTGCTGTTAATGTAATGCCCATTTTCAATCCTTTTCCTAATTTTTCAATCAATTCTGAGGAGCCCTTAATTGCATATGGTTTTGGCAGGTCGCGGTCCCAGTCCATCTGATTGATAAAACTGGACGTCATTTCACGTTCCATTACAATTGGGCCTTCTTCGTAAAAATATGCCAGTCCATCCAAACCGAGGCCATATTGCGAAACAACAAATGAATCTACAACAGGAATATCAGCTTGTAAGGCACCTGATGTTCCAATTCTTAAAAAATTGAGTGAAGTAAGTGACTTTTTTGGCTGTTTGGTTTTAAAATCGACATTAAAAAGTGCATCTAATTCGGTAAGTACAATTTCAATATTATCAGTTCCCATTCCTGTCGATATAACCGAAAGTTCTTTTCCATTGTAAGTACCGGTATATGTGAAAATCTCCCGGTTATGCCCTTCAAACCTTATTTCATCAAAAAAAGTTGAAATCCATTTAGCCCTTGCAGGATCACCAACTAAAATAATTGTTTCAGCCACATCTCCCTCCTGGAGATTCAAATGATATATTCTTCCCTCTTTATTTAAAACCAATTCAGCTGTTTGCATCTCAATTTGAATATTTTTGTAAAACAAAACTAAAATAAATTAACATGACTGTTCCATATCAAACGGTATTAATTGCAATCGACCTGGAAGATAAAATCTTAACAAGGCTCGACACTGCCTACCCAAACCTTATGTATTTGGCAAATAATGTGATTCTTTTATCTGTTATTAAGGACCGTACATTTGGAAGTGAAGAAGAAAGAATTGAATATTTAAATGCTAAAAATGCCCAACAGGCGGAAATAGCTGCTTCGATTCAGAATAAAACGGGCATGAATGTAAAGCCTGTTATGAAAACCGGAAAAGCTGCCCAGGAAATTCTTAAAGCTGTTGAAAATTATAATGTTGGGCTAATCGGTATTAGCACTCATACTCATATCGATGATAAATACACTAAAAAAAATGCTATCGGATCTACTTCAAACCATGTTATAAGAGAATCAAAAGTTCCGGTTTTTACTTTTAATAGTAATGTTCATCTGAATAAAATTAGAAAAATATTATTACCACTCGATTTAACTGTTGAAACAAAACAAAAAGTTACCAATGCTATTCAGCTGGCTAAAAGCCTAAATGCTGACATAGCAATAGTATCAGTGTTGTCTTCTGCAAAATCAGGAAGTATACAAGCACAATTATCCCAACAACTTGAACAGGTAAAAGATTTTATTGAAGGTGAGAATATCGCTTGTACTGCTCAATTAATTGAATCAAAAAGCGGAACAAAATCAGTTACACAAGCAGTATTAAACTATAGCGATGCAGTAAAAGCCGACCTGATAATGATTATGACACAACAGGAAACTAAATTGGCTGAATTTTTTATTGGTTCAGCAGCACAAACAATTATCCGTTTATCTGAAATTCCGGTGATGTCAATAATTCCAAAAGATTTAGGTTTTATTGTTGGAGTATAAAAATTAATTAATGACAGCTGAAATTATAAGTATCGGCGATGAATTATTAATCGGGCAGGTTATTAATACTAATGCTTCCTGGATATCAAGAGAGCTAAATAAAATTGGACTTCCCGTTAGTCAGATAACTGCTGTTGGCGATAATTCAAGCGATATTAAACGGGCATTAAAAAATGCTATTGAGCATAATAATATTGTTTTACTAACCGGCGGATTAGGCCCGACAAAAGATGATCGCACAAAAAGCATTCTTGCTGATTATTTTAATTCTGAAATGATATTTCACGAACCGACGTTTAAGAATATTCAGCAACTTTTTAAAGCCAGAAATTATGAAGTAACAGCTGTAAACCGCCAGCAAGCCGAAATTCCAGAAAAATGCATCCCTTTACCAAATACAAATGGTACTGCACCCGGGATGTGGTTTGAAGAAGATAATAAAGTAATTGTTTCAATGCCCGGTGTCCCTTTTGAAATGCATCAGTTAATTACCAATGAGGTTATTCCCCGCTTGCGAAGCAAATTTAAGTTGCCTTTTATATATCATAAAACCATAATGACTCATGGCCTTGGTGAATCGAAGCTAGCCGAGAGAATAGTAGAAATAGAAAATAATTTACCTGTCCATATCAAGCTGGCTTATTTACCTCAACCCGGAATAGTAAGATTACGACTTTCTGCAACAGGAAAAAGTAAAAGGGAACTTGAGAATGAGGTTAATAATTATTGCAGGAATTTCTTCAATGTTATTCCTGAACTAATTTTTGGTTTTGATGACATCACTTTGGAAGAGGTAGTAGGTAGTCTATTAACCAAAAGAAAACTAACTGTCTCAACTGCCGAAAGCTGTACTGGAGGATACTTAGCACATTTAATTACAAGTATTCCCGGGAGCTCCTTTTATTTTAAGGGATCCGTTATCTCTTATTCGAACGAAATAAAAATAAATCAACTAGAAGTTTCGTCAACCGATCTTGAAAAATATGGTGCAGTAAGCCATCAAGTAGTTGAACAGATGGCTGAAGGTGTGCGAAAAAAACTTGGAACCGACTATAGTCTGGCAACAACTGGAATTGCAGGGCCTGAAGGTGGTACAGATACGAAACCGGTTGGTACTGTTTGGGTTTCCCTCGCAGGACCTGAAGGAACTAAATCTAAATTATTTCATTTTGGAGAACATCGCCAGAGAAACATCAGGCGTTCGGCATTAGCTGCTTTAAATATGCTGCGTTTAGAACTTTCGGAGCACCCAAAAACCTGCTAACGCAGGTTTTAAGTATTAAATACTTGCACTTTCTGTTTCAATTCTTCGGTCAATCTTTTTAAATAATCCCTGTAACACCTTTCCGGGGCCAACTTCAATTATTTTATTAGCTCCATCAGCAATCATATTTTGCATTGTCCTAGTCCATCTTACAGGCGAAGTTAATTGAGCAACGAGATTTTTCTTAATTATTTCCGGATCAGCAACCGACTGCCCGGTTACGTTCTGATATATCGGGCAAATACCTTTAAGAAATTTTGTAGAATTTATTGCTTCTGCCAGTTCTATCGCTGCAGGTTCCATTAAAGGTGAATGAAATGCACCTCCTACTTTTAATATCATGGATCGCCTTGCTCCGGCGGTATTGAGTTCCTCAACAGCTTCCTCAACGCCACTTATACTTCCTGAAATTACAATCTGTCCGGGACAATTATAATTTGCAGTCACTACAATATTTTTAATTCCATTGCATACCTTCTCTACAACTTCATCTTCCAAACCAATAATGGCTGCCATGGTTGAAGGCTCCAGCTTACAAGCTTTTTGCATTGCTGAAGCACGTTTTGCAACCAATTTCAAACCATCTTCAAAAGACAATGTTTTATTGGCTACTAAAGCTGAAAATTCTCCCAGCGAATGACCGGCAACCATGTCAGGTTTGAAATCATCACCTAATAAACGGGCTAATATTACAGAATGTAGAAAAATAGCAGGTTGCGTAATATTGGTTTGCTTCAGATCTTCTTCAGATCCATCAAACATGACGTCTGTAATTTTGAACTTAAGAATGCTGTTTGCTTTCTTAAATAAATCCTTCGCTTTGGATGACTTCTCATATAAGTCAAATCCCATTCCAACATACTGGGCTCCCTGTCCGGGAAAAACATAAGCATTCATAGGTTAAGTTTTAGTTATTTTCGGTTGCCGAAAAAACGAAGCAAAAATAGAAATAAATTGATGAAGTCAAGATATAATGTTAAAGCTCCCATAATTGTTAATTTTCTTGTTCCTTCACTTCCCAATTCCACTTTGCTGCCAATACGTTTCAGTTTTTGAACATCATAGGCTGTGAGTCCTGTAAATACAAGCACCCCGATAAAACTAATAATGTAATCCATAGTTCCGCTCCGCATAAACATATTTACAACACTGGCTATGATAATTCCAATCAGTCCCATGAACATAAGGCTTCCAAACTTGGTTAAATCCGTCTTTGTAGTATATCCCACAATGGCCATAGTTCCAAACATTCCTGATGTGATCACGAATGTTTTCACAATGGATGCATCAGTATATATAAGGAATATAGAGCTCAAACTTGCTCCCAGTAAAACTGAAAATAAAATAAATATCAATACCATTGTAGATGCAGACATACGCTGAAACCGGGCTGACATCCATAATACCAGCCCAAGAGGTGCTAACATAACTATCCAGCCGGTTATCGACATACCACCTTCCGGTTTATATAATAATGCAATCAACTCCTGGCTCGATGCAAATAACCATGCAGTTACTGCAGTTATTCCAAGTGCAAGAAACATCCACATAAATACGCCTGACATAAAGGTTTTGGCTAATGGATAAGTCTCTTTATTCTCTATATATTCGTGTTGTTTGTTAAGAATATTCATGATTAAATAATCATTAATAAATTTAGCTTAAGATAATTTTGATGATATCAAACTGATAAACTCAGCCCTTGTTTCAGCACGTTTAAATGCACCTGTAAAATCTGAAGTTGTTGTTACCGAATTCTGTTTTTGAATTCCTCTCATCGCCATACACAAATGTTTTGCTTCTATAACAACAGCTACTCCTAACGGGTTAAGTGTCTTTTGAATTGCTTCTTTAATTTGAGTTGTAAGCCTTTCCTGAACCTGAAGCCTTCTTGAATATGCCTCAACAACACGGGCTATTTTACTCAATCCTGTTATGTAACCATCAGGAATATACGCAACATGCGCCTTTCCAATAAAAGGGATCATATGATGTTCACACATGGAGAAAATCTCAATATCTTTAACAATCACCATCTCTCTGTAATCCTCTTTAAATTTTGCTGAAAGCAATATTTCTTCAGGATTGTGATCGTAGCCCTGCGTTAAAAACTGTATCGATTTAGCTACCCTGAACGGTGTGTCAATTAATCCTTCTCTCTTTGGATCCTCACCCAATAATTTTAATATTTCTTTATAATGGACCTGAAGCTTTTCCAGTTTCTCAGGTGAAAATTTTTCAATCTTCTCGTAACCCAGTAATTCTTTCGGTTTATCCATTTTTTCTGTTTAAACGATTGATGTTGTCAAAAAAGATGCCAAGGATAGCAATGACAAAGAATAATTATTTTCCAAAATACTCAACATAATTATTTTCCGACTCTACTACCTTAACGCAATGAAGCTGAGCATTTAACTCGGAAATCAGTGGTTTTAGTTCCTCCCACATACCTACTGCCAAATTTTCTGTTGATGCCAGTTTTCCTTTCATAAAATCCACTTCAAGGTTGATGTTTTTATGATCTAGTTTTTGTATTACCGTATCACGAATTATCTTACTCAATTTCTTTAAATTTACTAAGAAACCGGTTTCAGGGTTTATTTCACCTTTAACCGTAACAAACAATTCATAATTATGTCCGTGCCAATTAGGATTAGAACATTTTCCAAACACTTCAAGATTCTTTTCTTCGGAATAATCAGACCTGAATAGCCTGTGAGCCGCATTAAACCTCTCTCTACGTGTAATATAAATCATATAATAATTCTTTCGGCTCAAAAGTAAACATTAAACTTATCCGTTTGTTTGATGTTTATTATTTGCTATTCAATCTATTTTAAACATAATTAATAGTTAAATATTTCAACTTAATAAGAAATAATTGATTCTTTTAAAAGCTAAGGATGGTAGATACATTTAAGTATTTTTGCAAAAAATTAATGACATGCTGCAACTGCAATTTATCAGAGACAACAAGGAACTTGTAATTAACAGGTTAAAAATTAAGAACTTTGATGCTTCCGGACTGGTTGAAGAAATAATTAATCTTGATAATGCCCGCAGGTCGACGCAAAAGAATCTGGATGACAATTTGGCAAAGTCAAATCAATTAGCAAAAGAAATTGGGAAGTTATTCAAAGAAGGGCAAAGGGAGCAGGCAGAAACAGTGAGGAAAGAATCAACAGAGTTAAAAACAATTACAAAAGATCTTGACCAGGTTTTAAACAACATTAAAGCGGACTTGAATGCAAAACTGATCGAACTCCCGAATATTCCGCATGAAAGTGTTAAAGCCGGCAAATCAGATGCTGATAATGAAATTGTTTATGAAGAAAGCACCATTCCTGAATTAGGAAAAAACGCACTTCCCCATTGGGAACTGGCTTCAAAATATGATATTATTGACTTTGACCTGGGAAGTAAAGTTACAGGGGCCGGTTTTCCTTTTTATAAAGGTAAGGGGGCTCGTTTACAACGTGCGCTGATCAACTTTTTCCTTGATGAAGCAATTAATAAAAACTACATTGAATACCAACCACCCCTTTTAATCAATGAAGATTCGGGTTTTGGAACAGGAAATCTGCCTGACAAGGAAGGCCAGATGTATTATATTGGTGAAGACAAGCTTTACCTGATCCCTACAGCTGAGGTTCCGATTACAAATATTTATCGCAATGTGCTATTAAAAGAGGGTGATCTGCCAATTAAAAATGTAGCCTATTCCAATTGTTTCAGGCGCGAAGCAGGGTCGTACGGAAAAGATGTAAGGGGATTAAACAGACTTCATCAATTTGACAAAGTTGAAATTGTACAATTAGCCTTACCGGAAAAATCTTACGACGTGCTTGAAGAAATGAAAGATCATGTAGCTGATTTGTTGCGCAAACTCGAATTACCTTTCAGAATTTCACGACTTTGTGGAGGTGATATTAGTTTTACAGCATCACTTACTTACGATTTCGAGGTGTATTCAGCTGCCCAAAAAAGATGGCTCGAAGTTAGCTCCGTTTCAAACTTCGAAAATTTCCAGGCAAACCGTATGAAGTTACGTTACAAATCAAAAAAAGGAAAATCTGTATTGGCACATACCTTAAATGGCAGTGCATTGGCTTTACCACGAATTGTGGCTGCTCTGCTTGAGAATAACCAAAGCGAAGATGGAATCAATATTCCTGAGCAACTGAGGGTTTATACAGGATTCGACAAAATCGATTAATTATGAAGATCAAATGGGTCGCCACTGTAATTCTATTTCTTTCAATACTTACTTCATGTAGCGTTAGTGAAAAACAACAATATTTTATAGAAAAAATTGACAGCATTGAAACAGTTTTTGATTCTGTTTCAAATCAATATATGTTACTTGATACCGTAAAACTTTTTAATTCATACGATCTCATAAATACTAATCTTTTACGTTTGAGTAATATTGATACTGTATTAAGTGATACGGTTAAAATTTATGCATTCATGCAAAAATCATTTAAAAGATTTGTGGCTGAACACCAAACTATTTCTGAAGAAATTACTTATTCGAAAAATCAACTTCTGTCTTTAAAAAATGACATAAGAAAAGGTAATATGACTGATGAAAGCATGGAAAAATATTATTCTGAAGAAAAAGAAGCAATTGATAATTTAATGCATAAAATCAGATTTAATGTGCAAAGCATCGAATATCAATTGCAATCATTTGATCATCTGAATGAAAAAGTGGAAGAAATAATTGACAAATACGAAAAACAATAGTGTGAGACAGAGTGTACAGAAATATTGTTTATTAATCTTAATTCTATTGTTCCTTTTTTCCAATCCGGAGGTCATTTTTGGGCAAAATCCACAGGTTCGGCTTGAAAGACAACAGAAGAAAAAACCTTCAGCTAAGGAACAACTGGCACGTGAATATTATAAAAATAAAGAATATGAAAAAGCTGCAGAGTTATTTGCAGTACTATATGATAAAACTCCTTCTCGTCAATATTATATATATTATTTTAATTGCCTGCTGTATCTGAAAGACTATAAAACAGCTGAAAAACTGGTAAAAAAACAAAGACGACTAAGTCCCGGAGTCAGATACGATATTGACCAGGCATATATATACGATCTTCAGGGAGAATCCAGGAAAGCCAATAACATCATTCAAAAACTGATTAATAATGTTCCTGAAAATCCGAACCAGATAAAACAATTGGCCATGCAGCTTCAGGGAAAAGGCTATTATGAGCAGGCTTTGCAAGTTTATAAAAAAGCCCAAACATCTGGATCCGGTTATAATTATTATCTTGAAATGGCTAATGTTTATCAATACAGCGGTGAATACGAAAAAATGTTTGATGCTTATCTGACGTATTTAAACAGCAAGCCTGCTGATATGCAAACCATAAAGAACAGGCTTCAGAGATTGACTAAGCTAGATCTTGATAACAGCATGTCACAGCTATTGAGATCCAAATTACTTGAAAAAGCACAAGCTGAACCGGACAACATTGTTTTTGCAGAAATGTTAATGTGGTATTCACTTCAAGTCAAAGATTTTGACATGGCATTCAGGCAGGCACGGGCCATGGATATGCGATTTGGCAACCATGAAGAAGAATTGCTGAGCCTAGCAGAAATAGCGATGTCAAATAATAATTTTGATGTTGCGGAAAAAGCATACGATTACGTTAGGGGGAAAAAATTCGACACCCCCTATTACCTGGAAAGCTATGCAGGTTATTATAATGCACGCGTAAAAAAAGCAGAAACAAATCCTTTTACGGAGTATAAAGTTTATAAAGACCTTAAAAAGACGGGGTTGAAAGCAATTGAAGAACTTGGGTTAAATGGTGAGACAATCCCAATTGCCGAAAATCTTAGCCGGGTGATGGCATACTATCTGGGGGAATATGATGAAGCACTGGAGATATTAAAGAAAGCAACATTAATAGAACCAATAAAGCCTGACATTAAAGCAAACCTTAAACTATTATATGCTGATTTATTAACGATCCAGAACCACATCTGGGATGCCAGCCTTCTCTATTCCCAAATCGAATCGGAAATGAAACATGAACCCATTGGGCATGAAGCCAAATTAAGGAATGCAAAACTTTTCTATTATGTAGGTGAATATGCATGGGCCCAAACAAGACTTGATGTCTTAAAGTCTGCCACTTCCAAGCTAATTGCCAACGACGCCATGGAGCTTTCTTTGTTTATTGGAGACATTTATGAGGAAGACACCATGGGTTTTACCTTGCGCATGTTCGGCACTTCTGATTTACTATTTAGCCAGTTACAAATGGACTCAGCCCTCACTTGGCTTGATAAAATCGAAAGCTTTCCAAGCGGCCCTAATAGTTCCGAATACATAATTTATAAGAAAGCGGAAATATTCACCGCAAAAAAAGAATATGCAATCTCCGATTCACTTTACACCAAATTATACACTTATTATCCCGAAAGTATAAAAGCCGACAATGCTATTTTTCAAAGCGCCGAATTAAACCGTCTTTACTTAAATAACATTGATAAAGCGATGGAGTTATATCTGCTTCTGATGACAGAGCATCCCGACAGTATGTATTCAGGCGAATCAAGGATAAAATACAGGGCGCTACGAGACGAAGACGTTTTATAAACTTGCTTATTCCTCTAAAATTTATTAAATTTGTTAAGTTCTACTACTTTAATTAGTCTACCCTGAAAAACCTTATAACATGTTGATAATTAACAATCAAATGTGAATAACTGGTTTAATTTTAAGAGTATAAATTGCAAGGTAATTCGTATTTTTATTTAAATGCTTGCAA
>Ga0164313_10005936_pt1 | contig 10791 bp, 5 predicted proteins | sample GuaBasSedimGuay4_FD_113735 | JGI IMG/M metagenome (GOLD analysis project Ga0164313, IMG submission 113735) | Subseafloor sediment microbial communities from Guaymas Basin, Gulf of California, Mexico - Guay4, Core 4569-4, 0-3 cm | ecosystem: Environmental > Aquatic > Marine > Hydrothermal vents >...
ATTTCTAAAGAAGGAGCTATAATTTTATCTCATAAAATTACAAAAAGTAAAATAAATGAATTAAGAAGAAGTGATAAAAAAGAAATTGCTGCTGGTTTAGTATCCGCAGATTTAACTTTTTCAGAAAACCTAACCATTCATTACAGAAATGAAGAAATTAAAATAATTACTACTGGTAAAAATAGCAGTGAATTAATGGTATACTTTTCAAAAAGTAATGTATTATTTACTGGAGATATATTGTATATGAAAAACCGATACCCTTTATTAGATATAGACAATGGCATATCGGCAGAAAAAACAATAAGTGGCTTAGATTTAATTTTAAAAATGTCAAATAGTGCAACTAAAATCGTACCCGGTCATGGAGATGTTGTAACTATTAATGAAGTTAATGCTTCTATTAATATGCTTACATCTTTGTTAAAGCAAATTTATAGCCAAAGAGCTAACGGCAAAACACTCGATGAAGTGCTAGCGTCGAAATCAACAATTACTGGTAGATATGACAACAAGGGATACGGTGATGGTGAAATTAAATCTGATGATATTATAAGAAGTATTTATAATGAAGCAGCATTAGAAATGGGACCTCTTGACAAAAGGACACCTCAAGAAAAAGCCAATGATAGGCTAAAAGAAATGCAAAAAGCAAAAGGTAAAAACTAAACCTTAAAATATATTAATAAATTAGGAAGCCTATAAACTTATATAGTTTATAGGCTTCCTAATTAAAAGTCATTATGCCAATTAAATAAATCTGTGCGAATTCCTAAATTAAACCAAGTGGTCTGGTTTTCAAACACAACTTCTGTATCAACTTTAGGCTTAAAACTTCTATAAATAACACTTCCATAAACTTTTAAACTCGTAGCTGGATTAATTAAATAACCCACTTGTAATTCAGTAAAGAAAAAATCTGTAGTATTTCCTTGCGCTACTTCATTTCCTGTTTCAAAAGCTCTATCTGCTTCTTCCCTGTATATATCTGCACCATAAAAAGCTTGGTCATCTGGAGTGTTAAAATCAAAACCACGTTTGGCAACAATAATTTTTACGTCTCCAAAAATTCTCCCTTTGTGGTAATGTGCTATTCCAATAAATTCTGAAAAGCTTGCGCCATAAGCATGTGCTATTGATTGGTTATTGTGGCCATAATTTAAAACAATAGTATTATGTGAATATGTATACGGTCTCACTCTATTGTATTCAGCTTGAAGGAATAAATTTTTAACCCCAAAACCATCATAATATTTAACCCCTATTTGATAGCCTGTTTTGTTTTTCCAGCTTCCATCTCCTCCAAAAACATCGACTGATGAAAATTCATCAATAATAAATTGTCCATACATATTTATACGGTCTGAAAACTTATACTTTGCACTTAATCCAATTAGTGCATTTCCAGATCTGGAGCCTGTTGAAAATTGTATAGATTGATAAAAAATAATTGGATTCATATAAGACAAATTAAATCCATCGCCTTCATTTTCCCAAATAACAGATTCAAACAATCCTATATTTAATCGTTTTGTAATATTATAGCTTAAATAATGGCTTGCTATATACTTATTTTTATAAGACCTGTTATCATTTAACACTTCGGAACGAACATCTTTTAAAGACATCCAGGTATTCGTATATTTTATTTTCCAGAATGTTGTGTTCATTTTAAAATAAGGGTATGGACTTGCATTATCACTTAAAAACAAGGAGCGATGACCTTCACCAATGAAGTTTTTTCCATGACCTAATTGAAAATTAAAGTATTTCGATGGAGTGTATGAAACATATCCTGTAGCAACAGGGTAGTCATATGCATCTGTTTTAAATTCTTTAGCAATTCCTCGTCCAGGAATAATAGCAGGGTTCCCTCCATCTGGTTTTATAGATTCAGCATATCTATTAAAATAATCTGCAAACCTCCCTTGGCTTTCATAAATTACACTAAAGAAACTAAGCTTTTTTCCTATTCCTCCTTGAAGATAAACTAATCGAGTATTGTTATAGGTATCAACATCTGTATCAACATCTTTACCTACTTGCAAATCTACTCCAGGGTCTAAAGTAATCCAATAATTCTCCCCCTTAAAAGCTACCATATGTTCATTCCACCATTTTCTTCCAAACCAAGATGTTTTGTTTTTTAAAACTTTTTGGTTTTCTATTTCAAAATCATAGTATTTATTAACTTCACTATAAATAAAAGGCTTTTGAGAGGTATGACTATTTGTGCCAACTTTATTTAATGCAGCATCAAATCTACTGTAGTTTTGAGTTGATAGTGGAATATTTAAATTACTGCGATATTCCTCATTGTTATAAGGATATTTAACTATATCATCATACTCATTTGTCAAATCATTAATAGGCAATTGTTGTTCTGACGGTTCAACTTCTTGAGGTTCTTCTAGGGGTATTTTAATAGGCACCGTAAACTGCACATAAGATGGATTTCCATTATATGTAGCGGGTGTAATTTTAGGTAATAAATTAAAAACCCGTTTAGCCTCTTCTTTTAACTCCTCATAAATAGCGTCTACATATAAAACCTTAAACTCACCTTCTTTACTAACTTCAAAAAAAACTTCTGCTTTTCCTTTATAATTTTCATTAGCTATAATCTCTGGTGATTTAAAATTGGAATAGATAAACTCCTGAAGCGTAAAATTAAAACAAGTTTCAAGCGAATCTATAGCAACGTTTGAGCATTCCTTAAAAACAGGATATTTTTCAAAACTTGTTGTTGTAATTTGAGAATATGAGGAAACCGTAATTAATAAAACAAGAAATGAGGCAAATTTCTTCATTGCGAAAAAGGCTTTTATTTTTGGAAAGATACGGCTTTTTACAATGTTTCGTATAAAATAATCTCCATCTTCAATTCTAAAAAAGATGGAGATTAAACCAAATATTAACCTATTTTAAAAACTATAGGAACCATATATTGTACTTTAACAACATTATTTCCTTGTCTCCCTGGTTTCATTTGAGGTAATTTTGAAATAACCCGGATAGCTTCCTTTTCTAATGACTTATCAATTGCTCTTGCTTTTACTTCAGAAACATTTCCGTTTTCATCAATGTAAAACTGAACTGTTATTATTTGTTTCCCCTTTGTGTTCAAATCATCGAATTTGTCGGCATCAAATTTCTTTTGAATGAATGCTTTTATCTTTTGCGACATACAATTTCTCTTTTCAATATTTGAAGACAATAATTCACAACCTGGAAAAACTGGCACATGTTCTACTCCTAATACATTGAAAACCTCATCCACTTTCGGATCCACAAGGATAGTTGTAGGTTTCTGAGGAATGTCATCCTCTTTAGAAATAGGCTTATTAAACTCTGAAAGTTTTGTGTCTGACTTAAACCCATCATCTACTTTGACAATATTTTCAATTACCTTAATTTTAGGTTGCTTTTTTACAACTCGCTTCTTTTTAATTTTCTCTGGTTCCTCTAATGTATATACAACCATCGGAGGCTCTTCTAAATAATCAATTCTTGGTGTAATTAATGCTTTTTCCCTAATTTCAAATTTTGTTTGCATGATGGAATAGACTAATAGTAAACAAAGTATTAAACTCAATTGAAAAAACAATTTAGAATTCCATTTAATATTAACACTCTTTTTATCGTCTCGTCTCGACAATGATTTTGGTTGGTCATTGTTCAAATTGTGTTTAGATAATTTCATAATGTAAATATTTAAAAGTTTATATACCTATTTATTTACAAGGGTTGTGCCAAAAAAAAATCCCGCTTCTAAAATTAGAAGCGGGATTACAATATTTATAACTTAAGTAATTTAAAATTCTACTTGGAATAAGATTGGTAAAGAATATAATACCCCTACAGCTTTCCCTCTTTGTTTTCCAGGAATCATCTTAGGTAATGCTTTCACAACTTTAATTGCTTCCTGTTGTAATTTAGGGTGTGGTGCACGAGCTCGTACATTTACAACATTTCCATTTCTATCTATCTTAAATTGAACAGAGATTCTCTGTCTTCCTTCTAGACCCAAATCACCAGCAAGTTCTGTGTTAAATTTTTTCTGAACAAATTTTTGAATTTTTTCAGACATACACTTCTTTTTCTCAGCATTGTTTTTTTTCTTTTCGCAACCAGGGTAAATTGGCACGTTTTCAATTACTGCAAAAGGAACATCTTCGATTTCTTCTTCAATTGCTTCCTCAATTTCTTCGATTTCTACAATATCCTCTTCTTGATCTACCTCGGCAGACTCAATAACAGTTTCCTCTATATCAGCTTCATCTTCAACTTCAACAATCACATCTGGTGCAGCTGGAGGTGGCGGAGGTGGCGGAGGAGGTGGAGGTGTATTTGTAATTGGGATATCTTCTTCCAAATCGTCACTTACCTCAAAAGTGTCTTGAGCTAAATTTGACTTGTCATATGTTTTATTTTCAATTGCTCGCCATGTAATAAAAAGCATTAATACCATTCCTAGTTGGAAAAATATCATACTTCTACGATTCAAATCTGATTTGGGATTTTTCTTAGGTTCCATAAAAGTGTATTAATATTGTTGCTAAAATATAGAAATTCTTTAGTAAATAAAAGATTTCATGTTTTTATTCTGCTTTTAACATTCCAAAATGTCGCAGCGCCTATAATACAGCCCAAAATATTGGACATGACATCATTAATATCTGCTTGTCTCGATACTATTAACAGTTGTTGAAGTATTTCAATTATTATGCCATAAATTATGCATAATATGAGAATACTTGCCAAATTTTTAAAAAATATAATCCTATTGTTATAAATAAAGAAAAATAATAACCACACAAACGACAATACTATATAAAGAAGCGTATGTATTATTTTATCATTTACAAATTCAACTTTAGGCAATTCGCTTGAAGGCAGTAAAAATATAATTGTTATAAATAAAGTGTAAAATAGCCCTATAAACAAAAAAGCTCTAACCTGTAATAACTTTTTTATAAGCTTCGTCATCCATTAATTGGTTAATTTCTTCCGTGTTAGACATTTTTATCTTAATCATCCAACCATCACCATAAGGATCTGAGTTTACCTTTTCTGGCTCCGTTTCAAGACTCTCATTAAACTCAATTATTTCACCTGAAAGTGGTAGTAATAAATCTGAAACCGTCTTAACTGCTTCTACTGTGCCAAATATTTCTTCTTTATCTAATGTCTCATCTACAGTTTCTACCTCAACATAAACAATGTCTCCAAGTTCACCTTGTGCAAAATCTGTAATTCCTATAGTAGCGACATCACCGTCAATACTAATCCATTCGTGGTCGTTTGTGTATTTTAAATTTGATGGTACATTCATAATATATTATGTAAAAGGGATTGATAAATTAATTTCCAAAGTTATATCTCAGGGTAAATCCTGTTCTAATTGTTGTTTGTGGGAATGCTGTTGAAATAGCATATTCCGAAAATGAGTGATCGTAATAAAACAATGCAGTAAGGTTTTTACTAAGTGCATAATCTACTGATAGCTGTGCTCCATATATGGTTTGACCTGCAGTAGTTTGACTGTTGTCTATGTCTAAATAACGAATTATCGTTTTATTTTCTCTTCTAGATAAGTCTACTTTAAAGTTTAAATCACTTTTTAAAATTCTCTTTTTCCCACCAAAATTAGTTCCTATTCTTAAATCTTTAACTCGGTATCCCGCACCAATAATTATTTCATCTCCTTTAATTTCGGTTAATAAATTATTTGCAAAACTTAGAGAAAGGGCTCTATCTTTTCTTAATTCAAAAAGAATTTTAATTGAATTATTCATTTCAAAATCTAATCTAACAAGTGGTGAAAACTGTTCAGTAAGTAGTACGTTAGATAGTAAAACTTCAGGCTTAAAATTGCCAGATTGATCAACCTCATCTGGATTATTTTTATCGAAATCTAAATTTGTCTGAAATTGATTTACAGTATATCCAGACCTATATCCATGTTGAATTGAAAATCTTTTAAAGCTCTTTTTAAACCAATCCAGTTTCATTAACCCTGTATACTTAAGATCCCAGTTAGGTAAAGGCATATCTCTAAATATACTGGTACTCTCTTTTTCGGGATCACTCCCTTTATATGCAGATAAAAATGATGCAAGCAATACATCTTGATGGGTCTTTCCATAACCAATTGGATATCCATCTTCATCTAAATTATCAGGGTTATTAATATCAATACCTCTTTCAACCGCTAATCTTTTAGAAATTATTAATCTATTATTTCTAAAATCATCGAAAGCTGCTGAATTGTTTTCATCACTGCTACTAAATGCAGTTTTAATCATAACAGTTGAAATATTAAAATTACCAAAAGTATTTGGTGTCAAAGATCTGTATAGTCCATCTTCAATAATAAAATTTTCTGAATAATTTTCAGCATAAACTCTACTTCCTGTAACATCAATTTTTAAACCGGAAATTATTTCAATATTAGCCTGATAATCTAATTGTTTAGATTCTACCTCTGTATATTGCTCATTGTATTCTGGGTAAATTGTTAACCATCCATTACGCGCGGCCAACCTTCTCACTTCAGCTTGGCTTCCAAATGTAAATCCTGCAGTTGGTCTAAAGGTTCCCGCAAACCCGACAGAAGGCAAATATCCAGGCATAAAAATTCCGTTATTTTCTTGGTAATTAAGTTGTATTCTTTTTACCATAGTAACAATATCTATCAAGACATTTCCTGCCTTTTCTCCACCGCTCAATGCAGTAGATGGTAGTTGATTAGCACCACCTCTTGAATCTCCCGAATTAGGCAAGCCTCTTCCTCCGTCTTTACTTTGGCTTAATTCATTTTCTCTTCCTTCTTTTCCACCTCCTTTAGAGTCTCCGCCTTTACCCTCTTCTGAGTTATTTTTTTCGCTTTTATTAATTCTTTTAGTTGTTGTTCTTTTAGTAATCCCTAAATATCGATAAAAAGCTTTCATATCAAAGCTAGAATTTATACGATGTGTGCTTGCATTTTGAACTGAATTACCTAAATTATAAACCTGTAAATCCCCATTTTCTAATTCAATTTCAATTTCACTAAATAGGTCACTACTCTTTTGCCATTGGAAATCACCTGTATAAGAATAGGTTGCCCTAATAAATTTTAAATATGGAAATTTATCAAATGGAAGGTCGTAATTTAATTGTAAAGATTGAAAGTGCTGGTTTGGATCACCTACTTCAAAAAAGCCGTCCCATATTCCAATAGAATTGTCCGTTATTCCATCAGTATCAATATAATTTTTAACAATACGATTGCTTGTAGAAGTAAAATTAAAACGCAATGATTTTGTTAAATTGTAATTAATAGTATACTGCCAATCAAATAAAAAGTTTCGCTGGTATAATGTAGGTACTCCAATACTATTCTCGTCTAAATTAACTTCTCTATACTTCTGCTCGTTATATTGACGAATATAATTGGTTCCAACAGAAATATTTGATGGTAAATAATTAAAATTCAAGTCTTTTAAAAATTGCCAATATTTGCTTCTAAAAATAGAATCATTTTTCTTAAACGGTTCTATGCTTTTGGCTTGAAAATTATAATCATAGGTTCCTCCAAGACGAACATTTTGATCTAAAGACTCTTCAATTTCATAATCCCGATGATCTATTTGATTATAAGAATAGGAAAATGTGAAGTTTTCTACATCATATACTTTAGGTTTAGCATCGCTTGTACGATCTTTTCTAACACCAATAAAATTTATGCTTTTTCTTTTAGTGTAATTTTCAGATTGTTTTTTAATTTCGTCTCGGATTACTGGATCATCTGTATTATCCAACCTAGTTTCTAATTCAATATCTTGATACTCCTCATCATACTTTGGAGTAATTAATTCTTCAGAAAAACCAAAGTTAAATGGTAGTTGAACACCCCAAGTTGGAGGGAGAAGTTGTCCCAAATTAAAGTTCGTGGCTATTGCATAAATCTGTTCGTCTTCTAAACTACGTTGGCTAGGACCTTGCTCTAGAGAACCAAATCCGACTGTACTTTTCCTTCCTGTTGCACTAAGATTTGCGAAATCTGCAAAATTCATATCCATACTAGCGACTGCAGCCCAACCTCCTTCATTTTCTAATTCAGTCATTCTTAATTCATTAAACCAAGCCTCTCCACAAATACTATTGGTGTTGTCAGGGTCATTTTTTAAACCAATCATTATAGTACGCACATTTCCAAAACTTGGATTTCCTTTTATACCTATACGCATTTCATTTTCTGGACCAGAATAATCACCTAATTCAGATTGATTAAAAAATACCGTTTCACTTGGGTCATAATTAGGGTTGGATTGTGCTAAAGCTAATGCCAGTGTTTTTACACGTTGTAATAATTCAAAAGGTAGATTGATTCGATTTTCTATTGGCCAAATTTCTTCTGGGGAAGTAGATCCAAAAGCTGTGGTATTTAAGGGTATTTCTACCTCGTAATAGTTTTGAGTAAGGTCATTTCCTAATCTTATAAATGCAACCATTTCTCCATCTGATAATAAAGATTCATTTACCATAGATTCGGCATGAATAAACATTTCTAGATTTTTATATTGGCGCATGTCTACATTAAAATTTTTATAAACTGCTCTTCCGTCATCAGATTCTAAATCGCAAACTCTTAATGAAAGTGATTGCTCATTTTCTCGAATAATATTATTATTGTTGTTTAATTCTTCTCTTTCTATTCCAGGAGGTAATCTATAGGGAATTGGCAATCTATTTTCATTCTCTTCAATACTTACTGTAAGGTTTTCGAATAGAGTATTATCCTGATCTGGATTCTCTCCTGTTCCGTCAAGTGATAATTCGAATCTTCTATAATCTCCACGAACTAAGTCTAGAGTACCAAAACGCAACACAATATCTTCATCAAATTGAGATAAAAACATTCTCATAAAACGAATTGACCTAAAATCTGTAGCACCATTAACTGCTTGATCTGGTTCGCTAACTGGGATTTTAAACTGAACCCATCTTGCATCTATTACTTCATTGTTTGGAAGAACAATACCATTTACCAACTTTACATCTGTAATATATGGGTTATTATTAATGCCCATCCCAGGAAAAACAGGAATATTATATTCAAAATAACTATCAATCGTATTCATGGTGTTATCACGATTTATATCTTCAACGTCGGGCAATGCTGTTGAACCTCTATCTGTGTTGGTTAAAACTTCTGGTGAGTTACCTTCTGTTCCGTTATAACTTTTGTAACGTTCAATAACATTACCCTCAGATTGTAAAAAATATTGATAATTATCCCCAGCAGGATCTTGAAGTCCGGAAAATTCAGGGAATAAATTTGCTTCGGCAGCATCATTTACACCATCATAACCTATATCCTGATTAATACGTTCTGCTCCTTGTGTATCAAATGTATAAACTAAAGACTGATTGGTTGGAACTTTACCATAAGCTGTTGGTATAGTGTTACTTGTTGATCCATCATCAGGTAATCCATTTTCATATTGTTTTCTTCCATCTTTTAAGACATCTTCAGAAATACTTCCTAAATTAAAATTAATAAGTCCTCCACTACTTCCTTCTAATCCTTCGTAGATATAAGGATCCATTAACCAAAACTCAATATATTCTACATTTGAACGTTCAAAATCTGTTGTTGTCAATTGTCTTGTTATCCCCCCATACCTTGAGGTTGGGTTTGGTAATGTGTTTCCTCCATTTGCCTCGGGCGAATAATTGTATTCCCCTCTTTCTGATGGTGCAAAAGCTAAGTCTAGAGGAAATAATGCTTGTGTCTGCCCTTGAATAATATCTTGATTCGGGAATATTTCATCTCTAAATACACGTCTAGTAAATGGTGACGAAATATCTTCTACGCTTATACCATCTGGTCTTTGAGTACTATAAAAAATAGGGTCTACTGTATACCAAGAAAGGCTTGCACGATTATAATTATATGCTAAATCTCCATTTCCTAATTCTCCCCCAAAACCTATTGGTGAAGAAGACAAAAACCAAGTTAATGGAGCTTTAATATCAAGTTTTGTCTGTGCAGATTCGAAATCATCTACATAAGATGTGGTTTTCCCGCCTAGATCGGAAACTTTTGGCGCCCCAGGTAATAGATAAGCAAATTCTCCTCGTAGTGATAAGTTTGACTCAACATCTGTATCTATATTAGGGAGCTTGTTAACTAATCTTGTGAAAAACGGAACATCAGTAGAATAGTTTGCGTTGATTCCAAAAACCGTATTACTAATAGGTTCTGAACCAAATGAAGATTTTTGAGTAAGGGGCCTTTCGTTTAAATTTAAATACGTTGCTCCCATTTGAAACTTCTCACTAAATATATGATCTACATTAATCCCTGTAAATCTTTTTGTTTGTTGTCCAAATAATGTATTGTTTTCTGTAGTTACCTGTATTGGTGTATTTGAATTTAATAAAGAAGGGTCTAGTATTTGAACTCTTCCTAATTGATAATTTACTGTATAATCAACTCCTTCGACTAAAACTCTTCCTTCTGCTGTAACAGTAACAGATCCTTGTGGAATATTAAATGCGCCTATTGGTATACCATCAGATCCAGTAGATTTATAAGTCCCTTTTAATTGAAACATATTTTTATCACTCTGTTCTTGTTCAGCTTGAACTTTGGTTCCTGAATAAAGAGATTTAAATACATATTTATCTTGATTGGCATTATATGTTGATGGAATGTCGTAATCTTCAGTACCACCATTAGGATCATTATCTAATGCACTAAACAAGTGAGAACCAAAAGGCTCTATGTTTGTAAAAATA
>Ga0164313_10005937_pt1 | contig 10791 bp, 5 predicted proteins | sample GuaBasSedimGuay4_FD_113735 | JGI IMG/M metagenome (GOLD analysis project Ga0164313, IMG submission 113735) | Subseafloor sediment microbial communities from Guaymas Basin, Gulf of California, Mexico - Guay4, Core 4569-4, 0-3 cm | ecosystem: Environmental > Aquatic > Marine > Hydrothermal vents >...
GAATGGTTGCATCCGGGACAGTGGCACTTTCAGGATAGGTATAAATATCATTGGTTTGAAAATAAGGAGTCCCTCCCACTTCAATCCCGGCGGCTTCACGGGTCCACGCGATTTGTTTTTCGATTTTAACATCCCATTCCACTTCGGTCCATGTATCTTTATCGTTGAGTCCGATAGTTTTGGGGAGACTAACGACAACAGGAAGTAGGATTAAAATCACCAAGACCGCCAGTCCAGCTATCGATTTCTTCTGGAGAAGGTTGGGTAAATGTGTTTGACGAGGATATTTTTTACGATAGACCAACAGCCCAATCCCAATCCCGAGAAAAATCAAGGTGGCGAAATAGAGACTCCATACCAAAATCAAATCGATTCCATTTTGCGCTTTCATCGGGCGACCCAAGAGCGCCATGATGAAAAAGATCATGATAATAAACGATCCCAGGGCGGCCACGGTAATCTGGTCTTTTTCACCGTAGATGTTGTAAACGATACTCAGAATCAACCGAAATAAAATGAGCCCCAAGGTGAACATTAAAATAGGGTGGGTGACATTTTGATAAACAAACACGTCAATCGCACTCACATCAGCAGGATTTGATATCGCTTTAAGTGCATTGAGCATAACACCTTCACCGAAAGGAATCTTACCTGTGGTAAACATCTCGATAGTTAAAGCAAAATAGCCTTTTTCCATTGATTGGCCAATAATGAAGAACAGAATAAATCCTCCAGTCCACCATATAAGAGCCGTTAGTTTTTTTGAGGGGAGTCGCCAATTCAGCCGTTGATTAAGCAATAAAAAGATATTCCGATCCAGGGGCAAACTCATTATCAAGGCTCCGAGAATGGCACCAATTAAGCCGATTTTATTAAAGAAAAAGCGAGTACTCCAAAAATTGAGAGTGTATATTTTCCAAAAATCTATATCGCTTTTGCTTTCATAGAGCTGTTGTTGAAGCGAGATGGAAGCATGCCAAAGAGGATAAACATATAGGGCTACGAAGAGGATGATTACGAATAATATCCCCCCGCCTATCATCAGTTTTTTTTTTGTTTGTGGGGTGCGGGGTGAACGGTAATAAAAACGATCACCACGATCATCCCGGTCAGTCATATCAGGAATATCCGGATCTCTTGATTCGTCCGGATTCCCTTCCCGATATAAACGTTGGGTTTCAGCGTTATTTTCTTTTTCTCTGGTTTCATTCAAAACACGACAATCATCGCACGTCGCGACGAAGCGGTAGTGTTTTGAGCAACTTAGTTTCTTTGCCATAGAACTCAACCAAGTAATCTTTTCCTATCAGAAAAATCTTATCCTTGAAAACAATTCGAGTAAAAAAATTTAAACCTCATTGTCTAATTACAAACTAGTGAAGTGAAAGAATTGTTTAAGAAGAAGGACCAGAAAAACGACAAGAAACGGGGATCGAAAAAGCCCATAAAAGCAACCGAGATGCAGTTGGCTTTGGCAGCATTAGGAGTAATAGAAGATAACTTAACGGATGCAGCGCCAATTGATGATATCATCTTCAGCTTACGGATCGACTTTCAACACCGCATGAAAGAAATGCATCTGGGGAACCTTCTTTCACAAGCCAGTTCAATCGGGTATGTAATCGAATCCGAGAAAGGGTGGCGTCTTACCCCAGCGGGAGAAAAATTTGTCGACGGTTTTTTGGATGCTTACCAAAAACCCAACTAACCTCAATCCCTGCTGGTTTGGAATAAAACAGAATCCAAAAAAAATAATTTATTGCTGAATTTTCCACCAAACTGAAACAACCATTATATCTGAGTGAATCACCATGGTAGACATTCGAGAAGAAATTGATCAATTGATGATAAGTGCAAATGAACTCATCCAAGCCGGAAGCGTTCAAGAAGGCCTCCAAAAGTATCAAGAGGCACAAGAAAAGGCAGGCAAAATATCATGGAACGAACGAGTAAGCCAAATAAATCAGTTGATTACAGGTGTCCTTGAGAAAATTGAAATACAAAAACAGAAAGACGAAAAATTAAAACAATTACAGCGCAAGAAAGAGCAAGAAAGGCAAGATTGGGTCTCCAAACAAACCCAATTTCAGAAGGAAAAAGAAAATAAGCTCGCCGAGAGACAAAAGCGAATGGCATTCCTTCAACAACAAAAACAATTTGAAGAACAACAATCTCAAGAAGCCTATGATTTATTGGAAAAGGGAACCCAGCACATCCAGTCCAAGAATTTTGAAGAAGGGATTATGATGTACCAAAAAGCTCTATCTCTCTTCCAAAAAATCAAGTGGGTTGCAGAAGTAGAGCGGATAAAAGAGCAAATTGTTGATGCGCAAAATAAATATGCCCAATATGAAAAATCGCTAGAAGCGCAAAGAAATGAAGCGCAAAAAAGAGAAGATGAAGCAGCATATATGCAATCACGGGTGGAAGAAGCAAAAATCAAACAGGAGACACAAAAACAGGAAGCCGTCGAAGCGAAGAAAATACTTGATGAAGAAGAAAGCAGAAAGCAAGCCATTGCAGCCGAAGTATTCACCCGAATTGATCTAGTTGAAAAAGCTATTCAAGATTATGAGGTACTCATTGATAAAATTCCTTTCGAATGTCCGTATCCAGCCACAATTGCAATTTATCAAAAAAATATCGAAGTTCTCCGGAATATTGGATGGGATGATCAAGCCTTTCGCTTGACTGATGTGATCCAAACCTACATGAGAAAATCAAAAGAAGACGAAAAGTTCCGAGCTCAATTTAAGGCAAATCAGGCGAAATCAAAAGAAGATGCTGCGACATTAAAACAAAGGGTTGCATTGGATGATCAAATACAAGAAGAGAAAAAAGCCAAAGAATTAGAAAAACAAAATCTGGAACAAGCAGAACAAACCCGAAAACAATCGATCGCCGATAATGTTTTCAGGGCGCTGGACATACTCGAAAAGAAAATTAAAGAATACGAAGGATACCCCGATAAAGTTCCATACGATAGCCCGTATCCCTCTGTCATCACCGAATATCAAGCACATATTAACACTCTCCAAGGCATTGGTTGGTTTGAACAGGCTACAGGACTAAAAGAGGCGGTGGAGGCCTATCAAGCCAAGCAAGCAGCCGATCTAGAACACCGTGCCAAAGAAAAGACCCGAAAAGCCAAGACCAAAGAAGAAGCAGCGATGTTAGAACAACGAGCCGCACTAGCTCAACAAATTCTGGATGAAAAGAAAGCCAAAGAAGCAGAAAAACGTCAGCAAGAACAAGCCGAACAAGCCAAGAAACAAGCAATAGCTGATAATATCTTTGAAGAGATAGAAAAACTCGAAAGTGAAATTAGAGAATACGAAAGCCAACCAGACAAAGTGCCATTTGAATGTCCATATCCCGTCACAATTACAAATTACAAAGAGCATATTGCCACACTCCAAGGTATTGGTTGGTTTGAACAGGCTGCGGGATTGAAAGATGCCGTGGAAGCCTATCAAGCCAAGCAAGCAGCCGATCTAGAATACCGTGCCAGACAAAAGACCCGAAAAGCCAAAACCAAAGAAGAAGCAGCGATGTTAGAACAACGAGCAGCACTAGCTCAACAAATTCAAGATGAAAAGAAAGCCAAAGAAGCAGAAAAACGTCAGCAAGAACAAGCCGAACAAGCCAAGAAACAAGCAATAGCTGATAATGTATATGCCCAAATAGATTTGCTCGAGCAACAAATTCGGGAGTATGAAGGGCAACCAAATAAAATTCCTTTAGAATCCCCATATCCTTCTACAATTATCCAATACCAGGCTCACATTGCCACACTATTCCGTATTGGATGGAATGAACAAGCTCGCTCTTTGGAAGAGGCAGTAGAAGCCTATCGAGATAAACAGACAACAGATCAAAAAAACCGCGCCGCTGAAAAGGGCCGTAAAGTGAAGACACAAGAAGAAGCAGAGATACTGGAGCAGCAAGCGGATCTGGCTAAACAAATTCAAGCAGAAGCCAAAGCCAAAGAAGAAGAGAAACGCCAGCTTGAACAAGCAGAACAAGCAAAGAAACAAGCGATTGCCGACAATGTTTATGCCCAAATTGACTCTCTCGAGCAAGAGATTCGTGAGTATGAAGGGCAACCAGACAAAATCCCCTTTGAATCTCCGTACCCTGCTATAATTGTCCAATACCAAGCCCACATTGCCATTTTGTTCCGTATTGGGTGGAACGAACAAGCCCGCGCCTTGGAAGAGGCAGTAGAAGCTTATCGAAATAAACAAGCAGCTGATCTTAAATACCGCGCCAGTGAGAAACTACGGGTCGCCAAGACAAAAGAAGAAATAGCAATGGTAGAACAAAGGGCCACCTTATCCAAGCAAATTCAAGAAGAAAATAAGGCCAAAGAAGTAGAAAAACGACAAGCAGAACAAGTTGAACAAACTAGAAAACAAGCTATTGCGGATGAAGTTTACGCGCGAATCGACAAGATCGAACAAGAAATTCGTGAGTATGAAGGGCAGCCGGATAAAATCCCCTTTGAATGCCCCTATCCTGCCGCAATCACCGAATACCAATCCCATGTAACCACTTTAACTGGTATTGGGTGGATGGAACAGAGCTATCGATTGAAGGAAGCAGTGGACACGTATAAAGTCAAGCTGGCAGCCGATCAGAAATATCGCGCTAATGAAAAGATACAACAGGCAAAAACCAAAGAAGAAGCAGAAATGTTAGAAAAACGGGCAACAATAGCCCAGCAACTTCTGGATGAAACAAAAACCAAAGAAGCAGAAAAGCGTCAAGCCGAACAAGCCGAACAAGCCAAAAAACAAGCAATTGCAGATGAAGTTTACGCGCGAATTGATAAGATCGAACAAGAGATACGAGATTATGAAGGGAGCGGAGATAAGATCCCCTTTGAGTGTCCATATCCGGCCGCAATTGCAGAATACCAAACTCATATTACTACATTAACAAATATCGGATGGATGGAGCAGAGTTATAGGTTGAAGGAAGCCTTGGAAGCATATCGAGCTAAATTGGATGCCGATCAAAAATACCGTGCTAAAGAAAAGACTAGGGTAGCCAAGACCAAAGAAGAAGCAGAGATGTTAGAACAAAGGGCAGCATTGGCACAACAACTCATCGAAGAAAAAGTTCGAAAAGTGGAAGAAAAGCGAAGAGAAGAACAGAAGGAACTTGCCCGAAAACAAATAATTGCGGACCAAGTATATTCCAAAATCAAGAAAATTGAACAGATCATAAATGAATACAAAGAATATCCAGATAAGATCCCATATGATTGTCCATATGAAGATGCTATTGATTATTATAAAGACGGTGCAGAAATCCTTAAGGAAATAGGTTGGATAGAGCAATCTAATTTGCTTTCAGAAGGGATGCATGAGTATCAAGTCAAATTAGAACAAGACATCAAATACCGGTTAAAAGAAGAGCAGCGAGTGGCGAAGACAAAGGAAGAAAAAGAACTCCTAGTAAAACGAGCAGAAATTGCCAAAGAACTTGAATTTGAGAAAAATCAAAGAAACGAAGACAAACAAAGAGAAGAACAGGAAGATCTAGCAAGGAAACAAAATATCGCAAACGATGCTTTCCAACGCATAAATGTTCAAGAACTTCGTATCAAAGAGTATGAATCTTTGGTTGATAAAGTGCCGTATGATTGCCCTTACGGCTTAGCCATAGATGAATATCGTGAATGTGCCCAAATTTTAAGAGAAATTCTCTGGACGGAACAAGCCGCACTAATTTCTGAAGGAATGAAAGGATATCAAGTCAAACTCGAACAAGATATAAAATACAGGTTAAAAGAAAAACAAAGGGTCGCAAAAACTCAGGAAGAGGCAGACGTACTTGAAAAACGCGCTGCATTAGCTAAACAAATTCAAGAAGAAAAATACCAAAAAGAAAAGGAAAAGAGAGAACGAGATCAAATAGAACAAACACGAAAACAAAGAATTGCTAGCGAAGTATATCAAAAAGTCGATCAAATCCAGAAGATCGTAAAAACTTATGAAGAACAATTGGATAAAGTGCCATTTGAATGCCCATATGCAGATGCAATTGAAATTTACAAAGATGGAACTCAAATATTTAAAGAAATTGGATGGATAGAGGAAGTCACCCGCTTCACTGAAGGAATGAAAACCTACCAAGCCAAATCTGAACAAGACAACCTCTATCGAGAAAAAGAAAAACTCAGAATTGCCAAGACCAAAGAAGAAGCAGAGATGTTAGACCAACGTGCAACGTTATCAAGACAAATGATAGAGGAAAAGGCTAGAAGTGATGAAGAAAAACGGAGAGCAGTCCAAGAAGAACAAGCACGAAAACAAAGAATTGCAAATGAAGCTTACCAAAGAATCAAAAACGTAGAGGCTTCGATCAATGACTACGAAAACCAGATCGATAAAATTCCTTACGAATGCCCATTTGAAGAGGCTATCAAAATTTACAAAAATTCTGCTCAAATACTGCAAGAACTAGGATTCATCGAAAATGCGGCCTTATTACTAGGGGGAATGCGGACATACGAAGTAAAACTAAAGCAAGATAAAATATATCGAGAATCTGAAAAGCAAAGAGTTGCAAAAACGAAAGAAGAAAAGAAATTATTAAAACAAAGAGCAGCATTAGCGAAAGAATTAGAAGAGAAACGAAAACAACAAAAAATCGCGAGCGAACAAGCCGAGCAAGCCGAACAGGCTAATAAGCAAGCCATTGCAGATAAAATCTTTGAAAAAATTAATTTTATCGAACAATTTGTCAAAGAATATGAAGGAAAACCGGATCGTGTCCCTTATCAATGTCCTTACAAAGAAGCCATTGAAATTTATAGTGAAGGGATCGACATACTACAGAATCTTAGTTGGTTCGAAGAAGCAAACCGGATTTCAGACGGAATGAGAGCTTATCAAATCAAACTAGAGAACGATATAAACTATCGGAAAAGAGAAGCTCTAAGGGTGGCGAAGAATAAAGAAGAAGAGACGATGTTGGAACAAAGGGCAGCATTAGCGAAAAAACTCAAAGATGAAAAAGAACAATTGGAAGCGGAAAAAAGAAATCAAGATCTGGCTGAAGATGCACGTAAGAAACAAGAAGGAGAGAAAGCCTTCCGGTTAATGGATGAAGGAAATCTCGAGGCGAAGCAATTCAACTATAATAAAGCGATAGAAAAATACCAAGACGCGTTTGATATTTTGAAGAGTATCAATTGGACTATTGAAGCGGATGAAACTTCGAACCAAATCCGAATATTCGAACAAGAGAGGCTGTTTAAAGAACGAGAACTCCAACGGGAAGCTGAACAGAAACAAAAACAAAGGGAAACCATGGAAAGAATTGAGAGAATGGCTGAAATTTCCCACCAACTTCAAAGAAAGAAGAAATTGGAAAAAGATGAGAAGAAACAATTGCAAAGTGAACAAAATCAATTGGAAGCCGAACAAGAAACCCAACGTTTAGTTGAGGAATCACAGAAATTAGAAACGCAGAAAGCCCATGATCGTCAGCTCGTTCTCCAACAAGAAATGGAAAAAGACCAGAGAGAACAAAAAATCTATGACGAATGCCTTGAATTACTGGGACAGGCTCGACAGATTGCCAATGATCACGATCTTACCAATTCGCTTAAAATCTATAAGGAAGTAAAAGAAATTTATGCATCGATCGGATATACTGCAGGAGTTCAATTAACTGAAGAAACTATTCAGAAGGTGAAGGAAGATCATGCATACTATCAACAACAACAACGGGCAAAACGAAGTTCTCTGGAAGAACAAGTAGCCGAACAACAAAGGTTACTCCAACTCATCCAAGAAACACAAGAAGAATCAGAACGGAAAAAGCTCAAACAACAACAACAACTTTTGGCAGATCAAATTCAACGAGAAAAAAATCTAGAAACCCAAAACCAAATTATAACCCTGATGGAAGAAGCAAGCAATTTGACCCTCGATCATCAATATGATCTGGCTATTGAAAAATATTCAGCCACTAATCCTCTTTTTGAGAGCATTGAGTGGCCCCTAAAGTATAGACAAGTACAAGATATAGTAAAAGAATTGCGAATCCAGAAAAAATCATACCGAGAAAAACAAAAGAATCTGGTGCAGCACCAAGAAGAAGAAGAGAAAGCACAAAAAGCATTTGAAGAATTAATGGCACATCAGGAAGCTAAACGAAAAGAGCAAGAAGAACAGGAAGAACAATTGGAAGCTGAAAAAACAGCTCAAACTGAGCGAGAAAAACAGCTCGGAAAAGATGCTTTCACTTTTCTTGATTTAGCCGAACAAGCGGTTTCGGGAGAAAAAATCTACATGGGCTTGCATTATTTTCATTTTGCTTTTCAAAATTTCACTCATATAGGATGGAAGCGGGAAGCAAAAACCACCCAAAAACGCTTTGATCACATTTTCTCCAATGTCGTAAATCCCATTGTTGATAAAATCGAACTCCTACAGAATCAAGATCTTACTGGGGAATATACACTAATTAAAGATATATCTTTAAGTAAAAAGGCTCAACAGCGGAAAAATTTCGAACGCGCAATAAATGCCTGCCAAAATGCATTAAAAACTGTGAAGGAATTGAAATGGGAGCGATCACTGACACGACTAGATCAGTTCTTAATTCAACTCAACCAAGAATTTCAAATATATCAGACTGAACAAGAATTGAAGAAACGATTGCCCAGTGAAGAAAAAGCCATTCGGCTGTTTTATCGTGCGACTATCGAGCTTGCTCAGCAACATTATGATGATGCTATGGAAATAGGACAAAAGGCAGTCAATATGTATCGAGATTTGGGCATAGAAAAAGAAGCGCGAAAAATGGAACAAGAACTCTACAGATGGAAACTCCGGCACGAAAAAGATGCTGAACTTCTTAAAGCCAAAGACAAGGAAGAGAATATTGAGGGGTTATCAGAAGAAGAGAGACAACGAGTGATTCTCGAAGAACGAAGGAAGAAGCGCAGAGAACAACGAAAAAAAAAGACCAAATAGTAAGCAGGTTCCTTAGTCTACCGAGTTACTGGCGGTTTCTTTTGCAAGATTTTTTTCTAAAGAGTCTCTTCGTTTTTTTGAAATTTCTTTGAAGAGAATCTCCTTTTGGATTAAATCCCTTATGGCCGTCCGAATCGCTTCACTTCTATTTGGAAAGAGCTTTTCGTACACCAACAAATCTAAAGTTTCCAGATATTTTTCAGGGATATAAACTGTTAGCATCTTCATGAGACATCAATTCAATGATAATTTTAATAACGTTATCAGATATAACCCACTATTCAATTTTAAAGTTATCTGTCAATCAGAAAGAATTTTTTGCCGCTTTTTGTCGAATTATTCACTGTTACAGTTACATGTAACACAAAGGATAAATTTAAGAAAAAACAGATCATCATTTAATTACCAGAAATGGTGAAATTTACTATGATAGAAGATTTAAAAAACCACCTTGAAACAGGGGACCCTTGGGCGAAATTACCGACGGATATTGATGGAGTTTTTGTGGTTAAGATACCTGGAACGAAAACCAGAGGTCCACGTTTGATGGTTGAAGTCAACCCGGTTGATAAAATAACCAAACAACCGAAAAAAAGAAAGGGGCTATTTATTGCTGATTTTGAGATGTACCTCCAATTTCGAGAAGCTTTAGAACAAGATGAAGTCCCAGAATTGATTCAAATCATTGATAAAGTTAATCCTAAAAAGGCTACTTCCAGCGCAGCCAAAAAAATAAAGCTCAAGAGAAATTAAGTAATTATTCAAAAAATTCGGGAGCAGTTCTTTTTTATTTTTTCATTGTTTCTAAACTAGTATATCATGCAAGAAAAAGAAGTGAAAATTCTTTTCCAATTGAAAAAAAAAATGGATATGTTGATTAAATCAAAACAGGATCAGATTGATCAATTTCAAGATGAGATTGCACTTCTAACACAAGAGATCGAGACAATTTCTTCTCTTATTTCAACAAATAGCTTTTCGACAGCTGCGGAAGCGTTAGTCACTTCAAAAATGGATGCAGAAACGTTAGCAACTCAACCGGGGTTTTCCACAGACAATGTGCAATATACACGAAAAATTTTTTCGGGACCTGAAGAGGCACCTCAATCGCTACTAGTTGTGTTGAAATTCCACAAAGATGCTATTTTTATCCGCTTTCCTAATCCCACTTTGAGTAAAATTACTCAAGAACGTTATATTCACGATTTTGTTAAACCAACGCTCGTCACCTTAAAACAAATCGAAAAAGAATTAACAACCAAAATTGAAAAAAAACTGTATGATGCTGACGAATACCTCGAATCCATTTTGTTGGGAAAAATACAACAGTATGAAAGTTTTGAGTATGTTTTAGAGAGTATTAAAAAACTGGTACTCCCGAAATCCATCTAAGGATGACAGAGAGTGTTGGGTAAAGATCTTGTCCTCATTTTTTTTTGTTGCAGCCAATCATTGAACGTAGATTACTCTCTGGTTGATGCAAAAAAAGAATCCAAAATCTTATAGGAAATTCTTTCCCACTATTTATTAAATAGAAGAAATTAAGGTTTCGCATCATGGGAAAAAAAATAAAAAAAAAAGCAATCCTCCAGTATCCCAAAGCCCATAGCCCATTCAACGATGAAATCGTGGAAAAAGCGTTGATTGAGAAAGCCAAAGAACTTTTCTCCAATGACGTCAATTTCATTTTGCTCTCAGGGCAATTCTTCGATACACGTGGCTGGGCTTACAGTGCTTTACGATCATGGCGAGGGGCCATTAAACCATCGAGTTCGGGTACCTCCAAAAAATCCAC
>Ga0164313_10005938_pt1 | contig 10790 bp, 14 predicted proteins | sample GuaBasSedimGuay4_FD_113735 | JGI IMG/M metagenome (GOLD analysis project Ga0164313, IMG submission 113735) | Subseafloor sediment microbial communities from Guaymas Basin, Gulf of California, Mexico - Guay4, Core 4569-4, 0-3 cm | ecosystem: Environmental > Aquatic > Marine > Hydrothermal vents...
GTCTTTACTTATATAGGAGCTGCGGCAATTTGTAGAATCCCTATGACTTTGTATGAAGCATCATTTATGGGAGTAAAATTTACTATGATAAGATTATTAATTTCTTTGCCTTTAGTAATTATAACTTCAATATTATTAGGAGATTATTTAACTAAGAGAAATTATAAGATGGTAGAAGGTAAGTAAATCAATATTTTATAGTTACAGTCTTGCAATGATAAAAATATTTTTAAATAATAAAAATAAAACGTAAAAAAAATTAAAGGAGGAGTGTGAAAAAAATGAATAAAGTAGAGATTCCCTTAAATGATTCACCGATTGCCTCGCCAGGCGTTCCAGTTTATCTGATTTCAACAATGAGTAAAAGTGGAGTAAGAAATATTGCCCCTTATGGAATGGTGATGCCAGTCTCTCATAATCCTCCTATTTATGCAATTGGTTCAGATAAAGATAGAGATACTTACCGAAATATCGTGGAGACAGAAGAATTTGTTTTAAATGTTCCCTCCACTTCTATGTTAGAAAAAGTAAATCTTACCGGAATAAAATTTCCTGCCGAGATAGATGAATTTGAAAAAGCAAAATTCACCCCCATCCCAGCTTCTCAAATAAAGCCGCCTTTGATTGTTGAATGTAAATCCCATTTTGAGTGTAAATTATTGGATATTTACGAAATAACCAAGACCAGAGTTATTATAGCTGGAGAGGTGGTAGCTGTTTCAATAGATCAGGATTTATTTTTGAAGAATTTTGCCAAACAAAAGGGACAGTTAGACCCCTTATTTTATGTTCAGGGAGCTTATTTTGGATTAGGAAGATATGTAGGAAAAAGATAATAAATAAATTGATAGGAGTAAATATAAATTAGATGAGAACTTATTTAGATTGTATCCCTTGTTTTTACAGACAGGCTTTGGATGCTGCCCGAATTGCGGGAGCAGATGAGCTTATACAAAAAAAGATTATTGATGAACTTTCTCAGCTAATACCAAATTTTTCTTTAGAAACAGCCCCACCGGAGATGGGAAGAGCGATATATAGTTTAGTCGGAAAAATATCCGGTGTAAAAGACCCCTTTAAAGACATCAAAGAAAATAGCAATAAGTTTGCCCTAAAACTTTACCCTAAGTTAAAACAAGAAATAAATAATTCGGAGGATAGGCTTTTAACTGCAGTAAAACTATCTATTATAGGTAATATTATCGATTACGGAGCGAAAAATTCCTTAGATGTGCCAAAAGAAATAGATTATCTTTTTCAAGGAAATTTCGCAATTAATAGTGAAAATAATTCAACCACCTTTGAATATAATCAATTTAAAGAAAGCCTGGATAAGGTTAACACTATTATTTACCTGGCTGATAACGCAGGAGAGGTAGTGTTTGATAGACTGTTAATAGAAGAGCTGGTAAAAGAACTGGGAAAAGAGGTAATTTATGTAGTAAAGGGTAAGCCTATTATTAATGATGCTTTAATAGAAGATGCAATATTTTGCAGAATAAATAAAGCGGCTAAAATTACTTCCAGCGGATCAGATGCCCCTGGAACTATATTAAAATATTGCTCTCCGGAATTTATAGAATTATATCAGGACGCAGAGTTGATTATCAGCAAAGGCCAAGGAAATTATGAAGCTCTTTCAGAAGAAGATAGACTTATATTTTTTCTATTTAGAGCAAAGTGTCCGGTAATAGCCGAGGATGTTGGTTGTAATGTAGGGGATATGGTTTTAATAGGCAGGTGAAAATAAGTTATACATATTATTAAAAAATCAGAAGCCACCTATATATTGGTAATAAAAATATTTGAAGATTTAAAAATAAGAGTAGGCCGATTAGGAGAAGTGTCTTTTAAAGAAGGAGATTATATTTATATTGGTTCAGCTAAGGGCTGCTTAGAAGCACGATTAAGAAGACATTTAAGAAAAGATAAGAAAATCTATTGGCATATAGATTATCTTATAAAAAGTAAAAAGACTAAAATTCTACAGATTTGGATTATTGATAAAAAAATGGAATGCCAAACTGCGGAAGTATTTTGTCAGGATCCAACTACTGAAATAATTAAAAAAGGTTTTGGTTCTTCAGATTGTAAGTGTTTGAGTCACTTTTTTTATATAAAAAATAAAGAACGAACAGAAAAGATTTTAAAAGAAATAGGTTTTTCGAGAAGAACAGAATCCGGAAGTCATGATAATTTTTAATAAATAAATATTTTAAAATTATTTGACAAATGAAAATAAATATTTTAAAATGATATTGAGACTTAATTGCAATGAAAAATAAAATGAGGAGATTCAATTGATTGATGCAGACCAGAAATTTGAAGAATTTCTAAAACTAAAAGAATTAAAATATACTTCTGAAAGAAAGCTTATTTTAAAAGCAATATTTTCATTTCATAAACACTTTGACGTAGAGGAGCTTTTTGAAAAATTGCGTGAACAGGGCAATCATATATCCCGAGCTACCATATACAGGACTATCCCCTTGTTGCTCCAAAGTGGGCTTATTACCGAAGCCCTCCACTGTCAAGATAAAACAAGTTACGAAAATATTTTTAACAAGAAACATCATGATCATCTCGTTTGTACCAATTGTGGGAAAATTATCGAGTTTTACAATGAAAGAATAGAAAAATTACAGGAAGAAGTTTGCAGGCAACATAATTTTGTACCCATAGAACACCGATTAGGAATAAAAGGGTATTGCGAAGATTGTTATAAAAAGATAAAAGGCGGAAAAAAATAAATTTTTTTAAGTTTTTATTGAGAATGAGTCGCATTATATATTAATGAATGAGATGGAGGTGAAAATTTGAATCCCAAATTTCTTTATGAATTACAACCGGGAGATTGGGCAAGAATTATTAATATTGAAGGAGGATGGGGCTTCAGGCAGAGATTATGCTTAAGAGGATTAAAAGAGGGAGATACCATTCGTGTGATATCCTCGATACGGGGTCCGGTGGTGGTAGAAGTCAATAGAAGTATAATTGCTCTGGGTAGAGGTATGGCCCGAAAGATTAGAATAATAAAAGGAAGGTAAAGACATGGAAAAAAAACTATCTGAAATGAATTACGAAGAAGAAGGCAGGGTGAAAAGCATTGAACAGGATTTAAAAAATAAGGTAGCTGGAATGGGAATAAGAGTTGGTAAGAATCTTAAAATGATTACCAAACATCCTCTGAAAGGTCCGATGGTGGTAGAAGTCGATGGATCTCACACCTCTTTGGCATTAAGTGTAGCTGGTAGGATTATCATGGAGGTAAAAAGATGAAAAAAATATTATTAATGGGAAATCCTAATGTTGGTAAAAGTGCATTTTTTAATCGTTTAACCGGGGCAAATGTTATTGAATCTAATTATCCTGGTACTACTGTCGATTATACTAAAGGGTATATGAAAGGAGATAGTGAGGATTTCGAAATTATTGATGTACCCGGAACATTCTCTTTGGAACCAAAAGACAAAGCTGAAGAAGTAGCTGTAAAGATGTTAGAAGAAGAAAGAGGAGCTTTAGTAATTTGTGTAATTGATGCATCTAAGATAGAGCGAGGACTTTATCTTTGCTTGGAAATAATGGAGAGAGGTTATCCAGTTGTACTGGTACTTAATATGTGGGACGTTGCTGAAGATAAAAATATGCAGATTGATGTAGAGAAATTAAAGAGCGTTCTTAATATTCCGGTAGTACCAACAATTGCTATAAGTGGTAAGGGGTTGAAAGAAGTAGTGTTAAGTATCGAAAAAGCAGCTTCAGTTGGAGTAAATGAAATTATGGGAAAGGTAGGTGGGATAAAATGACATTAACTGCTGATGAGAGATGGGATTTAATTGAAAAAATATCCAATAAAGTAGTAACTTTTGGCAAATTTAAACACACTTTAAAAGATGCATTGGGAGAACTTACCGTTAAGCCTTTATCAGGTATTCCAATTGCCATAGCTGTTTTATATGGTTTTTGGAGTGTATTTTGTTCTTTTGCAGGAACATTATTTACTGATGGATTTTTTGTCAAATTATTTGATGGACATTTTTTACCCTGGATACAATCAGTTTTTCCAGGGGAAGGTGGATGGTTTTACTATATTTTTGTTGGAGATCCAGCAGCAGATAATTGCTTTGAGGCTTTTGGAGTTCTAACTTCCGGGTTTTTTGTAGCCATAGGTGTTGTTTTACCGGCAATATTTATATTTTATTTAATGATGGCATTGTTAGAAGATGTGGGTTATATGCCCCGGTTGGCCGTACTTATCGATACTATATTTCATAAGATAGGCTTACACGGATATGCCATTGTTCCTTCCATTCTTGCCTTGGGTTGTAATGTACCTGCAGTAACTGCAACCCGAATTTTGGAAACAAAAAAACAGCGTTTTATAATGATGACTCTGCTTGCGATATTTATTCCTTGTGGGGCTCAACTGGGGATTATGCAAGAAGTAATTCCGGAAAGCGTGGGTATAGTTTTATTATATTTAATTTTCGGATATTTTCTTTTTGGGTTTATCTTAAATAAAATTACTCCGGGGAAATCTCCTGAAATTTTAATTGATGTCCCTCCTTACCAAAAGCCACTATGGAACAATATAGCAAGAAAATTAAGAATGAGGTTAGAAGGTTTTTTAAAAGTTGCAGTTCCTTTTGTGTTATTTGGTTGTGCAATAGTAAATATTCTATATCTTACCGGGACGATAGATTGGTTGGCCAAAACAGTAGCGCCGCTTCTTACTGGTTGGTTCGGGGTTCCCGGTGAAACAGTAGGACCTTTAATTGCAGCATTTTTGAGAAAAGATCTTGCGGTTGCTCAACTTAGTGCAATTGAAATGAGCAAGTATCAAATGATTACATCTGTTGTACTTGTTTCCATATATTTTCCCTGTGTAGCAACATTTGTAATGTTGCTCAAAGAAGGATGGAAAAACCTTTTGGGGAGTTTAGCGGTCTTGGTAGCAGTAATATTTTTATATGGTGGCTTGATAAATTTAATTTGGACATTATTGGGGGTGCAATAAAATGAATGATAGAATTGGAAGAATATATTTTGGAGTTTTAGGAATTATCACTTTGATTTTTGGGATTACTAATTTAATAGTAACATTGGGCGGTAATGATTTTTCCTGGGGTATTCTTGAGATATCTAGTGACATGTTTAGAGGAGGATGGGGAGGACTTATTGTAATATCTGCCGGACTATTTTATTTGTCCAGTCTTAAGAATTTTTTAGAAATTCACCAACTTTCCAGGGCATTGATGGGAAGTATATTGGTGTGGATATTGGCAGGAACTGATATATTTGTAAGGATTACCGAATCAATCCCTGGTGGAGAAGAGGGTCCCTGGTTTAATTCCTTAAAGGGATTTTTGGAGACATATTCACCTCCTTATCCACCGGTAATATTTCTGTTACCATTTTCTTTAATAATATTATTTTTCGTTAACAAAATGAAAAAAGCTTAATTTGCTTCGGTAGAACCAAAATAACAATAATAACTGCTGTCATTGTAACGGTTGGAATATTTTTTTGGGGATAAATATTATATTAAAAAAGGGTTCTATTTTTAACTGTTTTTAAAATTGGAAAATATCAAAAATAGAACTTTTCTTTTTTTAGAAAAGATCTTAAAAGAAATAGCTTTTTCTGTTTACTATTCTTTTTTAAAATTTAAGATTGATAATCTTCTTTTGTGATGAAGTGGCCGCCAGTGATTTCTTCAGATATTTTCCGATAACTTCGGTCAAATTCCAAATGCAAATTAATTCGATTGGGACAACTTGCACCAATTAATTCTTTCTTTAATATATAAGCCGGTCCATCATCTTTATATGTAGGGGCGAGATCATTATATTTCCTGATAAGTGTTCTAAATTTTTCTCCGCATTTATCACATTGAGAATAAATCCAGAGCATTCCAGAGGAATCCTCTTCTTTTTTTCCAAACAATTTTTTAAAAAACCTAGGACTCATTTTAATACCTCCTTATTTGTTAACGACTAATTCATTATAACATAGTATAAATTTAAATAAAATCGGGAAAACTTTGAAAATATTTTTGAAAAAAAGAAGGAGTTTTTAATCTTTTGTCGAATATATAAATGGGTGTAGTTGTTTTTATAAATTTTATAGACGTAAAGGCGTAAAATGGAAGAAAATACTGTAGATAAATTAGAGAAATATTTAAAAATTTTAGAAGAACGTTATAAATATTATTATGAAATAGAGAGAGATAAGGAAATATATGGTATAAAGGTAGATATATTCGCCAAATCTTCTACCGAACATTTTCGCCAAGTCTTAACTAAAAATATAAAGATTGATAAACACTATACCAAGGAATATGCTATGGTGAAATCATTTTCCGGGTTGGGGAATAAAGACGAAGTAGAAGGATTTTCTAAATTTTTAATATCTTCTACTAATAAATTAAGCCCTCCTTCAGTAGATACGATGTCTACTACCTTAAGCGGAGTATTAGTTACTGCCTCAGGTTTTTCGGAAGAAGCGGTAAACTATGCTAAAAAGTTTAAATTTTCCAAATCTTTTTTATTGGGCATCAAGGGATGGTGTGATATAAGACTTATTTTAGTTGATTTAAAGGAAGAAAAGTTATATTCTAATCAAAAAGGGAAAGAAGTACTTTCTGCTTATAAAATTAAATCTTCTTCAGGAGGTGATAGGACTAAAGAATAAATGTTATAGAGTTTTTATAAAGAATAAGTTGCTGGGGCAAAGAAATTTGATATATTACTTTATTTTATGAATATCATTATTATTTTTTATTCAATGAAAAAGGAGGTTACGTATAAATGAATCTTTTAATTTTAGTTTTAATAGCTTTAGTACTTTTTGCCATTGCCCTTAAAACTTACGGAGGTTATTTGGGGAAACTTGTGGGATTAGACGATAGCAAAAAAACTCCTGCACATACTATGACTGATGGAGTGGATTATGTTCCGGCGAAAGCACCGGTTTTAATGGGGCATCATTTTGCTTCTATTGCTGGGGGAGGACCTATTGTAGGACCTATTGCTGCTTCTTGTTTTGGCTGGCTTCCCTGTTTTTTATGGATTGTTATAGGAAGTATCTTCATCGGTGGAGTACATGATTTTATGTCACTTATTTCCTCGGTGAGACATGAAGGTAAAACAGTGGGAGAAGTAATAGGAAAAAATGTAGGTAAGAAAGCAAAAATATTATTTTTGATATTTATTTGGTTGGCCTTAGTATTAGTAGTGGCTGTTTTTGCTATATTAGTTGCTAATACTTTTGCTGCTAGTTCTTCGGTGGCTACAGCTTCAGCGCTTATGATGGTTATTGCTATGTTCATGGGGTTTGCCCTTTATCGTAAAAATATGCCCCTTGGCACAGTAACTATAATAGGGGTAATCGCCTTGGCTATAGCTGTTTGGATTGGTATAGCGGCTCCTTTCCTTGTGTTCGGTGCTAAAACCTGGATTTGGATATTGTTCGTTTATATATTCTTTGCTTCTTCTATGCCAGTATGGATTTTATTGCAACCACGAGATTACCTATCTTCATTCTTGCTTTACGTCGCTTTGGGTGGAGCCGTATTAGGTATACTTTTTGGGTCTCCAACATTACAACTTCCTGCCTTTACTTCTTTTAAACAGCCGGTAGGTTATCTATTCCCCATGCTCTTTGTGGTAATTGCTTGTGGTGCAATCTCCGGTTTCCATTCTCTTTGTGCATCTGGAACGACTTCGAAACAATTGAATAAGGAAACAGATGCTAAAGTAATAGGTTATGGAGCAATGTTGTTAGAAGGTTTATTGGCGGTTATTGCTTTAGGAACAGCCGCAATGTTAACTAAAGAAGGGTTGGCAAGTGGATTAGCTGATTGGGGTGGACCGGTTGGTGTTTTTGCCCATGGTATAGGAAGTTTTTTAGCTAATTTAGGAATACCTGAGCAGATAGGAATAACTTTTGGTGCTTTGACCGTATCTTCCTTCTTACTTACTTCTTTGGATACTGCAACGAGATTAGGAAGATATGCCTTAGAAGAACTTACTGCTGAATGGGCGCCAGCTATTTCTAATAGATATGTGGCGACTATTCTTACTATCGCAGCCGGTGGAGGACTCGCCTTAAGTGGCAGCTGGAGTGCTATCTGGCCGGTGTTCGGTGCTTCCAACCAACTTCTCGCTGGTCTGGCTTTATTAGGAGCAACTGCCTGGTTAGCCCATATGGGTAAAAAATATGCAGTAACTCTATATCCAATGATTTTTATGATTGTAGTTACAGTTTTTGCCCTGCTTAATATGTTATTTACAAATTTTGGCAAAGGGAATTATCTATTAGGAACCGTATCAGTTGTTCTGTTGATATTAGCTGGATTTGTGGTTAATGAAGGAATGCAGGCAATTAATAGATTTAAAACAGGGGTAAAACCTGCAGAAACAAAATAATAAAAGTAGATTTATAGTTAATTAAAAATATTTATAAATTTAATAATTTACGCTTATGTCCCAGCAACTTATTTTAAAAATAGAATAAAAAATAAGGCTAACAGGTTTTTTAATTTCGTTAGCCTTATTTTGTTGAAAAACAGTAATTAGTATCGCGTATTGCGTATCGAGTATCGCGTGAAGAGAACAAGAACAAGAAGTCAAATTAGTATATAGTTATCGAATGTAATATATGGTAAAGAAATAAAAAAATGGAAATTAGAAAGAAGTAGGGGCGTATTGCAATACGCCCCTACAAGGATTTGCAGACTGTTTTGTCATTGCGAGCGACCGCAGGGAGCGTGGCAATCTCACATTGACCGGGTAACTCTGGTGGCTAACTAAAAAAATTTATATTTTGATAAAAGAAGGATTTTGAAATATTTTATAGAATAAATATATTAGTGAACTAGTCTATCTCGTACTATGCACTTAATTTTATTTTAACTAAATAGAAAGGGGAAAATCAATGGAATGGCGATTAATAAAAGATAGTTATCATACCGGTTTTATGAATATGGCGATTGATGAAGCGATAATGATAGCTCACCGTGAGGGTTTAGTTCCTCCCACTATCAGGTTCTACCAATGGTCTCCCCCGGCTGTATCTTTAGGTTATTTTCAGGATTTAGAGAAAGAGATAGACGTAGATGTTTGTAAAAATCTAGGAATCGATATTGTCCGCCGGCCAACGGGGGGCAAGGCAGTTTTGCATGATAAAGAATTAACCTATAGTTTTATAATTAGAGAAAGCCATCCTTTGGTTAATGATTCTATATTAGAGACCTACAAGAAGATTAGCGGTGGAATGATTAGAGGTCTTTTTTATTTAGGAATCAAGGCCGAATTAGTTCCTCTAAGAGAAAAACTAAAGAGCGCTCCCTCAGGAAATGAGGCCAAATCCGAAATTCCCCATTCAGATATTAAATCAATCTGTTTTTCCATTCCCTCTCAATACGAGGTGCAGGTTGAAGGTAAAAAGATTGTAGGTTCTGCTCAAGTAAGAAAAAAAGAAATAGTTTTACAACACGGTTCTTTATTGATAGAATTAGAGAAAGATAAATTATTTTCTGTATTTAATTTTCCCTCAGCTCAGATAAGAGAAAGACTAAAAACAAAGTTTAAAGCAACCAGCCTGAAAGAGATTTTAAAGAGAAAGATAAATTTTTCAGAATTATCAGAAATTATCCCCCGGGGGTTTGAGGAAGAGTTTAGAGTAAAATTAATTGAAGGTAAATTAACTGAACAGGAAGAAAAAATTTCCAAAGAACTTTTAGAAAATAAGTACTCGACCTATGAGTGGAATTACGAAAGGAAAAATAATCAGCTTGATTCTCAAAAAATAAAGGAGTAGGTAGATGAGTAAACTTAAGAGTAAATTTATTGTTGTTGAAGGAGCCATAGGAGCAGGGAAAACAAGTTTAGTTTTATTATTAAGCAAAAGATTTAATACAAGACATAATTTAGAGGTGGTAGAAGAAAATCCCTTTTTATCTAAATTCTATGGTGATATAGAAAGATACGCCTTCCAGACTCAAATATTTTTTTTATTAAGCCGTTATAAGCAGCAATTAGAATTAGCCCAGCAAGATTTATTTAATCAATCAGTTTTTTCTGACTACCTATTTGCCAAGGATAGGATATTTGCTCATCTTAATCTTTCCGGAAATGAACTTTCTATGTATGAGCGCCTCTATGAAATTATGGTTAAAGACATCCCTCGACCTGATCTAATTGTTTACCTGCAAGCAAGCACCGAGATGTTAATGAAAAGGATAGCACTAAGAGATCGGCCTTTTGAGCGGAAAATGTCTTTTGAATATATGAGAAGATTGAATTTGGCTTATGAAGAATTTTTTTCCTACCCCGATAATTATAAAAAAATAAAATTAATTAAAATAAACACTAACGGTCTTGATTTTGTAGGCAAAAGTAAAGACCTTGAATATGTTATAGATGAAATTTACAAGGGGGATAGTTTAAAATGAAGAAATTTATTATAGTATCAGGGAATATTGGCTGCGGCAAATCAAGCTTAACTGACCTGTTAAGTAAAAGATTGGGTTGGAAGGCATATTATGAGGTAGTAGAGAACAATCCTTATTTGGAGGACTTCTATGGAGATATGAAAAAGTGGAGTTTTCATCTTCAGATATTTTTTCTGTCCAAGAGATTTCGCCATCATCAGGAAATATTAAAAAACCCTGCCTCTGTAGTTCAGGATAGAAGTATTTATGAAGATGTGGATATATTTGCCAAAAATTTAAATCAGCAGGGATATATGGAGGGTCGTGATTATGAAAATTACCAGGAATTGTTTAA
>Ga0164313_10005940_pt1 | contig 10788 bp, 9 predicted proteins | sample GuaBasSedimGuay4_FD_113735 | JGI IMG/M metagenome (GOLD analysis project Ga0164313, IMG submission 113735) | Subseafloor sediment microbial communities from Guaymas Basin, Gulf of California, Mexico - Guay4, Core 4569-4, 0-3 cm | ecosystem: Environmental > Aquatic > Marine > Hydrothermal vents >...
ATTGAGTGGGGTTTGGCCTATTCCATCAGGACCTACACATCGGATAAAGCCAAAAATTAATGCTGTGCCAGGCTATTGTCAGTTTTTAGTAAATTGCGTAATATTGCAATCCCGTTTCCGGATTAGACCAGGCCGGAACATTTCAGGGCCCATAGCTCAGCTGGTTAGAGCACCTGACTCATAATCAGGGGGTCGATGGTTCGAGCCCATCTGGGCCCACAGTTGATAACCAACCACTTGGAGTAAGATCCGGGTGGTTGGTTTTTTTGTTGGTATAAACAAATGAATAAACAAGTTGTGAGATAGGTTCATGGGAAATAATATTAAATCATACTTGAAGTAATCACTTGTATAACAGGATTGTAGGTGTAAATATATCAAATACCGAATTCCTGTGAATCTTCAAACATAAGAACTGCTTTGGAATCCTCATATCTATATTGTTGCATAGAGGTATGCGTACATAGTTGCAATTCTATTGTATACCTTTGGAGGATTGTAGGTCACAATGAAAAGGACGATAAAAGGTTGGTGTAAGCAATATGGTATTGACTGGTACGGTCAGGGTAACTTTGGAACTGTTCGATACGACTGGAAACTAGTGCTGGCCCCAGGAAGAGCAGCCATGTTCTCATCAATGATAAGAAACGGTAAACCTGAAATTTACCACATCAACAGGCGAAGTGTTCTTATCTTTCCTAATGTTAATTCGGAGAAGAATAGCGGAAAGATCAGTGAAGCGAGGTTTATTGAAATCATCAACTGGGTAAACGAAGCTTTAGATGAAAATAAATCGGATGATGTGTAATAGGGTACTCTTTTCATTTCCATTTGTTCAGCCATACTGCTTTCCATTCTTTCAATTGCTGATTGACTTCATCTTTATCGAAATAATCCGGATCAAAATCCTCATCCATGAACCTATCTTCCAGATATAACTTGCGTTCATCACTATTCAGATTGTTGAGTTCTTCAAGCATATCCATGTAACCCCAAACACCACCACAGTCTTCAGGAGGACACTTCATACTCCCCTTCAGACAAACAGGATGTTCTTTCTTTCCGGCAGGGATGATCTTTTCCAGCCAGATTTCGTGCTGCCAACCATCCCCGAAATCATATTCGTAGATTATGCGTTCATGTTGTTTGGTCAGGATATCTTTTATGGTCAGATCTTTGTAATCCTCTTGCTTCATCCTACCCCATCCACCATCCTCATCCATTTTAGGTGCATAAAACGTATCCCCTTTAATGAAGTGATGAAGGTGTAGGTCTTGCCATCCCATTACCTTCTGGATGAGCCTGTGAAAAAATGCCAGAGGCATTTCAGGTTTAACCTGAACCATTCTCCAGATATACGGCTCAAATCCCATAAGTACGATATGTAATTGGAATAGTGTATCCTTTGCAAAAGTTCCTATCTGCTGCTTGAGTTTGTCATTCCAGTATTCAATGTATTTCTCATAGCTTGTCTGCTTGGTCAGGAATTGTATGTGCTGGAAGGGCGTAAGCCGGTATGCTTTTATCTCTTTCAATCCTGAACGAACTGCTTTCTCGGCCCTGTGATGACCATCAATCAGGTTAAACTGGTCCGGCGCGATTTCCGCAAGAATGACCGGTTTCGAGACATGAACGGAATCCATATGATCTTCATTGATGTGGGGAGATGTGGTATATATTTCTTTTACAACTACGGTCTCTGTGGCAAACATATCTGGGTTGTTGTGGATATGCGCGATCATTTTTGAAATATTGAACTTGAATATCCCGTTCGCATATACCTCTTCCCCGTCATCGGCTGGGCAGGGTTTGAAGTTCTTGTCGATTTTGAGTACTTTTTGCATCAGTATGTATTGTAGGATTGTAAGGTTATAAAAGTAAAGAAACCGAAACAAACTAATAAACAATGGCTCTTGCTATTAATATTGATGAACTAATAAATGGTAGAGTAATCGAATGGGAACGCCTTGAGTTTAAAAGAGGCTGGAACCCGGAAGATGTAATACACACCCTTTGCGCATTTGCAAATGATATAAATAATTGGGGAGGTGGGTACATTGTTGTTGGTATTGAAGAGAATAATGGCCGGCCTGTTCTACCACCATCTGGGTTGGATCCTGATCAAATTGACAGGATTCAAGGAGAATTAACAGGACTTTGTCATCATCTACAACCGAATTATATGCCTGTTATACAGCCGTATGTATTTCAGGAGAAGTATGTTATCGTAATATATACCCCTGCTGGGGATATGCGACCCTATTCAGCACCAGAAAGTCTTGGAGAACGTGGAGTTCAGAATAGATTTCATTATATCCGTAGTGGTTCAAGAAGTATTAGAGCGCAAGGTGAGAATCTAAGAAGATTACAGGAACTTACTGCCAGGATTCCATTCGATGATCGCATCAATCAGCAGTCAAGTCTTGAGGATCTGGATCTGGGGCATATTCGAGATTTTTTGCATGAAGTAAAGAGTGATCTGGCTGAAGAAAGTACAAAGATGCCTTTCCCGGATCTGTGTCGACAAATGAATATTGCAAAGGGATCGGATGAAGCTTTGCGCCCAATAAATGCCGGCTTATTGTTCTTCTGCAAAGAACCTCATTGCTTCTTTGAAAGGGCCTGGATTGAGATTGTGTTAAGAAATGATGAAGCAGGGAAAGACTTTTCCGAGAAATACTTTAAAGGACCATTGCATATTCAATTGCGCGATGCTCTAAGTTTTATAAGAAATCGTGTAATTGCAGAAAAAGTAAAGAAGATTTCCGGGCAAGCAGAGGCAAATCGTTTCTATAATTTCCCATATGATGCTATTGAAGAATCGTTGGCAAATGCAGTATTTCATAAGAGTTATGAAATTGGAAAACCCATCGAGGTTCAGATATGGCCGGATCGTATTGAGATATTGAGCTTTCCCGGACCTGTTCCTCCGGTTAACGCTAAAATTCTTGCAGAAAACAAAAGAATTGTTGCACGTGATTATCGAAATCGAAGAGTTGGTGATTTTTTAAAAGAACTTCATTTAACTGAAGGACGTAGTACCGGATTCCCTACCATTTATAAAGCTTTAGAAGATAATGGCTCTCCCCCTCCTATAATGGAAACAGATGGACAGTGTACGTACTTTCTTTCGGTTCTTCATATCAATGGAGATTTTACCAGTATTGTTGAAAGTGACCAAGAAGGTGACCAAGAAAGTGACCAAGTAACTGATAAAGAAAAGAAGATCCTATCCTATTGTATTGATTCCAGGTCACGTGCTGAAATACTTAGTGAAATAGGTATTTCCAATCATACGACGAATTATAAAAGACATATTGAGCCTCTGCTTGAAAAGGAGCTATTACAGATGACAATACCGGATAGTCCAAAAAATAGGAATCAGAAATATAGAACAACTCAAAAAGGTAAAAAGAAGCTAAGATTAAGATAAGCAGTAAAGACTCATCTATGAACCCGGAAGGCATATGACCTTAAAACAAATCATAAAAAGCTGTACCTGGCTTAATATCAAACCTAAACTAATAGAGCTTTATCCGGATGAGGAAGAAAATGGCAATTTGCTTCGTTATGAAGAGGTGCTTGACAAACTGCGATTGATGATTCCTGCATCTTCTGATGTAATGTTAAGCATAACATGGCAACATGATGAGTTAGATAACGAGAGCTACGTTGATGTCTGTGGGAAAGACTTAAATCCGGATCGTTCTCTGCCCTTTGTAACAAATGCCTGTGCTATAGAATTCACTCCATGGAACCAATGGCTTGGTATGGAAATTACTGGAAATACTCTGGAGAATTTCACAGAATTGGAGATCATATGTTACAGTCTTTATGAAATGACCTTCGTTGATTTCGAAGAGGATTCTATTCAAAATGAAATCAAACGAATTCAGGATATCAAAGACGAGTATAATAATATGAGCGAAGAGGAAAAAGGAAGAAACACCAGGTCATTTGAAGATTTCTTGAAAGAATAGGAGGATGAAGAGCCGGAATTATAAGGGAATTTACTCCACCAAAAAAATTCCATTTATATGCAAAAATGTATATTAATGGAAATAAAACAAACAGGCTGACTCATAATCAGGGGGTCGCTGGTTCGAGCCTAGCTGGGCCCACAGAAGCCTTCCAGGTTCATCTACCTGGAGGGCTTTTTGCATTTATAGTGTATCAATTTTTCCCCACGCTTCAACTATAGCTTCTGTGGCCCCTACTGGACTCTCACGCCAGCCCTGCAATCGAGCCCTCGCCTAAATTGGTCCACCGGACCAATTATTCACGGCGAGTCTAGGTGGTTTGTTAATTGGTGCCAGTTTGGTGCCAGGATTTGATAGATAGGTTGGTGAGAGTCAAAACTTATTATGGTTCCACTCAGGTTGCGAATGTGCTGATAGCAGGGAGTCGGAGCTGGAATGATCTTGTTTAATCTAAATTGAATAAACTTAAACAAATATCTTCTCAATAGACTGAATTTAATAATAATTGGTGCTTGTTTGTTGCCAGGATTTGGTTTATAAAGGGGAAGATGTCAGGTCGGTGTAAACGACTACCATTCTTAATCACTTGTTTAGCGTTGGCAGGGACCAAAAACCTCAACAAAAACAAATCAACCACTTACAATTGTTTTGTATCACAACTGCTTGATGTGATTTGTAATAATTATTCATTAGTGTCCGATTAACTTAATATTGAGTTCTTTGAAATCTTTGGTATGACTGGCTTGTAGAGCTTTTTGATTGCGTGTCGATTTGAATTGAATTTGGGATTTTAGCTTTGTAAAAAGCTGAAAACCATGAATCAAGGCAAATTTATCTACTCGCAACTTACAGATTTTTTACCCAAGCGTGTCTTTGATGGTTTAGTGGCCAAATACAATGGAGATAAGCGTGTTAGGCACTTCTCTTGTTGGAATCAGTTACTCAGTATGGTCTTTGGTCAGTTAACTGGCAGAGACAGTTTGAGGGATCTGATGGTTAGTATTGAGCCTCACAAACCCAAGTATTATCATCTTGGATTTGGAAAGGGTACCTCAAGATCCAATTTTGCCAATGCCAACGAGAAACGTGATTGCAGAATCTTTGAAGAGTATGCCTTCTATCTGATTGATCTGGCAAGAAAATCTTCCATTGTGGATCAGGATTTTCAACTGAACATAGAAGGAAACATATATGCCTTCGATTCCACAACCATTGATCTGTGCTTAAGTGTATTCTGGTGGGCCAAGTTCCGAACGACCAAGGGTGGGATCAAACTTCATACACTGTATGATGTTAAAACATCCATCCCTTCGTTTATCCATGTATCTACCGCCTCAGTACATGATGTAAATGCCTTGGATCTATTATATTATGAACCAGGTGGTTATTACATCCTTGATCGGGGATATGTAGATTATGAACGGCTTTTTAGAATACACCAGAGTTCTGCTTTCTTCGTGGTCAGAGCGAAAGACAATCTTCAGTTCAGAAGAATGTACTCCAACAAAGTCAATAAGGACAACGGAGTATTGCTGGACCAGATCGGCAAATTAACTGGATTTTATGTCTCAAAAGACTATCCGGAAAAACTTCGACGTATCAAATTTTACGACGAAGAAACGGATAATGATCTTGAGTTTTTATCCAACAGCTTTGATATAACAGCAGAGGAAATTGCTCAGCTTTACAAATATCGCTGGAAAGTTGAGTTGTTTTTCAAGTGGATTAAACAGCACTTGAAAGTCAAATCATTTTGGGGAACGACCATGAATGCTGTGAAAATCCAGGTCTATTCGGCAATAATTACCTACTGCCTGGTTGCATTGGTTCGTAACAAATTGAAAGTTGACCGCTCAACCTACGAAATATTGCAGATTTTGAGCATATCTCTACTAGATAAAACACCTCTAAATGAGCTGCTTACAAATCAGAATTACAAAGATGTCAAAGAACTATATGGTAAACAGCTGGAAATCAGCTGGTATTAATCGGACACTAATGATAATTATTATCTTCTCAATGCATTTAGATTAATCCATTCAGCTAATTGATCATGAAAAGAATATGCACTTTCATTATGCTCAGCTTTTTCCTTGTATCAGTCAATGCACAGTTTGCCAGGATGGAGGGTGTTATCACAGGAGCTGATCATCGAGAAGGACTCTTTGGGGTAAACATTATCCTCAAAGGGACAATAATAGGAACCATTTCCGGGATACATGGTGATTATATACTGGAGGATATACCCCCCGGGGACTATGTGCTCTTGTATTCTTATATAGGCTATAAAACTATTACCCAGGAAATCAGTCTGGAACCCGGGGAGACGCTAACACGTAATATTGAGCTTGAGGTGGGCCCCATCGATCTTTCAGCAGTTACTATTGAAGCATATCAACCATTCTCAGCTGCTTCATCCAAGGCGATAAGGAATTTTGACCTTAAGATCAAGCCCGTTCGTTCCGCCCAGGATGTATTAGGCCTGGTACCCGGACTATTCATTGCGCAGCATGCCAGGGGAGGAAAACGGAGCAGATATTTATGCGTGGATTTGATGCCGATCATGGAACGGATGTGGGCGTATATGTGGATGGGTTGCCGGTAAATATGGTCACTCACGGGCATGGTCAAGGCTATGCCGATCTTCATTTTATAATTCCTGAAACCATTGAGGGACTCACAGTCTATAAGGGTCCGTACTTTGCGCGATTTGGGAATTTCGGAACAGCCGGATCGGTGGATCTCAGGACAACAGATCACCCCGATCACAACCTGATGAAGCTGGAAGGGGGCATGTTCAATACCCTGAAGGCAACCACCATCCTGAAGATCCCTACCAATGGCAAGCATCAGAGTGCCTATATTGCAGGACAATATTCACATTCCGATGGCCCCTTTGAATCTCCACAGGGATTTAACCGCGGGAACATTTTGGAAAATTCCATACACATCTTACTGCTAACAGTGAACTAGGGATCGCACTGGGTGCTTTTTCTTCAGCCTGGGATGCTTCCGGGCAGATTCCCGATCGGGCCGTGAGAAGCGGGCAGATTGATCGTTTCGGTGCCATAGATGATATGGAGGGCGGAACCACCGGAAGGTATAATATTTCAGTTGATTACCATTTTACAGAAGGTTATGACCATGATTTTGTCGTTCAGGCCTATATGTCTTCCTATGACTTTAAACTTTACTCCAACTTTACCTTTTTCCTGGAGGATTCGGTCAACGGTGTAGCAACAGGTGTCAACCGTAACGGGGTAGTTAACACGTGTGAGATAACCAGTGCGCTCTGGAAAGAGATTGGCTGCCGTTTCATCACCCACGGAACAATCCTTATCCAGGCCGGGAAAAGGCCCGATATGAAGCTGGATTACGGCGATGGAACCTGTGATCCTGTGGCTACCTTATTTGTCGACGGCCAAACCAAAGAGGTACGACTGAAAAGGTGGTAAGCCCGGTTTTACCTGTGCTGTTTCAGGAAAACCCGGATTCCGCTCAGCTCTATGTTGAGAAAACCATCTCCTGGTTTTAAGCTAACCGGTTCCGGACATTGCCGAGGTTAAGCATTCACCGCAGCCTAGCTTAACTCAGCGTCCACATTAATGGGGTAAGTCCAGTATTCGATTCCATTGCGGATTGGATTAGTAAGAACTGAATCAATTTGTGGAGTTTTCAACGGTAAACTCACGAATACTCTGGACCTGCTGGCCATCTACTTCGATGTGTGCAGTGATCTTGTAATGGCCCTTCACGTCGGGGACAGATATCTCAGAATTCAGGATGATCCGGCCGGTGGCAGGAATAGTGATTTCATGTTTATGGGTGGAAATAATCCTTGACTCCTCATTCAAAGATATTTTGAGGGTTCCATCCCAGGTTTCATTGTAGTCATTAATTACATAAACTTCAAACTGTTGATTTGATCTACCTGCTGCGGTTCTCTTCCAAAAGTTGATCATAAGCCCAACGGGAGAGAATGCGGGTTTTACATACTGCACAAATTTGGGTTCAAAGGTGAGGTTTTTGATATCGATAAAGTGATCGCTTGTCTGTCCCCGTGGATCTTCAGGTCTTGAGTAGGCCAGTCCGCAAAAATGCAGTACCCCTGCACATAAGCGGTGTGCACGCCAGTATTCAGTTAACATTCCCATATGCTTGGTGTATACATCAATACGCTGTTCTTTGGTGAGATTTTCGCTAAAACAGACATCATACACCCGATCTGTCAGGGTGGTGGTTGAGCCATCCCGGTTAAGCCATAGCCAGGCATATTCGTTGATAATTATTGGATTGTCATATCGTGCCCCCTCAGGATTCGGATTGCGTTGATTCACATCGTTATTTGGGATGATCACCTTGTAAAGGTGATCGGATAGGGGCCCTTTTTCAGAGGGATGGTCATTACGTGCATATTTATGAAACAGGTAAGGATGCGACTCAATGGGATCTGTGGGATTATCCGGTGCAGACCATCCGTTTTCCCAGGGACGGTTGGAAATATCAAGGTGCCGGACCATTTTTGAGGCTTCGACGGTTTCGGGAGCTATCGTTTCATTCTGGGCATCCCAAATTACCACACTTGGATGGTTCCAGTGTTCTGGCAGCCATACTTTGAACTCATTTGCCAGATGTTCAGCTGTCACTTTCGGATAGATCCCATCAAAACGAGAGGCCCAGATCGGGTATTCATTTTGAATGAGAAAGCCCAGGCTATCAGCAATTTCATACCACCTTTCAGGAGGTAAGCCGATGCAATAACGTATGCTGTTCCAGTTCATCTCCTTAAATCGACTGTGTAAGGTGGTTACCCATTGGTCGTTCCAGGGAAGATCATCTCTTTCGGGGTCCTCAAAAAACCGGTGAATACAAACATTGGTACCTCGCATATAGTAAGGTTCTCCATTTAACAGATAAGGTCCACCCTCGGGGTTGTGGGTAAACGTACGCATACCAAAACGGGTTACTGATTTATCCCCTGCTGTTTCTAACTCCACTTCATAGAGGAATGGAGTTTCAGGAGTCCATAAGTTCACATCAGAAAGTTGGACAGTGAAATCCAGTTTTGAATCTTGCTTTCCTGAATTGGTTCCGGGAGCATAGTTTCCTTCGGCTACCACCTTTCCTGATACCCGCTCACGAATGATATAATCCACCTCTTCATCCTGTTCAGCAGATAATTTTTCAAGTTCAGCTACAATTCTGACTCTCCCTTTATCTATGTCAGGTGCTATCTGAACACCGGAGATATATGGAAAGCCGGTTGTTATTAGTTTTACCTCATCATAAATTCCGGGGATGTATTTTATTTTCTCAAAGTCATTGCCGTTTATCACCGTATCCGGCAGGTTGTTTCGACATCCTACTGAAATAACCAATTCATTTTCCTGGTTTTTTCCTTTCAAAAATGGTTTCAGATCGAACAGGGCAGGGGTAAAGTTATATAGATTCTCACCCGCAAACTGCCCGTTCACATATACCCTTGTGTGATATTTGGCCATATTAATTTTCAACCTGACCAGATCGGCTTCTTTCACTTGAAACCTCTTTCTGTACCAATAGACTGAGTTATCATAGGCCAACTCCTGATCGTCCAATACCGGCACTGCCATATCGATAAGTCCGGGCACAGGAATTTTGGAAGAGTAATTTGTTGGTATGTCTGAAACAGTATCTGTTTTAGTAATTTCCCATTCACCATTCAAACTAATTTGATGCCGCTTTTGATCCTGATCTGTGCAAGCGGCGAGAAAAAGTAATACCAGGATCAATCCAGCTGTGATTCTCATTATAATAGATTTAATACATGAATTTCATGTCTTTTAACCAGAGCAGGAAACTATCCTGCCAGCTGGCAACACTGTATCCTCTTCCAACTCCAGAATCAAAACCATGCCTTCCTATGGAATATATATGGAGCTCTGAAGGTACATTTTTTTCCATCTGGGTGCTGTATAGTTTGATACATTTATGTGCCGGAGTCACATCATCCTCAGCGCCGTTGATCATAAACATGGGGGGAATATCATCATTTTGTTCAATTGCATCATACGTAGCATCGCGGATTCCCGGGTAGACAAGGCAGGCAAAGTCGGGGCGGGTTTGCTGACTGAAATGGGTATAGCCTGGCAGTTTGTCCTCATACATCTCAAGGGCTGCATAAAGTGCCAGGGCACCACCTGCGGAATAACCACAGATGCCGATTTTATTTTTATCAATTTCCAACTCATCTGCCTGGCCGCGTAATATATGAAGGGCCTGTTTTGCATCGGCATATACTTCTCCGTTATACTGATCTCTTGTTAGAGTGAAACCTTCTGCCTTGGAATAAGTCCTTACGTTTCGAGATTTGGTGCCAGTTTTTTCGCCAGTATTCCTGTAAATCCATGTAAACCAGTGTAATATTTTACATAAAATGAACAGTTAATTTTAATAACGAAAACATTAAAATCTCTGAAGTCAGATTTGGTATTTAATGATTTTTGACTTAAATATGTAAAATGAAAATTATGAAAAGTGATATAATTTGCTTATTAACAAGTCGTTACAACGAAAACAACCAGCAAAAAACTATCACTTTTCAGATTAAAAAATATTTTTGACAGGAGTTAAACCAAATTGGCCACGATTAAATAGCTTTTGTCTTATTGCCGGGATTAAAACCGGCTCAAAAAATTAATTTGGATTTTTAAGTAATAATACTATTATTCCAAAATCCCTTTGGATTTTTAACTCGCTATCAAATATATCAATTTTGCCATTGTTTCTTTTTGCCTGACCAGCAATAAAACTTTACGGGGTATTTTGG
>Ga0164313_10005941_pt1 | contig 10787 bp, 20 predicted proteins | sample GuaBasSedimGuay4_FD_113735 | JGI IMG/M metagenome (GOLD analysis project Ga0164313, IMG submission 113735) | Subseafloor sediment microbial communities from Guaymas Basin, Gulf of California, Mexico - Guay4, Core 4569-4, 0-3 cm | ecosystem: Environmental > Aquatic > Marine > Hydrothermal vents...
CATGGGACAAAAGACAAATCCAATAGGAAATCGTTTAGGAATCATCAGAGGATGGGAATCTAACTGGTACGGTGGAAATGACTACGGAGATAAACTTGCAGAAGATAGTAAAATTCGTAAATACATCCATGCTAGATTATATAAAGCAAGTGTTTCAAGAGTAATTATTGAGCGAACCCTTAAAATTGTAACCGTTACTATCACTACTGCTCGCCCTGGTATTATTATTGGGAAAGGTGGTCAAGAGGTAGACAAATTAAAAGAAGAGCTTAAAAAGATTACAGGAAAAGAAGTGCAAATTAATATCTTCGAAATTAAGCGTCCAGAATTAGATGCTAAATTAGTAGCAGCAAGTATTGCTCGTCAAATTGAAAATAGAATTTCATACAGACGTGCTATAAAAATGGCTATTGCTTCTACAATTCGCATGAATGCGGAAGGTATTAAAGTGCAAATTTCGGGTCGTTTAAATGGCGCTGAAATGGCACGATCAGAATCTTATAAAGAAGGTAGAATACCTCTTTCTACATTTAGAGCAGATATTGATTACGCACTAGAAGAATCTAACACAACCTATGGTAAAATAGGCGTAAAGGTTTGGATAATGAAAGGTGAAGTTTATGGTAAAAGAGAATTATCTCCATTAGTTGGCTTGTCTAAAAAAGGCAAAGGAAACGCAGGTGGTGGTAAAGGATTTGGAAGAAATAAACCTCGCAGAAGATAATTTTTTTAAATTTAAAAGATGTTACAACCAAAAAGAGTAAAATATCGTAAAGTACAGAAAGCGAAAGGCAATATGAAGGGTTTCTCGCAAAGAGGTCACACTCTTTCAAACGGAATGTTTGGTATTAAAGCTTTAGATCAAAACTTGCTTACTTCACGTCAAATTGAAGCAGCTCGTATTGCAGCAACTCGTTACATGAAAAGACAAGGAAGTTTGTGGATTAAAATTTTTCCAGACAAGCCTATTACCAAGAAACCATTAGAAGTACGTATGGGTAAAGGTAAAGGTGCTCCTGAATATTTTGTAGCAGTTGTTAAACCAGGAAGAATTATGTTTGAAATAGGAGGTGTTTCTATGGAAATAGCAAAAGAAGCCTTAAGACTAGCAGCACAAAAATTACCTGTAAGAACAAAATTTGTAATTGCAAGGGATTTTGATTTTGAAAACGAATAATTTATAAGAAGATGAAATCTTATTTTTTGATAAGATTCATGTGAAATAATTTTTAATAAAGTACAAATGAAACAAACGGAAATTAAAGAACTATCAGTAGAAGAATTAAATGAGAAATTAGTTTCTTTCAAAAAAAACTACACTGATTTGAAACTTGCACATGCAATTTCACCTTTAGAAACTCCAATGCAATTGAGAGCTGTAAGAAAAACAGTTGCTAGAATCGCAACAGAATTAACTAAAAGAGAATTACAATAATTGTAATTACATTTGAAGAGATGGAAAAAAGAAATCTTAGAAAAGAAAGAGTAGGTGTAGTTTCGAGTAATAAAATGGAGAAATCTATTGTTGTTGCAGAAGTGAAACGAGTAAAACACCCTATGTATGGAAAATTTGTATTGAATACAAAAAAATACGTAGCGCATGACGAGAATAACGATTGCAACATTGGAGATACAGTAAAAATAATGGAAACTCGCCCATTAAGTAAATCTAAACGTTGGAGACTAGTAGAAATTCTAGAAAGAGCTAAATAATTATGTTACAACAAGAATCAAGATTAAAAGTAGCGGACAACACCGGAGCAAAAGATGCTCTTGTAATTCGTGTACTTGGCGGAACAAAAAAACGTTACGCTTCGGTAGGAGACAAAATTGTAGTAGCAATTAAACATGCTACTCCAAACGGAACTGCTAAAAAAGGGCAAGTATCTAAAGCGGTCGTGATTAGAACTAAAAAAGAAATTAGACGTAAAGATGGATCTTATATTAGATTTGACGATAATGCGTGTGTTTTATTAGATTCTACATCAGGAGAAATGAGAGGTACTCGTGTTTTTGGACCTGTAGCTAGAGAACTTCGTGATAAACAATTCATGAAAATTGTATCATTAGCACCAGAGGTGCTTTAATATTGTTAGAAGATGACAAAGCTAAAAATTAGAACAGGAGATACAGTAAAAGTTATTGCTGGTGATCATAAAGGAGAACAAGGAAAAGTTGTGAAAGTTTTTATTACAAAAAACAGAGCAATTGTAGAAGGAGCTAACATGGTTTCAAAGCATACAAAACCTAGTGCCGATAATCCACAAGGAGGTATCGTGAAAAAAGAAGCATCTTTACACATTTCTAACTTAATGTTAGTAGAAAAGGATGCTACTACAAGAGTAGGATTCCGTATGGAAGGAGACAAGAAAGTTAGGTTTTCAAAAAAAACTAAAGAAGTATTATAGTTATGGAAAATATGCCAAGACTTAAAAAAGATTACAATAGCAGAGTTAAAGCTGCGTTAACCAAAGAGTTTGGTTATAAAAATGTAATGGAAATACCTGAATTACAAAAAATTGTAATTAGCAAGGGAGTTGGAGCTGCTATTGCAGATAAAAAATTGATTGACTATGCTCTTGAAGAGTTAGCAACAATTACAGGTCAAAAAGCAATTTCAACTATTTCGAAAAAAGATATCGCGACATTTAAATTGCGTAAAGGAATGCCAATTGGTGTTAAAGTTACTTTACGTGCAAGTAAAATGTACGAATTTTTAGACAGATTTGTTACTGCATCTTTACCTCGTGTAAGAGATTTTAAAGGTGTTAATGCAACTGGGTTTGATGGAAGAGGAAATTATAACTTAGGTGTTACAGAACAAATTATTTTCCCTGAAATTAATATTGATAAAGTAAATAAAATTGGTGGTATGGATATTGCTTTTGTTACTTCTGCTAACACAGATAAAGAAGCAAAATCATTATTACACGAACTAGGTGTACCATTTAAAAAGAATTAGAAGATGGCAAAAGAATCAATGAAAGCTCGCGAAGTTAAAAGAGCTAAAACGGTTGCAAAATATGCGGAAAAAAGAAAAGCTTTAAAAGAAGCTGGTGATTATGAAGCATTGCAAAAATTACCAAAAAACGCATCTCCAATACGTATGCACAATCGTTGTAAACTAACAGGTAGACCAAAAGGGTATATGCGTCAATTTGGGATTTCTCGTGTAACTTTTCGTGAAATGGCAAACCAAGGTTTGATACCAGGTGTTAGAAAAGCAAGCTGGTAAAAAAGAATTTAATGGGTTTCAGGTTTGGCAATAGTGCCAAATACCAAAACCGTAAATATATATTATGTATACAGATCCAATAGCAGATTATTTGACAAGAATAAGAAATGCTGCAAGTGCAAAACACAGAGTGGTTGAAATACCAAGCTCTAACTTAAAAAAAGAAATGACCAAAATTTTATTTGATCAAGGTTATATTTTAAGTTATAAATTTATTGAAAACAAAGTTCAAGATTCAATAAAAATTGCTTTGAAATATGATAAAACATCAAAGCAACCAATTATTAAAAATATTGAACGCATAAGCAAGCCAGGTTTACGTAAGTATGCTGGAGCAAACGAAATGCCAAGAGTATTGAACGGATTAGGTATCGCAATTATTTCTACTTCAAAAGGTGTTATGACGAATAAAAAAGCTCGTCAAGACAATTTGGGTGGAGAAATTTTGTGTCACGTTTATTAAAAGCAATAAAAAATGTCAAGAATAGGAAAAAGCCCAATAGCAATTCCGGAAGGAGTTTCCGTTGATATTAAAGACAACGTAGTTACCGTAAAAGGTAAGCTAGGCGAGTTATCTCAAAATATAGGTGAGATTGCGATAAAAAATGAAGACGGAATCTTAACTTTAGAAAGAGCATCCGATGTTAAAGAAATAAGAGCCAAACACGGTTTGTATAGAGCTTTAATCAGTAACATGATGGAAGGTGTATCAAAAGGCTGGACAAAAGAATTGGAATTGGTAGGAGTTGGTTATAGAGCTTCTAATCAAGGTCAAAAACTAGATTTAGCATTAGGGTTTTCACATAGTATTGTTTTAAATATTGCTCCAGAAGTAAAAGTAGAAACAGTATCAGATAAAGGTAAAAATCCAATTATTAAATTAACTTCTTTAGATAAACAATTAGTGGGACAGGTAGCAGCAAAGATTCGTTCTTTCCGTTTGCCAGAACCATATAAAGGTAAAGGAGTTAAGTTTGTAGGTGAAATATTAAGAAGAAAAGCAGGTAAAACTGCATAATTAGTATAGTTATGGCATTGACAAAACTTCAGAGAAGAAAAAGAATAAAAAACAGAATTAGAAAAGTTGTTTCAGGTACCGCTACCAGACCAAGATTATCGGTTTTTAGAAGCAACAAAGAAATTTCTGTTCAATTGATAGATGATATTACAGGACAAACATTAGTTTCTGCAACATCAAAATCTAAAAAGGAAAAAGGAACTAAGATAGAAATTGCAGCAGCAGTTGGAAAATCTTTAGCAGAAAAAGCCGCAAAAGCAGGAATTGAAAACTGTTCTTTTGATAGAAACGGTTATTTATACCACGGTAGAATAAAATCTCTAGCAGAAGGAGCAAGAGAAGCAGGTTTAAAATTTTAATACTATACCATGTACAAAAAATATAATAATATAGAACGAGTAAAACCTAGTGGTTTAGATTTAAAAGATCACTTGGTAGGAGTACAAAGAGTTACTAAAGTAACCAAAGGTGGTAGAACCTTTAGCTTTTCTGCAATTGTTGTTGTTGGAAACGGCGACGGTGTAGTAGGGCACGGAATGGGAAAATCACAAGATGTTGCTTCCGCTATAGCGAAAGCAATTGAAGATGCTAAAAAGAACTTAGTAAGAATTCCTATTATCAAACAAACATTACCTCACGAACAAAAAGGTAAATTTGGTGGAGCACAAGTGTTTTTAAGACCAGCATCTCACGGTACTGGAGTTATTGCAGGTGGAGCGGTACGTGCCGTATTAGAATCGGTTGGTGTACATGATGTATTATCAAAATCACAAGGTTCTTCAAACCCTCACAATGTTGTTAAAGCTACTTTTGACGCTTTATTAAACTTGCGAGATGCAAAAACTATTGCAAAACAAAGAGGTATTTCATTAGAAAAAGTATTCAACGGATAAAAATTGGACGATGAAAAAAATTAGAGTAACACAAGTACGTAGTAAAATAAGACGACCTAAAAATCAAAAGCTAACATTGGAAGCTTTAGGATTACACAGAATTGATCAAGTAGTTGAACACAATGCAACTCCATCAATTCTTGGAATGGTAAAAACAGTTAATCATTTAATTTCTGTAGAAGAAATTTAAATAAGAGATAAAGATTATGCAGTTAAATAACTTAAAACCAGCAAGAGGTTCGGTAAAAGCAGGAAAGAGAATTGGTAGAGGTCAAGGATCTGGAAAAGGAGGAACCGCAACTAGAGGTCATAAAGGTCAAAAATCTCGTTCAGGATATTCAAGAAAAATTGGATTTGAAGGAGGGCAAATGCCTTTACAACGAAGAGTACCTAAATTTGGATTTACGAACATAAACCGTAAAGAATATCAAGGAATTAATCTAGATACATTACAACAATTAGTAGAAAATGGTAAAATTAAAGATACCATTACTATGGATGTTTTAATAGAAAATAGATTGGCTCGTAAAAACGACTTGATTAAAATCTTAGGAAGAGGAGAATTAAAAGCAAAATTAAATATATCGGTACATAAATTTACTGCTTCTGCAAAAGCAGCAATTGAAAAAGCCGGCGGAGAAGCCGTTACCATTTAATTACCAAAATTTAAATGAAAAAATTAATAACTAGCATCCAAGATATTTGGAAAATTGAAGAGTTGAGAACTAAAATTATACTAACATTAGGTTTAATGGTAGTGTATAGATTAGCAGCTCAACTTCCTTTGCCAGGAATAGATCCTACGCAATTAACAGGTATAGAAAATAATACCAGTGATGGTTTATTAGGCTTGTTAAATGCCTTTACAGGAGGAGCTTTTGCGAAAGCATCTGTAATGGCTTTAGGAATTATGCCTTATATCTCTGCTTCGATTGTAGTACAATTAATGGGAATTGCAGTTCCTTATTTGCAAAAATTGCAGAAAGAAGGAGAAAGTGGCAGAAAAAAAATAAACCAAATTACACGTTGGTTGACTATTGGTATTTTATTAATTCAAGCTCCTGCTTATTTAGTAAGTTTACCATCATTAGGAATTCCAGAAAGCGCCTTTTTATTAGGAACAGGACCTTTATTTTACTTTTCATCCATACTACTATTAACAACAGGTACTGTTTTTGCAATGTGGTTAGGGGAAAAAATTACAGATAAAGGAATTGGTAATGGTATATCCTTATTAATTATGATAGGTATTATTGCTCGTTTTCCAGCATCGTTTGCACAAGAGTTTACTTCAAAAGTAACACAATCAAATGGTGGATTGATTATGATTTTAATTGAAATTGTAGTGTGGTTTGTAGTAATATTCTTAAGTGTTTTATTAGTAGATGCAGTACGTAGAATACAAGTGCAATACGCTCGTAGAACCGTTGCCGGAAGTATTCAAGATGCAGCAGGAGCCAGACAATATATTCCTTTAAAGTTAAATTCATCTGGTGTTATGCCAATTATATTCGCGCAAGCATTAATGTTTGTACCGGGATTGTTAGCAAGCTCTGAGAATAATACTTTAAAATCAATTGGAATTGCATTTCAAGATATGTTTGGATTTTGGTATAGTTTATTATTTGCAGTATTAATTATAATTTTTAGTTATTTTTACACCGCAATAACAATACCAACCAATAAAATGGCAGACGATTTAAAAAGAGGTGGTGGATTTGTACCAGGAATTAGACCAGGAAAAGATACGGCAGATTATTTAGATACAATACTATCACGTATTACCTTACCAGGATCTATATTTTTAGCAATGTTAGCAATTTTACCAGCAATTATAGTGCAGGCAGGAGTGCAACCAGGTTGGGCAATGTTTTACGGAGGAACTTCGTTATTAATTATGGTAGGTGTTGCAGTAGATACATTACAACAAATTAATGCACATTTATTAAACCGTCATTATGATGGATTAATGAAAACAGGTTCAAAAAGAAATATATCAGAATAATATGGCTAAACAACCCGCAATAGAACAAGATGGACGTATCAATGAAGCATTGTCAAACGCAATGTTTAGAGTTGAATTAGAAAACGGTCATGTGGTAACCGCTCATATATCTGGAAAAATGAGAATGCATTATATTAAATTGCTTCCAGGAGATAAAGTGAAATTAGAAATGAGTCCTTATGATTTAACTAAGGCGAGAATTACTTATAGATATTAAAAGTTAATAACGAGATGAAAGTAAGAGCATCAGTAAAAAAGAGAAGTGCCGACTGCATTATAGTACGCAGAAAGGGCAGATTATATGTAATCAATAAAAAGAATCCTAGATTTAAACAAAGACAAGGATAATTATGGCAAGAATAGCAGGAATTGACATCCCAAAGAATAAAAGAGGCGTAATCGCATTGACGTATATCTTTGGAATAGGAAGTAGCAGAGCAAAAGAAATTTTAGCAAATGCAAAAGTTGACGAAAGTATTAAAGTTCAAGATTGGAGTGATGATCAAATCGCAGCCATTCGTGAGCAAGCAGGTACTTTAACAATTGAAGGTGAATTAAGATCTGAAATTCAATTAAGTATTAAACGCTTAATGGATATTGGATGTTATAGAGGAATTAGACATAGAGTTGGTCTTCCGTTAAGAGGACAACGTACTAAGAATAATTCTAGAACTCGTAAAGGAAAAAGAAAAACCGTTAAAGGAAAAAAATAACTGAATAATAGTTAAAGATGGCAAAGTCAAATAAAAACACGAAAAAACGTAAAGTAATTATTGAAGCAGTTGGAGAAGCTCATATTACAGCATCGTTTAATAATATCATTATTTCTTTAACAAATAAGAAAGGAGATGTGATTTCATGGTCAAGTGCAGGGAAACAAGGTTTTAGAGGTTCTAAAAAGAACACACCTTATGCAGCACAAACAGCCGCAGAAGATTGTGCAAAAGTAGCACATGAAGCAGGTTTACGTAAAGTAAAAGTGTATGTAAAAGGACCAGGAAACGGAAGAGAATCTGCAATAAGAACATTGCATAACAACGGTATTGAAGTAACCGAAATTATTGACGTTACTCCAGTAGCACATAATGGTTGTAGACCTCCGAAAAGAAGAAGAGTTTAATAAAAATAATTATAAATAAGTAAGGATTAGATTATCGAAGGAATGCCTTAATTCATAATCCCTTAAAAAATATTTAAAATGGCAAGATATACAGGACCAACATCAAAAATCGCCCGTAAGTTTGGAGAAGCAATCTTTGGAGACGATAAAGCATTAGAAAAAAGAAATTACCCACCAGGACAACATGGAAACAATAGGAGAAGAGGTAAACAATCGGAATATGCAATTCAATTAAAAGAAAAGCAAAAAGCAAAATATACCTATGGTATATTAGAACGTCAGTTTCGTAATTTATTTAAAAAATCTTCGGGTAGTAAAGGTATTACAGGAGAGGTTTTATTACAATTATGTGAATCTCGTTTAGACAATGTAGTATACCGTTTAGGTATTGCACCAACTCGTAGAGGAGCCCGTCAGTTAGTTTCTCATAAGCATATTACAGTAAATGGAGAATTGGTAAACATACCTTCTTATTCATTAAAAGCTGGAGATGCTGTTGGAGTACGTGAAAAATCAAAATCATTATTAGCTATCGAAAATTCATTAGCAGCAAAATCTAATGTGTACGAATGGTTAACTTGGAACAATGAAACTTTAGAAGGACGATTTGTAACGCTACCAGAAAGAATTCAAATTCCAGAAAACATTAACGAGCAGTTTATCGTTGAATTATACTCTAAATAATTTTTAAAGATAGAATTAACTTATGGCAATATTAAATTTTCAAAAACCAGATAAAGTATTAATGATTGAATCTACCGATTTTGAAGGTAGATTTGAATTCAAACCTTTAGAACCAGGTTACGGATTAACCGTTGGTAACGCTTTGAGAAGAGTTCTTTTATCATCGTTAGATGGTTATGCAATAACTTCTTTAAGAATTGAAGGTATAGAACACGAATTTTCAACAATTAAAGGTGTTGTTGAAGATGTTACAGAAATTATTTTGAACTTAAAACAAATGCGTTTTAAGCAACAAATAGAAGATACAGATAACGAAACCGTAATTTTATCTAGCACTGGGAAAACTCAATTAACTGCTGGAGATTTTCAAAATTCAATTTCAGGATTTCAAGTTTTAAATCCAGATTTAGTTATTTGTAATATGGAATCTTCTGTGAAATTAGACATGGAAATAACCATAGATAAAGGTAGAGGTTTTGTATTGGCAGAAGAAAATAAAAAAGTATCAGCTCCGCTAGGAACTATTTTTATTGACTCTATTTATACGCCAATTAAAAATGTGAAATACGCGATTGAAGACTTTCGTGTGGAACAAAAAACTGATTACGAAAAATTAATTTTTGATATTATAACAGACGGATCAATTACGCCAAAAGATGCCTTAATGGAATCGGCTAAAATATTAATCCACCACTTTATGTTATTCTCGGATGAGCGTATTACGCTAGAAGCGGATGAAATATCAAAAACAGAAACTTATGATGAAGAATCACTTCACATGCGTCAACTATTAAAAACTCGTTTAATTGATATGGATTTATCAGTAAGAGCTTTAAATTGTTTGAAAGCAGCAGAAGTAGATACACTGGGCGATTTAGTTTCATTTAATAAAAGCGATTTAATGAAATTTAGAAACTTTGGTAAAAAGTCTCTAACCGAATTAGACGAATTAGTAAATGTTAAAGGGTTAACCTTTGGGATGGATTTAACGAAGTACAAATTAGATAAAGAGTAATTTTGTTATTTAAATAACAAAAATTTAATAGTCAATTGAAAAATGAGACACGGAAAGAAATTTAATCATTTAAGTAGAAAAACAGCGCACAGAAAGGCGATGTTAGCAAATATGGCTTGTTCATTAATCGAGCATAAACGTATTAATACTACTATTGCAAAAGCAAAAGCTTTACGTCAGTATGTAGAGCCAATTATTACAAAATCAAAAAGCGATACGACACACAACAGAAGGTTGGCGTTTAAATCGTTAAGAGATAAATATGCAGTATCAGAATTGTTTAGAGATGTTGCAGTAAAAGTTGGAGATAGACCAGGAGGATATATTCGTATAATTAAATTAGGAAACCGTCAGGGAGATAATGCTTCTATGGCAATGGTAGAACTAGTAGATTATAATGAAATTTATAATCCGAAAGGAAATAAAAAGAAAAAATCAACAAGAAGAAGAGGTGGTAAAAAAGCGGATGTTACAGTAGACGCTGCTGCTCCTGAAACTGTTGAAGCCCCTAAAACAAAAGATGCCGATACTAAAGAAGAAGCATAAAATGATTTTAGAATAAAACATTTTTTAAAAGGATAGGCTATTATTTAGCTTATCCTTTTTTTGATGAAATTAGTTTAATTACTTATTCCTATTTTAATGAAGCATCCAATTAGAAAAAAAGCAATTCTTTTATTAGCAGACGGAACTATTTTTGAAGGAAAATCAGTTGGTATAGAAGGAACCGCCGTTGGCGAAATATGTTTTAATACCGGTATGACAGGTTACCAAGAAATATTTACCGACCCTTCTTATTACGGTCAGTTAATGGTTA
>Ga0164313_10005942_pt1 | contig 10785 bp, 10 predicted proteins | sample GuaBasSedimGuay4_FD_113735 | JGI IMG/M metagenome (GOLD analysis project Ga0164313, IMG submission 113735) | Subseafloor sediment microbial communities from Guaymas Basin, Gulf of California, Mexico - Guay4, Core 4569-4, 0-3 cm | ecosystem: Environmental > Aquatic > Marine > Hydrothermal vents...
CAAAATGATAAAACATATATCTTCTTTTCCCATACAATTAAAGGACAAGATTACAATATGCCCTTACTTCAAAAGTTAATCGATTTGAATGCTACATTAATTGACTACGAAGCAATAGCAAATGAAGAGGGGAAGCGACTTGTATTTTTTGGTAAATATGCAGGTCTAGCTGGAATGATTGACGCACTTTATGGTTATGGAATTAGGTTAAAAAATCTTGGTTACGAAACTCCGCTACTGAAATTAAAACCAGCCTATGAGTACAAATCTGTTGAAGAAGCAAAAGCAGAAATTGCCAAAGTTGGTGATGAAATAAAAGAGCAAGGAATGGCGGTTGATAAAGCTCCTTTTGTTTTTGGATTTATGGGCTACGGAAATGTTTCTCAAGGAGCTCAAGAAGTATTTGATGTACTCCCACACAAAATAATAGATCCAGACGAGTTAAAGAACTTGGATGATAGTTCGAATAATTTCTTCTACAAAGTTATTTTCAAGGAAGAGCATTTGGTCGAACCAAAAAATCAAGAAGATCAATTTGATTTGATGGATTACTTCACACATCCAGAAAAATACAGATCTAAATTTGAAGAATATATACCTTATATGAGTATGTTGGTAAATGCAATTTATTGGACCGAAGCATCTCCACGATTTTTAACAAAAGAATACTTCAAATCAAGAGATAAACACAAACTCGATGTAATCTGCGACATTACTTGCGACATTGATGGAGCTGTTGAATTTACAGTTAAATCAACACCATCCGATAATCCTGCATATGTTTATAATCCAATAGATGATTCTATCACAGATGGATATGTAGGAAAAGGAATTTTGGATATTGCAGTTGATAATCTTCCAACAGAATTGCCACGCAATTCTTCTATCGAATTTTCTGATTCTTTAAATCAATTTGTCCCTGGCATTGTAAATGCCGATAAATCAAAGTTATTTGAGGATGCTGGTTTTCCTCCAGAAATTGCGAGAGCAGTGATAGTTTACAATGGTGAACTAACCCCAAAATATAAATATTTGGAAGAATTTCTAAAATAAAATATTCATAGAATATGTAATTTGGTGTCCGATGGGCATGGTATTTTGATGCCAAATTCGATATATAACTCTTTATTAACAAATTATTTGAATCTACATCCAATATTTCAAATATCTATTCACATATTATGTTTAATTATACATAATGTCTGAAATGCTGATTAATAATAAAAAATATTTGAAACATTTTGAACTTTTCTTCGTCTACATCGGCAACCAACTAATATAATTCATTTTTTCTGGGGGGAACAAAATGAAATATATGACAATAGTTTTTGATCCTCAAGGAAACTAGAGGAAGTCTCCTTAGCAAGTGAATAATTGGTGTTATTTCACTCTTAAAATGTCAGAAATTTTTCTGGCATTTTTTAATTTAAATTGCCATTCTAAAATTAATTCTCCAAAATCAAAATGTTAACTGCAGATATCTTATCTTTGTGCATTAAAAATAAAAGTAGTTAAAATGTACGAAGATAAAAGAGAAGATTTAATCAAAGTATTAAGAGGTAAGGGGATAACAGATGAAAATGTACTGAGAGCATTTTTAAAAGTTGAGAGACATCTCTTTGTCCCTGAAATAATTAAGGCTCATGCATACTCTGATGTAGCACTCCCAATTGGTCAGGAGCAGACAATATCTCAGCCATATACTGTTGCATTTATGACACAAGCTCTAGAGTTAAGTAATAGAAGTAAAATTCTAGAAATAGGAACAGGCTCAGGTTTCCAGGCTGCTATATTGGTTGAAATGGGGATGAAAGTTTTTACAATTGAGAGGAATTATGAGATTCATCAGAAAACTCAAAAGTTGTATGACAGTTTAGGAATTAGGGCTGCCCTAATTTATGGCGATGGAACTATCGGATGGCAAGAGAGTGCTCCATATGATAGGATCATAGTTACTGCAGGAAGCCCAGAAGTACCCAAAAGATTACTTAATCAACTTGCTGTTGGTGGCAAAATGGTAATTCCAGTTGGGGATAGAAATATTCAGACGATGCAAATTATATCAAAACTTTCAAATGATGAATATGATATTGTAGAAATACCAAGTTTCAAATTTGTTCCACTAATTGGTAAAGAGGGTTGGAAAAGCGAGTAATTGTTATATTGGGTCCAACCTGTTCTGGGAAAACTTCACTTTCATTAATGTTGGCAGAATCTCTGAAGAGTGAAATAATATCAGCTGATAGTAGGCAAGTTTATCAAGACCTTTTTATTGGGACAGCAAAACCTACGTCATCTGAATTATTAATCGCAAAACATCATTTCGTTGATGCCTTAAATCCCGCAGAAGAATTTAATGTTAGCAAATTTGAAATAGAGGCCTTGAAAATAATTGATGAGCTACATCTGCAAAACAAAATTCCAATAGTTGTCGGTGGTTCGGGACTCTACATAAAAGCTATTGTTGAGGGGTTATGGAATGATGTTGATACCGATATAGTCTTTAGAGAAAATTTACTGAGAGAGAAAGAGGAATTTGGTAATCAATTCTTATATGATAAATTAGTGAAAGTTGATTCCAAAAGTGCTGAGACAATGTTACCACAGAATTGGAAACGTGTAATCCGTGCACTTGAAGTATTTCATCTTACTGGAAAATCGATCTTGGAATTTCAGCGGGAACATAAACGAGAATCCGATTTGGAGTTTCATCAATTTGGATTGAATTGGAAAAGGGAAGTACTTTACAATAATATTGAAGATCGAGTGGACGAAATGATAACCGCTGGATTGGTGGATGAAGTCAAATCCATTTTAGAGTTGGGTCATTCAGAAAAACTCAATTCCCTTAACACTGTTGGGTATAAAGAGATAATTGCATATATAAATGGTGAGTACAATTTGGAAAGAGCTATTGAATTAATCAAAAGAAACACACGGCGATTTGCAAAACGGCAGATGACTTGGTTCCGCAAAGATGAATCTATTAAGTGGTTTGAAATAAATAATAAAGATGAAATTATAGGAATTTGTGAGACTATTTTAAGGAAGAATCTTAAGGTGGGAGGGGAGAAGTGAAAAGTTAGAAGTTTGGAGAGAGAATTGAATAATGTTTCTTCTAACTTCCTACCTCTTGCATTGATTTTTATAAGTTAAAATAATATCAGGTAATATATGTTTAATGATGAATTAAAAATATTAAAGAAATACGCTACTAAAGTTAATGAACTTAAGGCTCATCTCAGGATTGACGAAAAGGAAAACAAAGTTCAAATTCTAAAAGATGTTAGTGAAGCAGATGGATTTTGGGATTCTCAGAAAACAGCTCAGAAAACATTGCAGGAAATTAAACAAAATCAAGTATGGATTGATGTTTGGAAAGTAGAAAATGATAAAATTGAAAATCTAAGTGAATTAATTGAACTAGCAGAACTGGAAGAAGATGAGTCGCTTAAGAATGATATTAAAAGTGAGTTAGAATCGATTGAAAAGTCGATTGCTGATTTAGAATTTAAAAGTATGCTTAGCGGAGCAGATGATAATCTTGATTGTATTTTAACAATTCACTCTGGTGCTGGTGGAACGGAGTCGCAAGATTGGGCAGATATGCTTCAGCGAATGTATTTGAGATGGGGTGAGCAGAATAATCAGCGAATGAAGATAATGGATAGACTTGACGGAGACGGAGCTGGGATTAAAAGTGTCACTATCGAAGTTACGGGTGAATTTGCATATGGATATTTAAAAGCAGAAAATGGTGTTCATCGTCTGGTACGTATTTCACCTTTTGATTCTGCTAAACGCCGCCATACATCTTTTGCATCTGTCTTTGTTTTTCCAATTGTAGATGATTCAATTGTAATTGAAATTAATAATGCTGATTTAAGAATCGACACATATCGTTCTGGTGGAAAGGGTGGACAGAACGTAAATAAAGTTGAAACAGCCGTTCGCATTACTCATATTCCGACTGGATTTGTTGCAGCTTGCCAGAGTGAGCGTTCTCAAGGGCAGAATAAATTAAATGCTATGAAAATGCTGAAAGCAAAAATGTATCAGGCAGAGGTAGAAAAGGCGCAAGCTTAAAAGAATGAGACCGAAAAGGGCAAAATGAAAATCGAGTGGGGGAGTCAAATACGTTCGTATGTTTTTCATCCATATAACATGGTAAAAGACCATCGTACAAATAGTGAAACCTCCAATGTACAATCAGTGATGGATGGAAATATAAATCAGTTTATAAAATCGTTCCTCTTAAAGTTTTCAGAGAACTAATTAATTGCAAAAATTATATTTTTTTATATAAAACATATAAATAACTCTTGTTAGCCTAAATCAATAGTCCTTGTGTATTTTCTTATTTTAATTTAGATTACGTCTAAATAAAAATAAGAATTTGCAGGTACAAAATGAAACTCAAGACAAGATTATTAATTTTAGGATTTTTACTATTCAGTTTTTCACAAATTAACGCCCAATTCGATTTCTTTGAGAGCAAAGTTAATATCGGAGGATATGGTGAACTCCACTACAATTACAAAAATCACAACGATGATATAACAAAAACTTTAGATTTCCATCGATTCGTTCTCTTCTTTGGGTATTCTTTTTCAGAAAAATGGACATTTATTTCAGAAGTAGAAATTGAACACAATTATGTAAAAGATGGACAAGGGGAGCTCTCACTTGAACAAGCTTATCTGGATTATCATTTTCAAGATTACTTAGGCTTTAGAGGCGGTGTTCTTTTAGCATCCGTTGGATTAATAAATGAGAATCACGAGCCAGTTTTGTTTTTTGGAGTTGAGCGACCAAGTTATAATAAATTTATTATTCCAACAACTTGGTTTGGAAATGGAGTTTCAGTCTATGGATCATTCAGCGGATTTGATTACAAATTTAATATTATGGAAGGCTTAAATAGTGATAAATTTAGTAATAGCGAGGGGATACGAGGTGGTCGACAGAAGGGATATAAATCTGATGCTTCAGAAATGATGTACAATTTCAATATTAATTACTATGGTTTCTCTGGATTAAAATTGGGTGGATCTGTAGTTTATAACGATGCAATTGGGGATACATCAAATATTCCTTTTACATTAATTGAGGTTCATGCAGATTATCGCAAAAACGGTTTTGTCCTAATAGGTGAACTGGGTAACATAAGTTATCAAAACTCAAATCTAGAGCAGTCTCTGGGTTATTATGTCGATTTAGGTTATGATTTCTCATATTTATTCAACTGGGAATGGCAAACAATTCCTTTTATACGCTACACCGATTACAACACAGCTGCTTCAACAGTTAATGGTGGTGATGAATTGTTGGCAAATCATCATAAAGCCTGGATGGTTGGGATTTCAATTCTTCCATTAAATAATGTAGTTCTTAAGGCTGATTATTCAGTTGATACAGTAGAATTAGATTTCGACAAAACTGACTATTTCAATCTCGGAATAGGATATAGATTTTAACAAAAGTAACACAGATTGATTAGTCGTTTTCTGACGGTCAATCTGTGAAGATTAAAAAAAGAAAAATTAATACTAAAATGTTTTTTATATGCGCAGATTGACCGTCCGTCGTTTGACGGACTAATCAATCTACGTCAGACTTTGATAATATTAACATATGAAAAAACTAATATTTTATTTGACTCTAATTTCAAACTTAATTTTTGGAAATGGGATTCAGGAAAGAACTGAATCCATTATCAAAAGCGAGTTTGGTGAGAACATTGAGATAACATATTCCAAATTCCAAATTGAAGAAAATGTAAAATCTCAAATTGAATTGGCAAGCAAACAGAGGTTCTTTTCAGAAACTATTTTTGTCTGGTCTATTACTTCAAATGATACTTTACAAGCATTGGGATTGATGGATAATGTTTACGGAAAGGCTCAGCCAATAACATTTTTAACAATTTTCACTTTGGATGGGAAAATTCATTCAAACCATATCATTAAATATAGAGAAGAACATGGTGGACAGGTAGCTAACGAAGATTGGAATAAACAATTTGTTGGAATGGATAATAATTCTGACATTAACAGTAATGTTGACGGTATAAGTGGAGCAACAATTTCTGTAAATGCTGTGAAGAAAGGTGTTCAAAAGCTTCTACTATTAATAGAAAATATTCAGATGACCAAAAAATAATTATGAATATCGAATTATACAGACTTGAGAAAAATCTAAAAAGATTTCTTTCAGCATTTCTTATTGTGCTAACCATTGGAGTTACGGTTGGTATTGTATATTTAAATTATACAACTAATACAACCCCTTCTGGAGCAATAGAAAGATACAATGGCTCTCAACAAGGGGAGTTGGATGAATTTGAAATAGCTGAAAGTTACCCGAAACAAATTAATGAACTTCTCCTTACAACTCATAATCATGTTATTTCGTTTGCACTTATCTTTGGACTTATTGGAATTATATTCTACTTCAATTCGGTAATTGTTGGCTTTTGGAAGAACTTCCTTATAATTGAACCGTTAGTCTCTACTGTAATTACATTTTCTTCTATTTGGGGAATTCGCTATATTCATGAGGGATTTGTTTATTTAACTGTTATCTCTGCCTTATTAATGTATGTTTCATTTTACGTTATGGTAGCAATCGCTCTATATGAATTAAACTTTAAATATAATGAAAACAAAAAAGAATGATTTTTTCGATAGGGTTTTTGAAGTAGTGGCTAAAATCCCATATGGAAAAGTAACTACATATGGTGCAATTGCAGAGGTTTGTGGAGTTAAATCGGCCGCTCGCACAGTTGGATGGGCATTGAATGGAGCATCAGAATCTGGATTGCCTTGCCATAGAGTCGTGAATAGATTCGGTGCATTAAGTGGAAAAATACATTTTGGATCTCCAACGTTGATGCGTGAATTATTGGAATCTGAAGGAATTGATTTTTCAGATGACGAATGTGTGGATATGAAAAAACACTTTTGGAGCCCACCTCAGTAATGGATTATAATGTTGAGATAAATATTTAATTCAGTCTCCTATTGATTTAAATTATTTTTATATTTATAAGTATAAAAAATTAGGTGCTGCAATGAAAAATCTTCAATTAATTACTGTTTTATTTCTACTTTTAGTATCAACTATTTTTCCCCAAAACAACAAAGTTTATCTTGGCAAAATTGAAGGAGACATTGACCTAGGTTTAGCTCCATATGTTAAACGAGTTGTGGCTGAGGCAGAGAAAAATAATGCATCCCTCATAATATTTAAAATAAATACATTTGGTGGAAGGGTTGATGGTGCTACTCAAATTAAAGATGCAATAATTAATTCTAAAGTTGAAACAATAGCATTTATTGATAAACGTGCTATTTCTGCTGGCTCTCTAATTGCCTTATCCTGTAATAGAATTGTGATGGTGCCAGGTGCATCAATTGGTGCAACCACTGTGGTTGATCAAGCTGGAAAGAAGCAAGCAGAAAAAGCGCAGTCATATATGCGCTCTGAAATGCGCTCAACTGCTGAGCGGACTGGACGCAGAACAGATGTAGCTGAAGGAATGGTTGATGAACGTGTTGAAATTGAGGGACTTGTAGATAGCACTCAACTAATCACTCTTACTTCAAAAGAAGCCGTGGAGTACGGAATTGCAGATACAATTCTTGTAAGTCTTTCAGATGTAATGGAATTTGCAGGAATTGCTAATGGAGAGATTGTTGAACTTGATGTTAATTGGGGTGAGAGTTTTATTCGTTTCATTAATAATCCAATTATTACTTCAATTCTCATGATGGTGATAATGGTTGGGATGTTTATGGAAATTAAAACTCCGGGGTGGGGAATTCCAGGAACAGCATCCCTAATTGCACTTGCTCTATTTTTTGGTGCTGGGTATATTCTTGAACTAGTAACAATTTTAGATATCCTACTATTTATAATTGGTGTTATTCTTATATTGGTAGAGATTTTTGTAATCCCCGGCTTCGGAGTTTTTGGTGTCGCGGGAATTATTTTAATGATCGCTGGCCTTTTTATGGGACTTGTGTCAGATTTCCCTTTAGTGGAGGGAGATTTGCTTTCATTAGCTATTATTCAGCTTGCTGGTTCATTTGTTCTTAGTGGCTTTGTAATGTATTTTCTGTCAAAAACTCTTCCCAAAACAAATATGTGGAATAGGTTAATATTAAATAAGGGAATTAAAGCTCGATCAGGATATACGGCTAATAAAGATTTTAAAAAGCTTATTGGATTGACAGGGGAAGCTCTTACAGATCTACGTCCAGCCGGCACTGCAATTATTGATGGTAAACGTTACGATGTTGTAACGCAAGGGGACTATATCGTTAAAGATTCAAAAATAGAGGTGATGGAAGAAGAAGGCTCCAAGATTGTTGTGAAACAATCGGATTCCTAATAGTTTAGTCTTAAAAAAGAAAACTTCTCAATATTCTTTTAGAGATTATTGAGAAGCTTTCTTTTTAATTATGAAACTAACTCTAAATAATAGAGTAGATTTAATGTTTTATTGTAATAATTCTATAATATTTTTATTAGTACTAGTATCTGTTCGTTTTGCTTTTATTGGAGATTGGTTTTGATCAATTCCATCAATATCAGTTTGCATTTCCATACTTGTAGAAGTTTCTGAATAGAGAACTAATCCTTTTGATTTGCTAAATCTAATAGTTCCACTCCCAGATACAACAGGATCGTAGAAATAGAAATTCATTCCTTGTTCAATTGCAGTATGTTCACCCACAAAATTAATTGAAAGTCCAGCATTAAAAACTGCAATTGAATCGTTATCAGATGTTGTAAGATCTGTTAGTTGAAAAGTAACAATATTTTCAATTTGAAAAAGTGCATATTGAGAATTATAACTTTCACTCCAAGAATAATTTATTGAAACTTTTTCGAATGGGAATTTCCTAAAAATTTGTTCAGAAAGGGCACGAAGAACTGAATTGGTAATAGTGCTGCTCAATTCATTCTTTTGCTCTTGAGAAAGATTGCCTGCTTGCTGCTGAATTGAGAATACTTCTTTTATAATTGAATTTGTATTATAGACTTTTAATATTTCGCCATGCTTTGTTAGGTCTACTGTAAATTTTTTCTTTTTTATAGCTTCATATTGCGCAAACATAATCCTTTCTTGAGAACCGAATATATATTTAGAATCATAATTGACTTCCTGACCATTTATTTCTCCAGAGACAATGATCGATTCTACAAAAATATCAATTTTTGCTATTCTAGAAGAATCAACATTCTTGACATCAAGTTGTACAATATATTCGACTTTTTGAGTTGCCAAAGTGTTACCCACCGTATCAGAAACTAATTCCTGAGCATTTGAAGAAAAAGTAGTAATCTTATATTTATGATTTTCACCCTTTCTAAAGTTATATTCTAGATAAAACCCATCTCCTTTTGGAGTAGTTACAAGATTACTGTTAACTTTAGTAGAAGTCGCATTAATATTAGTTTTATTCTCTTTTACATCAGAGCATGCAAACGCTATGATTAATAATAGAAGAGCGGTTAGTTTTTTCATTAGAACACCGATTAGTACAATAAATATTTTTCACGAAGATTTTTGAAATCCTCTAATTCAATTTCCCATGTTTCAAAAATTTGATTTGGGGATGAGTTACTTTTTAACATATTTGACAAGTTCTTATTCCCAAATAGTTTATCTAAATAATTTTTACGAAACTCAAAATCATTTGGATAGAGTTTATGGATAGAATAAAGGATTTCAATTCCAAACCTAAGGGCATTAAGTTTCTCTCTTTCAATGATTTTTACTTCAATTCCACTACACTCGATATTTTTATATTTGGGATAAGTAGACATATTAGGAATTGATTTTGGTGTAAATTTAATTTTTTTCAACTCAATTTCAGAATGTTCAAATGTATTTAATGTTTTTAGTAAGTCATCAGAATCAATATATGGGGCTCCAATCTTCAGAAATGGAGAATAAGTACCACGACCCTCAGAAACATTAACTCCCTCAATCAGGCACATTCCAGGATAAATAATGGCTGTTTCCAATCTTGGGATATTGGGAGATGGGGCTAACCAGGGAAGATTACAATCATCAAAGAAATATTCCCTTTTCCATCCATCCATTCTAATAACAGTTAAGTCAGCCTTTAATCCATTATCAAGCCAATTTTCCTCATTAAACATAATTGCAAGTTCGCAAATTGTCATTCCATGCTGTATTGGAATAGGAGCAATTGCGACAAACGATTTGTAAGCTTCAGTTCTAATTGGACCATCGACTAAAACGCCATTTATAGGATTTGGGCGATCTAAAACGATTATTGGAATATCATTTTCAGCTGCAGAAATTAAAATGTAATGTAGCGTTGAAATATAAGTATAGAACCTAGCTCCGATATCTTGAATATCAAAAATAAGGAGATCAACATCTTTGAGCATTTCTTTCGTTGGTTTCCGCGTCTTTCCATAGAGTGAATAGACGGGTAGTCCAGTCTTGGAATCAATACCATCTTTAATTGATTCACCATCAGGAGCGTTTCCCCGAATACCATGCTCCGGTCCGAAAAGGGTTGTAATATTAACATCGGATAATGTGCTTAAGGTGTCAACTAAATGAGTTCCATTACTTAAAACAGCTGAATGATTTGTAACAATTCCTAGATTCTTATTGCTAATTAAATGGATGCTGTCTGCTATCAAAATGTCAGCTCCGACTGTAACATTTACTTCTTGAGCCAAAACATTAGAGGTAAATAGATAAAACATTATAATAAATGGGGTTAGCGTGATGGA
>Ga0164313_10005943_pt1 | contig 10784 bp, 12 predicted proteins | sample GuaBasSedimGuay4_FD_113735 | JGI IMG/M metagenome (GOLD analysis project Ga0164313, IMG submission 113735) | Subseafloor sediment microbial communities from Guaymas Basin, Gulf of California, Mexico - Guay4, Core 4569-4, 0-3 cm | ecosystem: Environmental > Aquatic > Marine > Hydrothermal vents...
ACTTGCCAAGCTTATATTCAGCCACACCTCTATAAAAATAGGCGGCGCTAAAGTTCGAGTCGATTTCTATTGCTTTAGTAAACTGCTCAATGGCTTTGCTTTTATCTGCCAGCATGTAATTAATGCCATTATTAAAGAGAAAAGCACGCGATTGGCTAAAGGAGGCATGTGTTATAAACACCAGGCTTAGTGCAAAAAATGTATTCTTTATCATCAATTGTATATCTAGCGGTATGCTATACTTCCTCAACTAGGTATTATACCTAATTGCCAAAATAGGTTTTTTTCGTACGAAACTGGTTCCTAAACACCACAAATTTGTAAAGTCAATCAAAAGAAAACAAGTTATGAAAAGATTATTAGTGATACTAGGATTAATAGGAGTGGTGCATATTTCAACAGGGTTAAACTCCTCAGCTACACTTTTAAACCCAAAGAAAGAGATAAACGACAGTCGTAGTGCAGAATTATTATCACCACTAACACCTTTATTTACTGAATTGGATGGAAATCTATTCCTTGCTATTCAGACAATAGAAAAAATTTATGTTGAAGATGGCGACGTTGTAGAATTTGTATTTAGTCGTAAATCAAGGTTGATTAGTTTCCATATCAACGATATAAATCAAGATTTGATCGATAAAGGTGAGGCGCAACTTTTTGTGATGGTTCATCATGATCTTGCTTTAAAACTAAGATCGAATAGGTTAAAAGAGATCAACATAACCAGCAATGGTAATACATTCTCTATTCCGGTAAATAATTACTGGGTGCCTGATAATTATTTAACAAGTCTATAAAAAATATAAATTCTGATAATATGTTTCTCAATAATAAGAATATGGCGAAAATGAGCGAAACAACAATTGCTGAACAATATAGCCGCTATTTACAGCGAGTATCAATAGCGGAAGTGGCAAAGCGTGCTGACGGAACTAAAATTATTGATCAGCAAAGCTTTCTGGATTATAATGAATTTAAAGATTATTATCTCCTTGAGTTGGTAGGTCGGGGAGATAGAGACTACCTTAATAAGCTAGTCAATAAAATTCAGCATAAAGAGTTTGTGCAAGGAGCTTAAATGGATTCTAATTGCAAGAGGTTAAGTTCAACCAGGGCACCCATGGAATCACATTTTAAGAACCTCTTGTCCTTATGATAGGTAGACAACTCTTTACCAAGCTGCTTAATATGCGTATCAATTGATAATGGCATGGATTTCATTGCTGTTAGTAGCTCATTCAGGGTGTATCTTGAAGATCTGATGCGGTTAATAATTAAGCTCCTTTCTTCTAGCTCATACTGATGCATTGATTCAGGAGTCATTACCTCCATGCCTAGCTGAATTAGGGCATTGTTATGCTTAAAGTATTTAGGAAAGTACACTGCCTTGCGACTCTCGAATGACTGTTGATCGAAATCTATAGCTCGAATCCTGTAATGAACCTCTTCAAAATCCGGAGTAATATCAATAACAAAGTTACTGGAGTGCATATCGCCTAATAGCCTTACAAAAGTGCGCTCATTAAACTTTACAAATTCTTTTGCCAGACGTACCTTGTTTAATTGTTTGTCTTCAAGGTTGTTCAGTATAAATTGATCGCCCGGTATACCTATTATATGTTCTTCAACAAGCGTGTTATTATCAACGATGTAATTTATACGGTTTGGTGAGAGAAGGTGTTCCAGCTCGAGGCCATAAACCCTGGAGGCATCGGCAATCTTGATATAGAAATAGTCGAAGTTGTCGTTGATACTGTTGACTATTCGTACTCTAAAAGGTTTTGTATTACCAAAAGGGCAAATATCTATACGGTCTATAAACAAATGGTCAATAACATCAATTTGCCCTGCTGATTTAAGGTTTGAATAAACCATCTTCAAGCTTTTATGGATATGATCAACTTCTGATTGATCGTAAAGCACCGTTTCCCATAAGGTATCATGGCCATTATTGTCGTAAAGCGGGATTGAATTACTATAACGAGTTAAATCATCATAGCAAATGGCCGTAGATTCACGCTCCTGATGTTTAAGGTATTCTCGCAGGGGCTCATTAATTGTATAAATGAGTTTCTTTTTAGTGATCATTGCCATAATTCAAAGATAAGATAATCCAGTTTATTCATGACCCTGTCATGAATAATGACGATAATTTGCTGATACCTACCTATATCCAGCCAATTATGTCAGGATTATCCCTGACATTTGCAAAATATGCTATCTCCAAATTTGGGCAAAATAGTTGTTTATCTATTAGAGTAATTTATATGATACCTCTTTGATTGATAATATTTTGCAAATCGTCAGCCAAAGGCGTAAAATTCAGGTAAATTTTACGGGATAAGTTTTTGTTGAATTACTGACCCAAATTTCAGCATTCACCGATTATTTGCCGGTGTTTACCGATTAATACTGTTTTAGATTTGGCGTTGTCTCTACGTTTGTATCGAACTAAATAACTAAACTCATGTCAGAAATTCAATCTAGAAGAATCGGTTTTGGAATCGCCTTAATATTAGTTGGTGCTATATTCCTTTTAGAAAATCTTGGGCTCGTACCCTTTGAAATCCGCCACTACCTGTTTAGGTGGCAAGGAATATTAATAATAATAGGTACGATAATATTGATTAACGATCCACGAAAAAATACCGGATGGGTATTAATCATAATTGGCGGTTTCTTTATGTTACCGGATATTATTCACGTTCCATGGTTTGAAGTGCGTACATTCTGGCCAGTCTTGCTGATTGTACTTGGTTTTGTTTACATAGTCCGTCAAAGGGGGCATACTGCGCCTCCAGGTGCGAAACCTGATGGTAGCATGGACTTTATCGATGATACAAATATATTTGGCGGTGGCGATGTAGTAATTACTTCCAATAATTTTAAGGGAGGGAAGATAACCTCCATCTTCGGTGGTGGCGATTATGACTTCACAAGTGCTAAGCTTTCAGCAGAACCAACGGTTATCGACTTCTTCGCCATGTTTGGTGGTGGTAACTTCACAGTCCCGGCTGACTGGAATGTTAAAACTGACGTTACGGCTATTTTTGGTGGTTTCTCAGATAAGAGAAAGACAAGGATAGATCCCGGTACCGCCGACCCAAGCAAAGAATTATATCTTAAAGGATTTGTACTCTTTGGCGGTGGAGAATTAAAAAGCTAATAACCATTTAGCGATTGCTAAAAATGGCAAACTCAAAATAGGTCAATCCTGGTGTGTTTATTCTATAATGGAATAGGCACACCTTATTTTTTACCCCTATATTCGTATATGCAAAACCTCTTTTCATCCGGCAATAATTACAGACTTGCATACTGGTTTATCTGGTCGATCATTGCAGCAGGCTATGCTTCATTCTTAATCCTGTTTGGACATGTTGAATTGCTACTGGCTGGAGCAGATGCATTAGTTTTCAGCTCATTATCGGCTGTAATGGGCATTGCTGTCTGGTATGTTGTTAAGTTTTCAGGCCTCGATTCTGCAAGTGTTTTTAATACGCTGGCAACTCATTTCGTTGCCGGTGGAGTATTGGTGTTTGTAATGGTAACAGGTGGTGAGGCAATACTTAATACATTAGCTATTAGTGTAACGGAATTCTATAATTTTAGCTCGACTAATCATATTTACAGACTTGTAATTGGAGGGTTCATCTATATATTACTAGCGATTAACTTTTATTTGATATTTTATTACGAAGAATACCGATCGCGCAAGATTCGTCAGATTGAAACTGATAAGCATTTAAAAACTGCCGAGCTAAACATGCTTAAATCACAGATTAATCCACATTTCATCTTTAATAGCCTTAATTCAGTTAGTTCGCTTACGCTTACAGCGCCTGACAAGGCCCATGATATGGTTATTCAACTGGCTGATTTTTTACGATATAGTATTCGTAAAAATGCTGATCAACTTGTTAGTCTGGAACAAGAAATAGAGGCAATGGAATTGTTTTTGGCCATTGAGCGTACACGCTATGGACAGAGGCTGAAGGTTGATATTAATTGTGATAAACAATCAAAGTCCGCGCTGTTGCCGGTGCTAATACTCCAACCGCTGGTAGAAAACGCAATTAAGTATAGCTTGCATGAAACTGATGAAGAAAGTGAAATTAAAATTACTTGTGCGGTTAATAATGAAGAATTGAGTGTAGAAATATCAAATAACTTTGATAAAACTGTTATTACATCAAAAGGTGAGGGGATAGGTCTGGAAAATGTAAAAGCCAGGCTTTCTTTGGTATATAACAGGCAAGATTTGCTTGATTTTAATGATTCAGGAAGTATTTTTAAGGTCTTGATTAAATTTCCGCAATCCTAATGAGTGCTCTTAGAACAATAATAATTGAAGATGAACAACCCGCACGGGAGTTATTACAAGTCTACCTGAAAGACAATCCGCAGATTGAAATAGTTGGAGAAGCAGAAAATGGATTCATCGGAGCAAAGCTGATTAATGAACTTGCACCTGATTTAGTGCTGCTAGACATACAAATGCCTAAGATTAATGGCTTTGAGATGCTGGAATTGCTTGATAATCAGCCTAAAATCATTTTTTGTACCGCTTATGATCAATATGCTATTAGAGCATTTGAGCAAAATGCTGTTGATTACTTACTAAAGCCATTTGCTAAAGACCGATTACTAGAAGCAATAAATAAGATTCAGCTCACAGGTAAAATTTCAACTTCATCAGTTGGTTTGCCTGAGAGTGCAGATTACAATAAACCTCTATCAAGAATAGTAGTTAAAGATCGAAAGGAAATTATAATTATTGGTGTAGAAGATATTCAATACTTAGAAGCTCAGGATGATTATGTTGACATTCATTGTACTAAGGGTAAGTGGCTGAAACAGAAGACAATGAAGTATTTTGAGAATGCTTTAAATGAAGCCCAATTTGTTCGTATTCACCGTAAATACATATTGAATATTGAGATGATTTCTAAGCTTGATAAGCTGGGTAAAGAAACATACATGGTACTTCTCAAATCCGGAGAAAACTTGCCGGTTAGTGCCAGTGGTTATCAGAAACTTAAGCTACAACTAGGGATATGAATATACACAAATTGGTTGTTGATGCCTACTCAAGAATCAAACCACATATAAGAGAAACACCTTTAGAGTATTCTGCCTATCTTTCTTCCTTATGTAATTGCGAGGTTTATCTTAAACTTGAAAATCAACAGATTACAGGCTCTTTCAAGGCCAGGGGAGGGTTAAATAAAATTTTGTCGTTGTCTGATGAAGATCGCAATAAGGGTGTAATAACAGCTTCCACAGGTAATCATGCTGCAGCAATTGGCTTTGCATTGGATATAGCCGGAACATACGGGGAAATTTATATGCCGGAAAATGTTGCCGAATTGAAAATTCAAAACTTAAAGCAGTACAAAAACGTAAAAATCACTCTTTTTGGCAAGGATTCAGTGGATGCAGAAGCTGAGGCCTTAAAGCAATCTGAATTGCAAAACATGGTATATGTCTCGCCTTATAATGATGAAGAAGTCATTGGCGGACAGGGTACTGTGGCTTATGAGATATTGAAGAAATTGCCTGATGTCGAGAATGTATTAGTCCCTGTTGGTGGCGGTGGGCTAATTTCAGGTATTGCCGGCTATTTTGCTGCAGAAAAGCCCAATGTTGAGGTAATTGGTTGCCAGCCGGTTAATTCAGCAGTGATGTTTCATTCTGTAAATGCCGGAGAAATTCTTGATATGGAGTCAAAGCCAACTGTTTCTGATGGTACCGCCGGTGGTATTGAGCAAGGTTCTATTACTTTCCCTATTTGCCAGCAACATGTTAGTGAATACCACCTTGTCGAAGAGAATGAAATCATTGATGGCTTGGGAATATTACTTAAACATCACCAAATAATGGCTGAAGGCGCTGCAGGGTTATCCGTAGCTTCACTTATTAAGAACAAAGCAAAGTATGAAGGCAAGAAGGTTGTGCTCATTTTATGTGGTAATAAAATGAGTATCGAGCTAATGAAAACGGTGATTAAACATCTAGAGTAATCACCGCTTTCTGATAACTATTCATTTCGTAGGTGATCAACCGGATTAATAGTTGTTGCTCTATATGTCTGTGAGCCAATCGTAAGTACACCTAGAATAAGCAGAATAAATACTCCGAAGCCAATAACACCTATAGAAATAGGCACCCGGAAAGCGAATTCTTGTAACCAAAGATTATTTAAGAAATAGGCTAAGGGAACAGCCACGACAATGGAGATTAAAAGTATGCTCATAAAACCTTTAGATAACTGCAATACTAACTGGCTACTACTTGCTCCTAATACTTTTCTAATACCAACTTCTTTGGTTTTGGTTTCTATGGTATATGTTGCCATACCCAGGAGACCAAGACAAGCAATAATTAGCGCTAAAACAGTAGCAATTCCAACCACAGTAACAATATCTCCAAATAAGAGGTTATAATAAAAAGCTAGTTGATCATCGAAGGCTTCATAGTCAACTATCAGTTCTGGATTGACCTCTGCATATGCTTTTTCAATAATTGCTTCACCCTCCTTGCTTTGCCCGGGAAGGAATGTAACATGTGCTATATTGGCGCGCTCTGGGTTATACCTTAGCATCATTGGTTTCATATCCATTATCAGCATCTGGTGATGATAGTTTTTTACAACACCAACAATTTTCATACTGGATGAGTCATCCATATTTATTAGGGATTGCCCAATTGCCTCTCCGGGCGTACTTAGGTCAAATACTTCTATGGCCTTTTCATTAACAATGATTTCATTTGCTTCAACCTTTAATTGTTCGAAATTGGTGCCAGCCAGTAATTTTAGTTCCAGTGTGCTGATATAGTTTTCATCCACATAGAAATAGGGTACTTCGAACTCTATTTCATCTTCCAGATTCTTTTTCAGATCCGTACTCCATGTAGAACCGGACGCCGGAATATGGGTGGATGCCGTTACATTTATTACTTGTGGGTATTTTTCCAGTTCAGTCCTTAGTTGCTTATAGGATGTTTTATTAATCTGCACATTAATAATATCAGCTGTCTTAAAACCAAAATCGGCACTAACCATTGATTTTAATTGGTTAAAAACCAGTGTTGCAGAGATTATAAATATAAGTGACAAGCTAAATTGGGCGACAATCAGAAATTTTCGTAGTCCTAATTTTGAAAAAAGCTTAATACTTGAGAGATCCTTAAGCACCTGGCTAGCTTGAAATGAAGACAAGGTAACAGCTGGTATAATTCCAGCCAGAAAGCCAATTAGAAGACTAAAGGCCACACTATACATAAACACTTCGGCATCTTGCCTTAAGTTCCATTGCAGTAATTGTGCAAAATGGAGTTGTGTGAAGGCAGGTTTTAATAAATACAAGAATGCATGGCTTATTATAAGTGCCACAAGTGATAGTAAAATTGCTTCTGTTAAGAACTGAAAGATTAATTGCTTTTTGGTAGCTCCTGAAACTTTTCTGATACCTACTTCTTTGGCTCTTGTGAGCGCCCTGGCAATCGATAAATTCATGTAGTTAAACGATGCCGATAGCATCACTACAAAAGCCAATCCGGATAAAAAATAAACGAAAATAAGTGGTAGTCCTGGTCCGATTTCATTACTCATTAATGGACCCGGGCTTATTTTGGAAAGTGCCTGCAGTTTAAACTCATGGTTGTAATCTTCCATCTCGCTATAAACTTCTTTGTTTATGACCTCCATATGATCTTCTATGGTTGCGACAGTGACACCTTCTTTGAGTTGAAGATAAATAAAACCGCTGGACCTGTTTTTCCAGTAGTGAACTGTGGGCGATAAAAGGCTGTCTTGCTCTTCAAGTCTTGTTAATGATGACAATGATGCTAATGCCTCGAACTTAATATGAGACTGTTCTTTATTGTCCTTTAATACACCGGTAACAATGTAATCGCCAAGTTCACCAACGGTTATTATTTTGTTTATAACATCGGTGGTGCCATAAAGTTTAAGAGCCGTCTCTTCTTTTAGTACCACGGAATTGGGTTGTGTAAGCGCTGTTGTGGCATCGCCAGCAAGCATTTCCAGTTGAAACAGAGTAATGAATTCAGGGTCAACATAGTAGCCGCCAATAGGTATGTTTATATCCTGCTCGATACCAATCCACTCAGTGCCAAAATCTCTTCTTATTCTAACGATATATTCAACATCGTCGTATTCGCTGGTTAACTTCTCTGCAAGTGGTAGTGGTGCGGTCGCAAATAAACTTACAAAATCATCACCAAGACGATTATGGGTTATCCGGTAGATACTGTCACGATTGGTGATATAGCGATCATTATTTTTCTGATCCGCAATAAGCATAATAAGTACCAGGCAGACAGACATTCCCATGGCCAGGCCAAAGATGTTGATAAAAGAAAAGGTTCGATTTTTTAATAGGTTACGGATGGCAACCTTTACGTAATTTTTGAGCATCTTAGGTGAGTTTGAGTCCTTTAATTAAGACGCATTCATTTACAATAGGTTACATTTATTGTATCAACCGTTAAGACTATGTAGCAAGTTGTAGAATTTAAGACTTGAGATGCTTTTGGCTACAAATTAGGTCAGCTTATGTTGAAAGACTCCGGCAATGGTTATACCTCTATTTTTTAATTCATCTACAACATCACCGCTAAACATTTCATCGGCGGTTTCGGTAAATATTTCAACCCAACTGCTAAAGTGTTGTGGGTCAAGCTTCATTGGTATGTGTTTACCAAATGGGTCTCCATGATATCGGTTTGTGCCAAAGAGAATGCTATCCCAAAAATCTGCAATAAGCTCAATATGCTCACCCATATTGATATCTTTGAATTTTTCACCTATTACATCATCATTCTGTGCTTTGTTGTAAAAAACTGCTAAGAATGATTTAATGTCGTCTCGATTTTTGATATCAGATAAACTCTCTTTCATATGTCGCAAAAATGCTTGTTTTATTATGTTTTACCTTGCAATTTTTCGATATAATTTTCTGTTCAATATTTAATATCATCCCTGCCAAGGCTCTCACCAATATGCCCTACACGCTTACCCATGGTATAAAACTCACCACTACCGGCTGTCATGCCAAAGAAAGGCACCTTATCAACCATAAGTTTGCCATTAGCGTCACAGACACCTTCAAATACTGTTGTGGCAGCAACATCAGCAATAAATACGGTTCGTACGGGAGCTATTTCATAGGTGTGAGTTACTATGCATTCAACATGAATAGGCGACTCAGCAATAGCCGGGGCATTTATTTTATTTGCCTGTTCTCTTGTTAAACCTGCCAATTCAAATTTGTCACCGGTTTTGCTGGAGTTCATATCTACTACATCAAATGACTTGATTATATCAGTTGTAGGAACATTTAAAACAAATTGCTTATGTTTTTTAATAAAACCACCGGCAACATGCTCATGATGAACGCTGATGCCTATTTGTGGAGGAATTCCATTAACTACAAATGTCCATACTACTGAAATCTCATCTTTTATATTTTCATCACCATTTACTGTCAGCAAGATTGCCGGAACAGGAGGAATCATCGGCCCGGCTTCAGCGAGAAGTTCTCTTTTTCCGCCAGTTGGTGGATTTGGTTTTGCATTCAAAGTATGAATTCCAAATGAACCTATGCCTGCCAGTAATGCAGCAGCAGCTGATTGTTTAAGAAATTTTCTTCGCTTTATGTCGTATTGCATATTTATGAAATTTGAAAAATTTACATTAAAACATTAATTCATCTTTTCTCATCCTTGAAGGAACATTACTAAAAGAATTATTGTTTCTTTTGTTCTAAAATAGTCAACAATAATGATCCTTGAATTAAAAGAAGAAGATTTTCATCCGAAGGTACTTGATAACAACCTAAAACCGGTAGTAGTAGAGGTATGGGCAAGCTGGTGCCATAATTGTAAAACACTGGACCCGATCTTCAAAGCAGCAGCTGAAGAGCATGGTGAGAAAGCTGACTTCTATCAACTTAAAGCTGATGATAATAGGGATTTGGTAAAGTCATTGAAGATAATGGGTGTGCCTACTTTATTGTTTTATAAACATGGTGTTCTCATAGCGAAGAAGCCAGGGGTTAAATCACAAAAGGCTATTACTAAAATCCTGGAACCATTATTTGAGTATTCTCAAGAAGAGGCAGAAGAAAATAAACATGTAGGTTTGTTAAAAAGAATATTTCGTTGAAGTATTTAAAGTGGTATTTATCACCTTTATTGACTTTGTCTAAGAGTAGATTTGCAACACAAGCTTTAACAAAATAATATCATGAAAATAGCAATAGCCAGTCAAAACCAGAAAACTATTTTTGGTCATGCCGGTAAAGCCTCGAAGTATTTAGTTTATACCGTTGATACCGAATCAAAAGAGATTATTAATAAGAATTTACTTGAGTTAGCTAAAGAAGATATACTTCATAATCGTTTTCATGACTCACCTGACCCTTGGGCTCCACACCCTATATATGATGTGGATGTTGTTATTACAGGTGGCGCCGGACCCGGTTTTGTTAACAGGTTAGCCAAACAGAATACGCGTGTAGTTATTACTTCAGAAACGGATCCTGATCTAGCCGTCACGAAGCTTTTGGATGGCACTTTAGTAGAGATTGCACCAGAGCATCACCACCACCATCATTAGTAGATAATATTCAGAAATTCAGGTTTCTTGAGCGTTCACAACTTTAGTTCTATCAGACTAGTCTGATAGCTGTGCCTTATATTTACATGTTGTTTACTATTAAAGATACTAAATGGAATTACCAAAATATCACGAG